>Ga0066834_10001012_pt1 | contig 13063 bp, 11 predicted proteins | sample ETNtaG_30_FD_66729 | JGI IMG/M metagenome (GOLD analysis project Ga0066834, IMG submission 66729) | Marine microbial and viral communities from oxygen minimum zone, Eastern Pacific Ocean - ETNP201306PF43B | ecosystem: Environmental > Aquatic > Marine > Oceanic | place: Pacific Ocean: Eastern... | reverse complement strand
ACTGCTTTGTATTATGCGGCTGTGAACGGTCGCAAGGAAGTCGCTGAAATGCTTATCGCCGCAGGTGCAGATGTGAATGCAAAGACTAAGTATGGATCGACACCGCTAGATTTGGCCATCAGAGAAGATTACAACCATCCCGAAACCACCGACCTCCTCCGCAAACACGGCGGCAAGACGGGTGAAGAATTGAAAGCTGAAGGGAAGTAGGCCAGCCAACTCTTCGGCAAGTTCAGGCTCTTCCCCAAGTAGCAATAGAGAAGGCGTCCCCCAAGGTCTCAGGCCGATGAGCCAGTGAATCAACTAGCCAGATGAGTTTCTGGGCGGGGCGTGATGGGCTTCTGAGTCCCTTTTCCCAACGCCTCAAGTGATCCTTTCGTACCCCGAGCAGGGACGCCATATGACCCCTTGAGAGGCCTAGTTCGCACCTGAGCTGGATCAGTGTCTGGCGGGTGGTCTCTTTGGTCGGGGCCAACAAGTCTGAGAAGGGAAGGAGGAACTCGCCAGAGGGACGGGTCCAGCTGGATTCCGATATGTTCCTCTCCCTTGGAGGCTGAGCGAAGTGCATCGTACTCATTTCCGCCTTGGGTTCTTTCGGGGTTTCCGAGGCAGAAGATACCCGGCACCTAAATCCTTTTTAGTCCAGTTTGCGGCTCTGACGTTTTTAAGGATTTCAGTGGCCTTGAATACGTCCGGGTGGTTCAGCCACCTCAGGCCTATGGTGTAGGATTTGATCGTGGAATGGTCCAGCGGTTTCAGTTGGAAGTCTTGCGTCAACAGGGTGCGGGCTAAGTCCAGCCACCATTGTTGTCTTTCATTTTCCTTTTCATCTTTTTTGAACGGTTTTTGGATTGTGGGAAATGTGGTGTTGTACCTCCGCTCATACTCCGCCACGGGCATTTCCTCCACAGCTCGGCCGCCAAAGAGCTCCAAGGCTTTTGCCACAACTGGATCATAGTCGTCCCCGGGCTTGTCCCTAAGCGTGGATAGTAGTTGGGGCTTTAGTCGGCGGATCTCTTCCTTGAGTTCAGGGGTTAGCTTGCTGGCATTGTAGATAGCCAACCGGTCTCCTTCCACGCGGATGGAGGCTGATCTGGCCTGAACCTGTTCCAATAATCGGGTTAATTCAGAACTACACATATACGACTTCCCGTTCATCAATCTTAGCATGATTTTCCTCTTTGCGACTAGTGCTCCCTGCGCTCCCTGCACCATTTAATTCACTGAAAACACCCCCGGGGCAGTTTTCAGAATCATTATTTGTGCTGAGTGCGCTAGGAGCAGAGAGCACGAAGCGGTAATATTTGAGCTCCCGTTCGACTCGGTTTTCTGGATCGGAATCTTTCGTGACAGCTCTAATGACTATGAATTTATCGACTTCAATGGTTGATGCATCTTGGAAAAGCGGATTCATAATGGTGCCAATTCGCCTACGATTTACTCCTTCGTCGTCCAATGACTTGAGTCCCGGGATTCCAAATCCTTCTGCTACGGCCAGATTGGCGAGTTGTCCTGCAATAAGTTCGGTGCCTAGTTGACCTTGCCTCTTTAGAGCTAACCCAATTTCGCGCAACCAAGTGAAAGTGGGATTACTAGTTCGCTGTTTTGCTTGTTGATGCCCATTCATCAGTGGTGCCAGCCCTAAGATGTTTTGGACAATCCAGTCCAAGCTCTGAGCCCACTCGGTGAAATCGTGGCGTGCCTCATTGGTTTTTTGTTTTCCGCGGCTAACCCACTCCCCAACGACCGCAAACACGGAGCCGAGAAAATATGGTTGATTAGCTCGGACGTGGGCCAATAAATCACCTCCTGAATAACGTTTGAATTTGTAGCCTTCTAGTTTCTTTTTTATCCGAGAAATGGAGGCACGGTTTGCCAAATCCTTAGTGATCTCAATACTATTGCTTGTCATCTGCAAGAAGTAGTTCTTCGAATTGACCATGATTTCGCCGCGATGCGGGACGCGAGCTGGGAACATCCCCCCCGCCGTGAGGAAGCCTTCAAGCATTGGACTGTTAATCTTACCTCGCACGTTCTCAAACAAAATGAAGACGCTCCCTGCCACAAGGGCTTGTGAAAAACTTTCGTCCAACGAACCAACACCTCCATTGCGTTGCGTAATAAATCTAGGGGATTCGTTGTAAATAGCTGCGCAAAGTTTTTGTCGGTAGGTTTTTCCGCTTTGGCTTGCGTCAGCTTCGGCCATATCAACGGGAATGTGGCCATCTAGCATTCCGCCCAACTGCAAAGCTGGAGTAAGGAAACCAGCGGCTGCGCGGCTCTTATCCGAAGGTGTTTGAAAATCGAATTCTTCAAGCAAAGTTAAAAGCGATGTTACCGCTTCTTGAGGGCGGACCAGCGGTGGTGTTTGGCCAGCACAAACTAGAATGCCACCGTAATCGTCGTGATAACCTTGACCTAATATCTTAACACCTCCATTTGCCTCGATGATGGCGGGTGCGTTTAGAACGATTGAAACGGGAGGGAGGTGCTTTATCTCAGAGCAGTGCAGGAACGCCTTTGCATATTCCTCCGAACACGTTGCTCGCTGTAGTTTGCGCTCTCCCTTTTTGTTGGTTCGATAGGCTCCTATTTTTTTGTCATATTGTTCGATGCGACTTCGGAATGCCGGGGGTTTCATTATCTCCAAACAGAATTTGCCGTCCTCTCCTTTACTCAGCTCGACGACTTGGCTGCCTCGGCGAAATAGCGTTTTGGTGGGGGCTATGTGAGAGAAAATGGCACGGGCCGATTCGGTGATGGAATTTGAGTCGAGCCCGGGCAGGATGAACCAATCTGTGTCAACTGTTTCATCTGGGTTGGGAGTGCATTCAGCAGAAAATTCTGCCGTACCTATTCGACTCTGTAGCTTGCGATTATATTCCCGAAGGATTTCACTGCAGCTCTCGTGAAAACAATACGCATTCGGAGCTCCGTCAAGATGAATTCGGCAGTCAGTTTCCTCATCGTTCTCATTTGTATGATGCTCCTTTCCGGGGCAATGCACTCTGCCTTTCACGTCATCTGTCCATTCCACCGGGCCAAAGATTTCCTCGGCGATTTTCTGTCTGATCGACAAAAACACTGGTGGATTTTGTCGCAGGGCTACGGAAGGTGTTGGGAGGAACCTCTTGCATGGGTCGATTTCGAGTTCCCGTGCATGCGGATTTTGATACAGGTCGGGGTCGTGGCTAACAAAACAGAGCCTAGCCAAGTCTTTGCCGCTCGCGTCGGCAATTAAGCCTGTCAATTTGTTGATGCGATCGGCTGCGGAGCGCCAAGCGTCACGATGAGAGCCTTGGTCTGGCAGGACTTTGTAGATGACTTTCAACCCGTTACCAGATGGAGACAGGAAACAAGCCCAAACTGAGGCGTCTTTTTGCAGATGTTCTCGTGCATAGGTTAGAGCATCTTTTGGTAGATCGTCTAGGTCCATCACAATTAGTCCAGAGTGTTGAACGAGCGATTCAGCATTGCGGCTCGAAAAATGCCCCGCCCACATCACCGCAGCGAGTTCAAGCTTTAGGGGGGCAATGGCTCGCTTGGCGTCTTTGTGATCTCCGTTGTTGAAATAAGATTCGTAATAAGTGTTACGAATATTCTCTATCTCTTTTTTCCAACGGTTGTTTTTTATATCAGCTAAAATCTGAGCAGCACTGACATTGGTGCACAGATTTGATTTGGCGTTTGGCACCAAGCTGATGATTGGGTTTTCTACGCTCTGAGTTTTCATCGTTGCTCGCTTTGGGTTGTCGGTTCACTGGGCCCTTGCCTGAGAAGTTCCAACTTTTCAAGTGCTTGGATCGGGATGAGTTTTCGCCGCCCGATCCGGGTGTGCGGTATGGTATCTTCCCGGATCCATCGCCTGACTGTTTCAGTTGTCACCCTCCACCTCAGGGCTAATTCGTTGCTCGTAAGATAAGAATTTGTCCTCATCCCCCTGATCTTACCAAAATAGCCTCAAGCTGTGCTAACGCAGGCAAGGACAGATTAAGGGATGAACTAAGGGCTATTAAGTGACTCTAACATGCTATCATACAATATGTTATATGCATTTTTTGCTCCCAAGCCGTAAGGATAGGAAGAAACTTTTTTTCAAAAAAGATGACTATTTTTTCGTAATGTGCAGCTCGGACGGGTGAGTCGCGCTTCAGTGTGCGCGTGATCGCTCCCGGGGCGTTGTAGGCCTACGGCCTTATGGCCCAGTAGCTTTGCCCGGCCTCTTGGGTAACGAGCTCGCGGTAGTGCGCAAAGAGCATCTTCGAGTCACGATGCCCTAGCTCAAGCGCGGTCTTATCGGCCGAGGTGTGCATCGCCAAGTGATAGCTGGCGAAGCTGTGCCGCATGATGTCGGGCTGCCAGTTCAAGCCCGCGATCTGAACCACCCGGGCAAGGCGTTTGCGCTTGTTCGTCAGCGGCAGATCACCCCCAAGGGCGAGCCACTGCTTCAGGTTGGGGGAGATGCTCACTAGGCGACGTTTTCTAGTCTTTGCCTTGGCGGCTTTTATCTCGATGTAGCGGTCGGAGATGTCGGCCCTAGAGAGGCGTTGAATCTCCAAGGGTCGGATGCCAGCAAAGAGTCCGATGGCAAGATAGGGGATTAGTCGGCGGTCGTATCTCAGAGCAGCTTGGAGGAGTTTTTTAGCCTCTGAAGGGGTGAATATGGCTGGCGGGGAATCGTCGCTCTGAGGGCGCTTTACGGCCTTGCACGGGTTGCTCTCACAGTAGCCTTCTCGCACGCACCACGTGAAGAAAGGGCCGATCTTGGCTATCACACCGTCAATGGTTGAGCGGGTCCATTTGCGCTGGGCAAACCATTGCTCAAGGTGGGTGGGGGTGATGGTGTTGGTGTCTAAAGCTCCATACTTGGATGCGAGCTGGTTGAGGTTTGAGCGGGCTTGCTTGATGGTGTTTTTTCTAAACGCGCGAGTTTTTAGAGAGGCGAGATAGATTGAAACGATCTCTCTGAGGGGTCTGGGAGCAGTGGCGGTGCCGTGTTTGGTTTGCAGCGCGACTCTCAGTAATGAGAGGTCTCTTTGCTTGGCGACCTCAAACGCGGCGATGATGTCGCGTTGTTCTGAAGTGGTTCGATTGCTCCAAAACCCGACTAAACTTGGGTCGGCCTTGAGTGCTTGCATCCATTCAAGTGCAGAGCACTTGTTGGCGAAGAAACGTTGGCTTCGTTGTCCCTTGACGTAGGCAGAGACACGCCACCGTGAGTTGCCGTGGTTGATTACTTTCCTAAGTTGCATCCGCTAACCATTCGCTAACCATTTTTTCTGAAAGTGGCTACGAATGATGAGTGGGCACACCAATGCGAAAAGTGCAAAAAGCTTAGGAAGTAATTAGAAAAAAATGGAGCGGGTGATGAGACTCGAACTCACGACAGTCACCTTGGCAAGGTGATGCTCTACCAACTGAGCTACACCCGCTCCCGGAAAACCGGGCGGGCAAATTATCGAAAAAATGCCCGATTGCAACCCTGTTTTTCAGGTTTTTTTCAGCGAATAGCGCCGCACGAGGTCGGGAAACACGCAATCGGCGCACACGGCGTTGGTGCGATTGCAAAAGTCGGACTGCACCTGCAGAAGCCCCTGCTGCAGTGCCGCGCCCCGCAACGGGATGCGCCGGTCGCCAAACAGTCGCTGCCGCACGAACCTGAGCCGCGAGTTGTCCTGCCCCTTGGGCCAGGCGAAGTAGCGCTGCCGGACGCGGGCGGCGAGGCCGTCGTTACCGGCGGCCGTTGCGCGGGCGTGCAGCCACGGCAGGATGATGTTGACAGCGATGTCGTGCAGTCGCCCGGCGCCAAGCAGCGGCTGCGCCGCCGCAAACCGCCCGGAGCGAAAGGTCCAGTGCCGCGACCAATAGCGGTCGCTGACGGCAAGGCGGGCGAGCAGCGCGGCAGCGGGCGATGGTTTTTTCGGCGACCGGCAGACCCAGTCGTCGAGCCAAGCGGCAAAGTCGCCCTTGGCTAGCCAATGCGCGGCCAGTGCCAGGCGACGCTCGGGTCGGTTGGCCGGGCGGAGTCCGTGGAACGTCCAAACACTTTTTGGCAGGATGCTCTTGGCCAAGTGGTCGCGGTCGCGCCACCATTGGTCCCAGAGCGTGCGCAGGTAGCGGTTGGTGAGCTTGTCGCGGTCGAGCTGGTCAGGCAGCAGTCCGCCGACGCCGAGCAGACGGGCGAGCAGCACAACCGGCTCGGACGTCTGGCCAAGGCCGCGGCGCAGCTCCGGCAAAAGCTCGGCGAGCCGCCGCATGGGCCAACTGTTTTGCTTGTAACCCAGCGCGGTGAAGAGGCCCTCCCAAAGCGCCTGCTCCCAACCGGCGCGCCCGGCGACGGCGGCCAGCTCGGCGGCCTTGGTCTCGAGGCGAACCGTGGCCGCCTGGCCAAGCAGGTCGGCAACGGCGACGGCAGGGAAGTCGCGCAGCGGCGCGGAGCATTGGCCGCGGACGTGGTCCGGTGTGTCGGCGGTCGCTTGGCCAAGCGTGTCGGCGAGTTGGCCCAGCGGGGCGTCGAGCTGGTTCCTGAGTTCCACCACCGGCAGACCGCTTGGCCCGTTGACCCCGGCTCGCCAGACGACGTGAAGTCCGACGCTGCTGAACGCCGGGTTGGTGTCGTGGCCGTGTTGCCGCCAGCCGGCAGAGAGGACGTCGACCTCGATGTCGCACTCAAACGGCCTGGCGGTACCGACCTGGACGAGTGCCCGGCGGAAGTCCGGCCCGGCCTCGAGGTTGAGGAAGCCGGGGTGCAGGATAGCCGCCCGCCGCCCGTCGGTGGCGCGGAGTCCGCCGCGGCGGATGCGCTGATGTTGCCAAATGGCCTGCAATAGTTGCTCGGGCGGCGCGCTGGAGCCTTCCCGAAAGACCGGTGATTGCGACTGCTTGCGCCATTTTGCGTAAAGAGCGGCCACTGCGGGGAGTCTCCGTTGAAGGCCGGTTGATGTTCAAGCCAACAAAAAACGCTTGGCCTCCGGGGCGGTTTGGGGTTTCCTTTTCCCAGCATAACGTGCCCATGAAAGAAACATTGATTACCAGAGGAATCGTCGTCGCCGGCCTGATGTTTGGCTTGGCGGTTGCCCCGGCCCTGTTCGCCGAGGAAAAGAAAGAGGAGAAGAAGGCTGAAGCGCCCAAGCCCAAGCCGAAGTCGGTGTTCAAGGACAAGGCACTGGAGGAGGGCGTGCGGAAGTTTGTCTTCGCCAAGCGCTACAACAAGGAGCCGCTGCTCGAGGCCGACCTGATCCACCTCTCCACGATCAAGGTGACCAAAGCCGGCATCAAGGACCTGAGCGGCCTAGAGAAGTGCCGCGCGCTGGCCTCGCTCGACCTCGCCGGGAACGAGATCACAGACTTCAGCGCGATCAAGGACCTGAAGCGCATCCAGTACCTCAACCTCGCCAAGAACAAGATCGAGAACATCGCCCCGCTCGCCGGGTTGACCGCGCTGCAGTACATCGAGCTGTCCAACAACCGCGTGAAGGATTTGAAGCCGCTCGAGAAACTCAGCAACATGCGCTCGCTCTACCTCTCCAACAACCGCATCAGCGACTTCACTCCAGCGCTCAAGCTCACAAAGCTGTGGTCGCTGTATCTCGATCACAACCAGATCGCCAAACTCGACGGGGTCGCGGGGCTCAAGGGCCTGACCACCCTCTCCGCCGGCAACAACGACATCACTGATCTGGCCCCGCTCAAGGGCTTGACGCGGCTGCATTTTTTGTTCCTCGAGAACAACAAGGTGGGCAACCTGGGTACCCTCGTCGAAATGGCGGGCGCAGATTACAAGGGCCCGAAAAACTTTGCACCGTTCCTGCGCCTTTACATGAGGGGTAATCCGGTTGACGGCGCCTCCGACAGCCGCCTGCAGTTCGCCCGCCTGATGAAGTACGGCGTGCGCGTCGAGACACCGCGCCAACCGGAACTTGTCACTTTTGATAGCACTGGATGGTCCGGTGACCTGACCGGCGAACAGTTGGTGGCTTTCCAGAAAGACATCCTCGAGAAGTTTGGCCTGGTGAAGGATGCAAAGGTGAAGTTGCAACTCAGCGTTTCTCCCGAGGATGGTATTACGAAGCAGGAGGTCGACGAGTTGAAGGCCGCGTTGAAGAAAATTGGCATCAGTGACAAGGTCGACCTGAGCCTCTAGACTAAAGCCGACCCTTTCACGAGAAGCCCGGGCAGCACCGGGCTTTTTTTGTGGTCAGATGCTTGGTCAAGCAGGGGGATTTTCATTCCATTCTCAGTGCGAGTTTGGTATGGCTTTCACCCCGCTGGGGCGTGTTGCCTCGGCTCAATCTATTCCATGTCTGGTCATAGCAAGTGGTCGACGATCAAGCGGAAAAAGGGCGCCACCGATGCCAAGAAGGCGAAGGTGTTCGCCAAGCTGGCGCGTGAGATCGGCATTGCGGTCCGGGCGGGCGGCTCCGAGGCAGATTTAAACCCCCGCCTGCGGATGATCCTGCTCAAGTGCCGCAGCGCCAACATGCCGGCGGACAACATCGACCGCGCCATCAAACGCGCCGCCGGCGACGACGATGACGCCCACTTCGAGGAACTGACCTACGAGATTTTTGCGCCGGGCGGCGTGGCGGTGCTCGCTCACGCCCACACCGACAACCGCAACCGCACCGCCTCCGATGTCCGGCACATCGTCACCAAGGCCGGCGGGCAACTGGCCAGCGCCGGCGCAGTGACGCGGTTGTTTGAGCGCAAGGGACAGATCATCATCGAGCGCGCCGCCGCTGATGAGGACATGCTGATGGAACTGGCGCTCGAGACTGGAGCGGACGATTTCAACGCGGACGAGAACGGCTACGAGATCGTGACAGAGCCGAACGATTTCGAGCAGGTTCACAAGGCGGTCGAGGAGAAGGGCATCGCGACGCTCTCGGCTGAAGTGACGTCAATCGCCCTGCAAACGACCGCCGTCGATGACTGCGGCGCGGCGACGGTCACGCGGCTAGTGGACGCGCTTGAGGAGAACGACGACGTGAGCGACGTATTCACAAACGCCGAGTCTTCTGATGACGCCTAGCTGACGAGTCCGGTGATTCGCTCCGGATGGCTGTACACGTTGAACGTGTCGCCCCGGAGAAAACCGACGAGCGTCTGGCCGTTCTCCTGCGCGAACTCCACCGCCAGACTCGATGGCGCGGACACGGCACAGATGATCGGCACACGCCCCGCCAGCGCCTTCTGCAGAATCTCGAACGACGCCCGGCCACTGACCATCAGCACCCGGTGATCGAGCGGGAAATCGCCGTCGAGCATCGAGCGGCCAAGCACCTTATCGACGGCGTTGTGGCGGCCGACATCCTCGTGCAGCGTGAGCAGGTTGCCTTCCGCATCGAACAGCCCTGCGGCGTGCAGGCCTCCTGTTTTGTCAAACGTCTCCTGCCCGGCTCGTAGCTTGGCCGGCAGTTGCAGCAGCGTCTCCGCGACGACCAACGGCTCGCGCTTGGCCAAGGGCGGGAAGTGCGCATGCACGGACTCGATCGACGCCTTGCCGCAGAGGCCACAACTCGAGCTGGCGTAGACGTTGCGCTTGAGCTTGGCCAAGTCGATCCCGACCTTGGGCGCGAGGAACACGCTGAGCATGTTGCCGAGCAGAGCCGCCTCACCCTGCTGACAGGGGTCGACCTCAAGCACGTCGCCCGCTCCGGTGATCACGCCTTCGGAGAGTAGGAAACCAAGCGCGAGTTCCTCGTCGTGGCCGGGGGTGCGCATGGTCACGGCCACCGACTCCCCCTTGACGCGGATTTCCAGCGGCTCCTCCCGGGCCAGCGAGTCGTCGGCCGCTTGGCCAAGCGCGCCCTGTTTCCAGCACAAAATGGACGCTGTCGAAGCCCGGGGGTCGGCCGGTTGTTTGTTTGTCGGCGGCATGTTTCGGGTATCTGCTAACAGATAGGCCCGCGGCAGGAAAGAAGGATTTGACAACTTGGCCGGCTGGGGCTATCTGTTCGCCAGTGTTATGAAGAAGTGGACGGCTATAATGAGCGGCATCGCAGTCGGGTTTCTTTTTGCCGGGTGCGGTGGTGGTGAAAAGGCGGTGGATCCCAACGTGATTGCCTTTCCGCTGGACACCTGCCTTGTCGGCGACAAGAAACTCGGCAGTATGGGCAAGCCGCACACGTTTGTTCACGAGGGTCGCGAGATCAAGTTCTGCTGCGAAGGCTGCGACGACGAGTTCAAGGCCGACACCGCCAAGTACATCAAGAAATTTGACGACGCGGTCGCGGCGAAAAAAGCCGCTGACGCCAAACCCGCTGACGCCACCGGCGACGCCGAGAAAGCCGGGTGAAAATCGTCCGCTTGCGCGGAATGAAAAACACATTCGCCATCCTGATTAGCTGCCTGCTGCTCTCATCACAGCTTGGCCTCGGGATGGTGTTGCAATCGCAGCCAAGCGCACCGGCTGAGTGCGAACATTGTCCTTGTGACGGCAAAGCCAGTTGCTGTGGGGACGACGACCAAGCCGATCAACCGCTTCCGGCGCTGCCGCAGCGTCAGGCCAAGTTTCAAGTCCCGCCCGTTGTGGCGGATGGACAGGCCAACCCGGTGTTCAACCTGCCTGAAGCATCGGTTCAGTTTTCTTCCATCCCACAGCCTCTTCAGTTGCGGGTAGCCGGCGTGCCCGTGCATAAGTGGGTCTGCCGGTATCTGACCTGAGTTTCTTCTCTTTCCCCCGACTCAATGTGTCCCGACGCGGAATGTATCCGCACCCGGGCTAGCCCAATGTTTGAAACAGAAAAAAGAAAGGAACCTAATTATGAAAAAACTGACTTTATTATTTGCGGCACTGCCGCTTTTGACAGCCCCGCTGACTACGATTGCGGATCAACCCACCGAGCCGGCCGTGGCCAAGCCAGGCGAATTAATAGTTGAGGTCAACGGCGTAGTCTGCTCGATCTGTGCCAAGGGTCTACAGAAAAACCTGGCCAAGCTCGACTTCAACTCGCCGGTGCTCAGCGAGAAATCCGGCGTGAAAATCGACATCCGCTCCGGTCGACTGGTCATGTACCGTGATCCCAAGAAACCGATCGACTTCGATGGCATCCTGACCGCTGTCAAAAAGGGAGGCTACGACTTGGACAAGCTCTACACGCACCTTACTGGTTCGGTGGAGTCGGTCGATGGCAAGTGGTTGCTCTCCGAAAAAGCGGGGCCGAACAAATTCGGCTTGGCCAATGCACCCGCCGGCTTGTCCAAGGGCAATGCCGTCACCGCACGCGTGATGATCACCGCCAAAACCTTGGCCAAGGCCAAGCCAGGAGCCGTGGTCGAGGTGGAAGTCGACGAGATCTCCAAGGCCAGGTAATGAAGAGATCGATTGCGCTTGGCTCGCTATGGCTGGTTGCCGCAGCGGGTGTCCTTGGGCATCAACCGGTGATGGACATGGCCCCGCGCTGGGCCGGCGGCTATGGCGTGCAGTTGTTCCAGGTGCACAGCATCGCCGACGACCTGCGCCATGGCGAATCCACCCTGCCAAACCCGTACGGACTAGAGAGTCGCGTGGACACCACCTGGCTCGAGGGCGTGTACACGTTCCGTCGAGAGTTCCGCATCACGGCCAAGATACCGTACGTTGACAAGTCGCGCCAATGGCTGCGAAACGGCGAGGTCATCCGGGAGACCGGACACGGACTGGGCGACATCATCATCGGCGCGCCGCTGAAAAAGTACGTCAACAAAAAAGGCTACACCTACAACCTGAGCCTCACCCCAAATCTGCGACTGCCGACCGGCAGCACCGAGGACGACTGGGCCGTGGGCGACGGGAGCTGGGATGCAGGCCTGAGCCTGAGCTACAGCTTCGAAACGCCGAAGTGGTATCACCTCTACGACCTGTACTACTGGAAGAACGGCTCCGGCCGCGATTTCGATCACGGCGATGAACTCGCGTTCGATGCCAACATCGGTTGGCATGCCTGGCACGACGGCGACACCGGCCGGGGGTTATTCCTGATGCTCGACATCGCCGCACGCCACATCGAGTCGGGCAAACACCAACTGGTCGACCCGGCCGGCGACACGATTGCCGTCGGACCGGTTGCGATGTATTACCACGAGGATTGGATGCTCAAGATCGAGTACCGGCAGACTGTTTATGACAGGGCCAAGGCGATGCGATTCGGGGATCACCGTCGCTTGGCAGTTGGCTTCGGCATGACATTCTAACCTCACCAGCGACGCCCAGAAAGCCGGGTAAAAAACCGTCCGACTGATGTCGTCCACAAACTTAAGATTGCGTTCCGCAACGACAGTTCCCAGTAAGCAGCACCGATCCCTGATGAATTCAGGGATTGAACTCAATCACTCGCTCCACCAAAACATTCATCGTCTTCCTTTTTGCGGCTTCCTGATTGCGACCCCATCCGACTCCCACCTGCAGAACGGTCTGCTGACCAGTCCACAACTTTTCCATCCTTGCATCTCCCAAGGCCATCAACATCACCTCATCACCGCCTAATTCAACCGCTTTTTTCAAGGATTTTTTTGACTCTTCCAGCTTTCCCATCGCGCAGGCCATGCTGGCTACACGATACCACGCCAGATATTCATCATTCCCGTCACAAACAAGCTGGTTTTTCTCGGGAAGAGTTATGGGATATGACTTGCCTGTGCCGTTTTCGATGAGCACAAGACGATCGCCCTTCTTCTCCAGTCGCCCTTGCAAACGCATGTGAAGACGGAGCAATTCACAATCGCTCTCTTTAATAGCTTCCTGCAACTTGCGATAGTCGACAGACTTGCCAGGAAGCAACGCCATCACGATCTGTTTCTTGTCGATATCAATAAGCAGACCATCTTGGAGCAGACTTCGATTCAGGGCCGCGGCACCAGATAATTGCTTGTGGGCGGCCTTGGAGCAGTGCGCACAGACCATTCCTTTCACCTCCAGCACTGCCTGGTTGGATTGGACGTTTACCGGCGCAACTGGCTGCGCCGCTTTAGTTACGGGCGCCAATAGGCAGCCCCCAATTATTGTATAACGAATTATTTTCTTCATTTTTCGCTCTAGTATGGCCGGATATTTCAATTTCCTTTGGAACGGATCAGAAATGTA
>Ga0066834_10001007_pt1 | contig 13121 bp, 6 predicted proteins | sample ETNtaG_30_FD_66729 | JGI IMG/M metagenome (GOLD analysis project Ga0066834, IMG submission 66729) | Marine microbial and viral communities from oxygen minimum zone, Eastern Pacific Ocean - ETNP201306PF43B | ecosystem: Environmental > Aquatic > Marine > Oceanic | place: Pacific Ocean: Eastern... | reverse complement strand
GCCCAGGTAGCTGAAGTGTGCGTAAGATTCACCGGCCTGAGTGTGGAACTCGCAAGCGTGCTGCTCATCGCCGCTGCGGTACGCGAATGACCAGTCTCTGGCGTAGCCTGACAACATGAAGACGTGGGCCTTCAGCCCGTCGCAATGGTGGATTTCGATCATCACGGGGTCTTTAACTTTTTCCTCCGGAGTGCCGTCATTGTCTTTCGTCCCCAGGCAGTCGACGGCCATGTCGAAGAGATCTCGATTCCATCTTCCGGACTCGCCGGCTTTCCACACGTCTGCGCCTTGGAGCACCTCGACAGCTTTGACGCCGGTTTCGCCTCCTTCGCGGCGTTCGACCATGCACTGGAGGGCTTCAATGGTGTGGTACGTGTAGGCTTCGATGCCGCCGTAACCGATAGCGACGGCCTCATCGATGCGCGTTCCCTTTTCAATTTCGAGAAACGGTCTGCGCCAGGTCAGCGGCAACGAAGAGCCGGCCATTAACGGGAGTTTGAGGTCCTGAGCGCGACGATACATCCAAAGCGCATCCTGGGTATCGTAAGAAAGATGCTTGTCACTGAAGACTGGTACGCTTTTTCCGCTGCGCGCGATGACTGCTGTGATCTGTTCGAACAGCCATTTGCGGGGGTAGAGCTTCTGTCCGAATTCGTTTTCCGGATAGTCGCCGTGTTCGCCGATCAGCAGGACACCATCGACAGCCAGTTCTTTGCCCCCGAGGGTGAGTGCTGCTTCTACGTTTTCGTACAGTGGAATGTTGCTCGCGTTGGCCACGGCCGTACCGATACCTCTTCCCAGAGCGTTCGGCTGGTCGATGAACATCGAGGCCACGTCGACCCGCGGCTCGATCAGTCCGTCATCGGTCGGGAAGCCTTTGAGGAATTTGACGAGCAAGACATCCGCATGAGAGAGCGGGTAGAAGGCAGTGATGATGGCGGCGATTTTTGGGCGGTCAGCAGGCATGGGATGTGGATTTCAGTGGGTTCGCCATCCAACAATGAACCTGGATTCAAGATTCATGGCCCCCGTGTGGCAAAGAAAACGATGATGAGAATGGCTGCTACCACGGCTCCGATGATGGCGATGGTTTTCATCATCTTCCCTGCCCGGATTTCCGCCTCGATCTCTCGTTCCGCCTCTTCTTTCAGATCTGTGCCACCGATGAGATGACGGTCAATGGAGAGGGCAAGATTAATTTTTTCGAGGGCCTGTTCCCACTCCTCCTGCTGTTCATGTTTCCTGGCTTCTTCAAATTGTTGTTTGGCCTCGTCCACTTTCAGTTTCAATCCAGCGATCTCTTTCTCAAGGCTCTCCTCGCGAAAGGGCTGAAGCTGTGCGATGCGCTGGAACAGTTGAACGGCGGCCGAAGGATCGAGGTCTTCGATTAATTCCCTCGCCTTCTGTTCCATGGACTTTACCTGTTTGTCTTTCTCCTGGGCATTCTCGAGGAGCTTTTCAAGCTCGATGTCGTTGGCTGTTGCCTGGAGCTCCCGGGCTTCGGCGATCACGTCCATAAAACGGCCCTCTTCCGCACGGTCGCGGAGCCAACCTAAATGGTGGTCAAGATCGGCAACCTTGTCCTTCAGTTTTTCGATCTTGCTTTCATCAAGGGTCTCGACATTGATGACCCGGGATTCCTGCAGCTTGTTCAGTGCAGTGCGCCATTCACGGCTGTCCTCATTGGCAGCGGCCTGGCTAACCAGCGCTTCGGATTCGGCCAGTCGGGCGGTCGCCTGTTCCAGCAATTCCTCTCCCTCCGGCCAGGCGCCGAGAGAGAGAGCTTTTTCAAGCGCGGGGACGGCTGAAGTCAGCTTGCGCTCGCGCATCAGCGACTCCGCCTGGCTGATGGAGTCAGACTGTGCGCCCTCGCCGACGGCAGCAGACTGCTGCAGGGACAACACCTCTTCATTCACCGGCCAGATTTCCGCGGCTTGAGCGGCGAGCTCACTGACCTCGGACCAGTTTTTCTGTTCACGGGCCTCGTTGGCTCTGGCGATGACCTCTGCAGCCTGGCTTTGCTCATCCTTTACCTTTGAGAGCAATGCATCTGCTTCGTCCCATTGCCCGGCCTTTGCAGCATCGTTGATGGCTGGCTCTGCGGCCGCCAGATCTTTGGCCTCGACAAGTTCGCGGGCTCTTGCCACAGCTTCTTCAAATGCTTCGAGAGAGGAACGCGATTCACCCAGGGCCCATTGTGCTTCTTCGTTCGCGGGCACGAGCTCGACAGCTTGTTCAAATGTCTGCACGGCCTCGGCCCATGATCTGGCTGCTTTCTTCTCCTGCGCCTGGGCAAGGAGGGATTCGGCCTGCGTCCTTTTCTGTTGGACCTCAGCCAGCATGTCCTGGCCTTCCGTCCACGCGCCCGCGGCCAGGGCTTCGCTGAGCAACGTTTCCGCTTCCGCAAGTTCGCCGGCAGCGATGAGACTCTCTGCTTTTTCACTTACGCCTGCAGATTTCTGCAACGCTGCGCTGGCCGTCTCCAGGCCGGCCTGTGCTTCGGGGCAGAAGTCCCAAATGGCGAGGGCCTCTTCATAGGACGTGATGGCCTCCTGCCAGCGGCTGTCTTCACTTTGACGGGCCGCATCTGCCAGGTGACGGTTAACAGCCTCGAGTTTTTCACCGGTCTCGATATTCAGTTCCAGCGCGGCGGGCTCTTCGGAGTTTTTATGCAGAACGTTTTCGCAGAGAGACTGAATGCTGATCAGGTCGTTCGTATCAGCAACAATCTTCAACTGTTCGACAAGCTGTTCGGCCTGCTGCAGATTGGCCTGGCACTGGACTCGAGCGCTGGACGCGTCGGCGTTATCCGCGTCGATGCTGAGCACCTCTTCAACGAGCGCCATGGCCGTGACCAGTTTTTTTTCCGCCATCGCCGACTGCAGTTCAGCCATTATACGCTCGATAGACTGGGTTCTGATTTCCGACTCTATCTGTGCTTTGAGCTCTTTCGAACCCGCGTGATCCGCGTCATCTGCGAGGGCCTGTTCCAGCTTGCCGATGCTGGGCTCGAGCTGGCCGATTTCGTGCAGAGCCTTTGCCTGCTCGAGCAGACGATCCGCTTCAGATGGCGCGGCCGGGACTGGCGCCGCAGGCGCGGGCGTTGCCACTTTCGCTGCAGGTGCGTCAGCCGGAGCATCTTCCACTTTGCGTGCGACTTTGGGCCTGGCGACGCGTTTGCCCTGGATGCGGCGTATGGCGCGTAAAGCCTCGCTGGCCGATTCGTATCGCTTAGCCGGCTGTTTGGCCATCATCTTTCGAATGTAACGGACGAGCCGCGGATTCAGGTCTGGATTCGTGTCCGATGCGTTGGGAACTTTGGTCTGCACATGCATCAGCATGACCTGCAGAGCCGACTTTGCTTCGAAGGGCTTCTTGCCTGTGAGCATCTCATACATTATGCAGCCAAGAGAGTAGATGTCCGCCGAGAACGTGACGTTCTTGGCATCCTGGGCCTGCTCGGGCGCGATGTAATCGGCTTCACCCATCATGACACCGGAGACGGTGACCGGCGCATTCTCCGCGCCTTCATCGGTGAGGTTGAATTTCGCCAGTCCGAGGTCGGCGAGTTTTATTTCGTATCCATCGCCGCCGGGCTTCTCACCCAGCAAAATGTTAGATGGCTTAACGTCTCGATGGATGACGTTCTGCGCGTGCGCAGCTTCCAGGGCCTGCAGGATCTGTTCGGAGATGTCCATGGCCAGGGCTTCATCGAGCGAGCCCTTTTCTTCGAGCAATGCACTGAGTGTGATGCTCTCCATGTATTCCATGACCACAAAATTGAGGTCGTTTTCCTTGCCCACGTTAAAGACTCGGACCACATGAGGAAGGTTGAGTTTCGCCATAGCACGTCCGGCGTGAAGGAAACGCTCGATCTGCGACTCGCGGAATCCCGGCAACGCCTGGGGAATGATCCGGACGACCACCTCTATACCCATCCCCTCATGCCTGCCCCTGTAAATCAACCCCTGGTCGCCCGTGCCCAATTGCTCACTCAGACGGCAGCCACCTACAACTTTGCCAAGGAGGGGATCTCCACCGTCTCCTCCCGATCGCTCTTCCGCAACGACAACAACTGCATCCGGTTCATCAGATGACCTCTGCTCCTCTGCATGTCCATCCGCGTGGGCCTCTTCAACCGAATCTGGGAGCCCGCCTTCTTCTTCCTGAGTATCTTCCGGAAACTCGCCTTCCATACGCTGTTCCTCTGTGGTGGTTTCAGGCTGAGATCACTGTCGAAATCCTTCCCTGGCAAATCTGTCCAGCCTTGAGAGGCAGGTATTTTATTGAGATATCAAGTGGGGTCAAAGGCCGCAGTGAGTGATGCGTAATACGTAATGCGCAATTCGTAAGAAGCAACTGCGGGCTGTGATGCCATGCCACCTGATAGTCAGAGGTCCGCCGACCAAGTCTGACATCCTGAGGGCACTGGGATCGAGCTTACGTATTACGCATCACGCATTACTCATTAGAACCACTTCTCTTTATCGACAACATTCTCGAGAGGCTCATCGCTCGCGAATCTTTTGACGTTACCTACAAAGATCTCTTCGCGGCGCTTGGCGACATCCTCTGTGCCGCCTGCGGCAACGTGAGGGGTGAGGATGACGTTTGGCTGCTTCCACAGCAGATGACCTGCAGGCAGAGGCTCGGTTTCGTACACATCAAGACCGGCACCTTGAATGAGCCCCTCCTCGAGGGCTGTGACAAGATCGTCCAGCACGACCACCGCGCCGCGGCCGATGTTCACGAAGAAGGCCGATGATTTCATCTGGCGGAAACGATCGATGTTCATCAGCCGTTCGGTATCCGGAGTATGAGGCGCGCAACACGCGACGAAGTCCGCGGCCTGGAGCATTTCGTCGAGCGCATCGGGACGCAGAAGCTTGCTGACTTCAGGTGGGCAGTCCTCACGTCTCGGGTCGACCGCGATGATGTCCATGCCGCTCAGGTGGCCGCGCAGTGCGAGCGCATAGCCGATTCCTCCCAAGCCAACGATGCCCAGAGTCTTACCGGCAAGATCGACCCGGTTGTAGTCGGCACTGTTCCAGACACCTTCAAACTGCTGTTTCAGTGCCCGTGGAAGCCGTTTGGCGAGCCCAAGGATGAGCGCGTAAGCGTGGTCGCCTCCCTGGTCATTGTAGATGCAGCGGAGATTTGTAAGGGTGACGCTGCTCTCAATGAGCTCAGGGAACATATACCGCTCGAGGCCGGCGCTCGTGGCCTGAACCCACTTTAACTGTTTACCGGCGGCAAGGAGCTCCAGAGTGATGCCGCCAATGAACGCGTCCGCGTTACCGATTTCATTCATGCATGCTTCGAGGTTATCGACGAGAATCAGATCGACTTCAGTTTCCGAATTCTGAATGCGTTCAATTTCGGTTTCGGTCAATGATCTCAGGGCGACGATTTTCTTCATGGGATTTCAGGCTGTCTGACGATTGGAAGATACAGGCTGTCCGAGGCGTCTAAGCTATCTGTTCGAAACCAGAATGTTTGGTCCGTATCTGACAACAGCTTATAATCTCTGCCTTGACCGAAACACTGGCATACCTGCGACGATGGATCAACAGGATACGATCACTGCTCAGATTGCTGTCAAAAAAGGATTCCTCAGTAAGGAGCAACTTACAGACTGCGAGACTCTACTCTCCAGCGCGGAAGATGAAAAGCACCTGATGGAAGTTGCGCTGGCCAAGGGTTACCTGACCCAGTTTCAAAGCGCTCAGATCATCAAGGAGGCGGAAAAGCACGCGCAGCGGCAGGATCCAATCCCGGGCTTCAAACTGGTGTCAGAGCTCGGCAAAGGCGGCATGGGGAAGGTCTATAAAGCCCGGCAGATTTCATTGAATCGCGAAGTGGCCATCAAAGTTCTACCGGCGAATCTGGCGAAGAATCCGGGGTACATCGAACGCTTTCAGAGAGAAGCCCGATCCGCGGGACAGCTTGTTCATCCGAATGTCGTGCAGGTGATCCAGATCGGTGAAACAGCCCAGAAACACCACTTTATCGTCATGGAGTATGTCGACGGCCCGACCGTGCACACGCTGATGAAAAAGAGCAAGCGCCTGCCGGAACAGGAGGCCATCGAAATCATCAGACAGGTGACGCTGGCTCTCAGAGAAGCGCACCGCCTCAACCTCATCCATCGCGATATCAAGCCGGCGAACATCATCCTGAATAGAGACGGTGTGACCAAGCTGGCCGATTTCGGGCTCGCGCGGGAGGAGGAAGATAACTCGGTCACTCGCACCGGTGCGCTGATGGGCACGCCGCACTACATGTCGCCGGAGCAGGCGCGGGGACAGAAAGATCTCGATATTCGCAGTGACATTTATTCGCTTGGCGCAACCTTGTATCACATGGTCGTCGGCCAGGTCCCGTTCATTGGCGACAACGCAACTGCGACGATTCTCAAACACATCGAAGAAGCGCCTGTCCCTCCGAAGGAGCGTAATCCGGAAATCTCAGAGGGCTTGAACGCGGTCATCCTCAAGGCCCTGTCGAAAAAGAGGGAAGACCGTTTCGAATCTCCGGAAGCCCTGCTGCACGCGTTCGAGGACTTGGATTCAGCCGCCAGTACCCTCGCAACGATTTCCAATGTTGCCCCTGCAGCAAAGGCGATTAAAGAACAGCCGTCGCCCGTTGCTCCAGGCTCGAATGCGCCAACCGCCGCTCCTTCTCTTTCAGACGAACCCACGCTGACCGCGGTGAAGGCCCCTGGAGCCAGCAAGATGAAGATGCTGTTCGCGGCGGCCGCGGGCTGTTTCTGCATGTTGGTTCTGATGGCAATCGTTTTCGACGAGGATGAAAGCCCCGTCCCAGACGGGCCGGTAAAGGTTGAACCCGCGACCCCGACAACAACTCCACCGGCAAACACGCGAACCAATGAAGGGAACGGGCCCGACAAGACGGCAAAAGTGCAGAAGACAGATACAGCCCCCACTGTACCACCGGAAGACGTAGCACCACCAGACCCGCCGTCCAGAAAAAAGAGAATCGACGAATTGTTCCATGGCAAAGTCGGCGGATATCTGCCCAAGCAGCGGCTGGTGCGGGTGAAGTATGATTTTGAGAGCTCCGATCAGATGAAGGACTGGAAAGTCTTCAGCCGAACCGATCGCAAAAATCGAGAGTTGTTTTTCGTTCAAGGGGGCAACCTGAACCTCAGGGCCGGTACGATCATGGCCCACAAGGCGATCTTTGAGAGAGAGGTCGTGTTGGAGGTAGAGCTGAAATACGTGCCCGCGACAACTTTTGTGATCGGCGGCAAGGATGATGGTGTGAAGGACAAAACTGAGATAATGGCTGGTTGGAGCAATCGCCCGAATCATACCGTTGGCTTCGTGAGGATTGGCACCAAGGTGCATAATTTTAATGTGAGCCCTCCCGCTAAGGGCCATCCGATTTCTTTTTCGATCCTGGTGAATGACCGAAACATGGAAGTGAATTTCGATGGCAAAGCGCACACGTTTTCTCAGATTCCAACGTTGACTGATACCCGCGGCCATATCGGAATCATTGCCCCTACGCCAAAACTGAAAGATTTCCGCCCATTCAAGAACCGATTTAAGGGCATGTGGACCCTTGAAATTCAGTCGATATTCATCAAAGGCGCTCTCACTGAAGAGTATCTTGAACACGCCATCGGGAACTGATGACATCCTGCCTCAGCGCCAAGCCGGCCAACGGTATACTTTTTCCAACCAGAATGATGCTGGCTCACTCAAACGGCACTGGTTCCGGTTCTTTCAGATCGAAGAGCAGGCGGCCGCCTGAGGTATCGTTCGTCTTAGCGCGATAGAAACGATCCGTATACGAATATGACTTCTTAATGGGAATAATTGTCGCAAGGGAGGGACCCGTATCCCAGGCTCCGCCGCGGGAGTAATTTGAATAATACTTTTGGTCCGGTAGCGACCGGCATTTCTCCCAGACGTTGCCAATCATGTCGTACAGGCCATATCCATTTGGCATGTATTTGCCGACGTCCCTGGTGAATACGGCGTAATCCTTGGTTTCAAAGACGTTCTTATTTCGAACGGACAACAGACTTTTCTTGAACGACATGTCCGCCACGTTGGCATGCTTGCCTGCAGCCTTCGTTCCACCCTCCCAATAATAATCATGCGCGCCGGTACCTCCCTGGCAGGCGAATTCCCACTCGTGGTAAGTGGGTATTCGAAAGTGGCCTTTCTCCGTTCGGATCCAGTCGGCATATTTAATAATGTCTTTGCTGCTCAGATGCAGGACAGGATGGCTGCTGGTGTTCTGTTTTATGCCTGGCCTTCGCCAGTTTGCGCCTTTTTTTATGAGCCATGACCTGCCGTCGTACACCTTTGAGTGGCCCTGTTCCTCTGCGGAGGTCCGAACGCCTGACTTCTTTACGTAGTAGGCCCATTCACGGAGCGTAATCTCATACTTGCCCAGATAGAACTGCGGAAAGCGAGGGACGAGCACAAGATAAGTGCCTGACTTCTTGCTCCGGATTTCTTTGGGAAAATCAAGTTTGTAACCGCGGCCTCGGCTGACTGGATTGCCGTACAGGTCTTTGAGCTCGAGCGGCACTTCAAAATCTCTTGCCATCCATTCCGGCAGGTAAGTCTTTTCGAGTTTCAGGTCAACAACGGTCTGTCCACCTGTCTGGGTCTTCACTCTTGTCGTCTGCGGGAAATAACCTTGCTTGGATATCTCAAATGTGTAGGTCTTTCTGTGCTCGCCCTCCAGGCGAAGGGGCGTTCGCATCAGGGTGTCTGACTTGCCTGGTTTGACGGAAACGCTCGCGCCACTCGGCACCGTCTTGATGATGATGGCCGGAATGACGCGCCATTCGTAGGGCTTCCAGCTAAAGCCTGATTTTCTGGCCTTCAGTATTGCGTTCCGGGCTCCAGCGGCTGAACCGAAATAGATGCTGAACAATGTCTCTCTATAGACCGTGTCGTCCGTCGGCGGGTCTTCCTTGCACAGCTTGATGATTTCGCCGAGTTCAAGGAGGGATGGTTCGTAGGCCTTCTCGGTCTCCTTGCCAATGTAGTAGAGCTTTCCGTCCCGGACCTCTCCGATCTTGACCGGCCGGCCGTTCAGTCTTGTGGTTTTGCCAACCAGGCGATCTATCCGTCCGTAAGCAGTCTCGAACGCGGTCTGAAGTACCTCCACATCCTTTTTCAGGCGAAAGTACAGGTCCTTTCCGATGGCCAACTGTTGCTCCTTGAGTTGATCCATCGCTGCTTCGAAATTCCTTTCCTTTGCCGTTTTCGATAACGCGCCCCACATCTCTTTCAGCCTTCTGCTGGATTGCTCTTGATCAGCATCCACAGCAGTGCTGTCCAGTTTCTTTTCGATGGTTCTGACGAGAGAAGTGAGTTTGAGCTCCTGAGTTGGTTCAAGGAATGTCCCTTTGAATCTGTCCCTGATCTTCTCGGCGTGCCCGATGGTGATCTGGAGTTGTTCTTTCTCCTCGTCGGAAAGATCGAAAGGGCTCTTGCGCATGGTTTTTTTGATTTTGGTTTCGAGGTGTGCCGCATATTCATTGGATTGCTGGCCAATGATCCCAATCTGGCTGTCGATCTGATCCTGCACCTTAGGTGCGTGCTTCGGGGGAAAGTCCTTCCAGATGGACAGTGCTTGCGTGAGCCTCCAATCCTTCAACAGCTCAGCGGTCCGTTTCTTTCTCCGGTAGATTTCGGCCTGGGCATCCTTGTTCAAGTGGCTCTTCAATTCCTCCATCTTGAGCCTGGCACGTTTGGCCAGGATTTCGTTGGGGCTCTTTTTCAGGAAAGCTTCGTACTTCTGGATCGCTCTGGCAGGTTTTCGTTTGTTCCTTGCTGCAAAACGGTCCAATTCCTGAAGCTCGGAGAACAGTTGATCCTGCGCTGAGGAACCTGCTTTTGGCTCCGGTTTGGGCGTGGTCGGAACTTCTGTGGGCTTTGGGTCGGGAGGAGCGGCAGGATTCTGAGTCATATAAAAGTAGCCGCCGCCGCCACACGCGAGAAGCAGGAGCAGCATGACCGGCACAGCCTTGCTTTTCGATTGTGAACGTCCCCTGCGCGAGCGGACCTTATCTGCGGTGGTCTGTGCCGGCTCGACTCTTACCGCCTGCGCGTAAACCTGTTTTGCCGGGACGTTGTTCACGAACCCACAAGCCGGGCAGGCGACCTGCCGGCCAGCCTGCTCATCCGGCGCGGCCATCCCCTGCGCGCACTGAGGATTGGCGCATTGGATTTCAATGGGCATGTGTCCTTCCTCTGTTCCGAAGAATCAGGGGCTGATTATAACGAGCGTAGCACAGGTGGGAAGGAACTGGCTGGGAATTCGGATCGAAGCGCCTTTACATCAGAAGATCCGCGTCCGGGAGAAACGTCACCACATAGGCCCTCTCTCTCAGATCGTCTATCAGTTTGCGCCGATCCTTGCTGTAGCGTTCTGATTGGATCTTTTCGCGGATCCGTGGCTGGGCATCGTCGAAGCTCAGAACGAGGCCGGGCGAGATGTTCTCCGCCTTGATAATGAAGTACCCGCCCGCCAGAGGCACGGGATCGGAAATGTCACCTTTTTTCAGTGAAAAGCCGACTTCACGAAGTTCCTTGCGAAAACCCCGATCACGTTCGATCCAACCGATGTCACCGCCCTCATCGCTGGCCGGTCCCTTCGAGTGCATCTTGGCCAGCCTGGCGAAATCGAACGGCTTCTTTCGGAGGATCGCCACCAGATTCTTTGCGAATGCCGCGCCGCTGTTGCCCTCCACCTTGTCAGGGATCATGATGATGCGAAGGCGCCGCTTTTCACCCTGGGTAAAATCGCTGATGTTGTCTTCGTAATACTTGAGGAGCTCGCTGGGTGAGACGGTGCGATCGAGCTCGATACGGCGCCGGATGATCTCGCGGGCCATTAAGTCTTCTTTAATCTGCAGTCGGAACACGCGCATACTCACGCCAAGTTTCTTGAGGTATTCGTGCAGCTTTTTTCGAGATGCAAAGCTGCTTCGCTGCCGGCGCTCGATCTCACGCTCCAGGCTTGCCTCGATGATTTCGATGTTGGCCAGCTTGGCCTCCTGGTAGAGGAGCTTCCTGTCTATGAGTGATTCAAGAATCTTCTTGAACATCCCAAGCCGGTATCGCAGCCATTCCGTTCTCGGCGCGTCCGCAGGCTTCTGCTGTTTTGGCATCCCGTGCCGCACGTCGGCCATGGTGATGACGTTGCCATTGACAACGGCGACCACCTGATTCTTCGCGGCGTATTTCGTCTCTTTGGTCTCAGAATGCAGGGCCGAGGTCAGAAGAATGAGTGTAGATATTGTTCGCATCATTTTTTTGGCGATGATTCAGTAAATGTGAAGGGCGGGATTCTATGAAGATGACCGTAGTGCAGCAATCACGCCAAGCCGGATCTGTTGTTCACTTGCGACAACCGCATTAGACTCTCTCGCTTTCAAAAGCGAACGACAACGAGAGTGTCCGGGAAGCATGCCCATCCAATTCCCATGTTCAGATTGCGGCAAGATTTTATCGTGTAAAGACGAGTTGCAGGGCAAGAAAGTTCGTTGCCCTTCGTGTCGGACTGTGGTCAGAGTACCGGACGAGCCACCCGAGCCGCCCCCTGAAACCAAGACCGTATACATCGGTGAATACCAGGTCGTACGCAAAATTGGACAGGGCGGCATGGGAATGGTCTACGAGGCCATCCAGGACAAGCTCAATCGCAAAGTTGCGCTCAAAGTTATTTCTCCTCAGGCGATGGAGAACGAGACCTACGTCAAACGTTTCAAACGTGAAGCACAGGCCGCGGCGGCACTCAATCACTCCAACATAATCGGCGTCTACGACATCGGCGAGGACGTCGACCGGCACTACTTCTCCATGGAATTCGTGGACGGCGAGAGTGTCCAGGAGAAGATAAAACGCGAGGGGAAGATTCCGTACGCAGAAACGCTTCGGATCGTTGGCGATGTTGTGAAGGCACTCCAGTACGCTAAAGAGCGGAACTTCATCCACCGTGACATCAAGCCCGACAACATCATGCTCACCCAGTCGGGCGTGGTAAAGCTGGCCGACCTCGGTCTGGCAAAGAATACCGAGGAGGAATTCGGGGTGACCGCCACGGGCACTGGTCTCGGCACTCCCTACTACATGGCCCCCGAGCAGAGCATGGATGCCGCGCATGTAGAATTCACTGCAGATATCTATGCGCTTGGAATCACTATGCTGCACATGTTGACCGGCAAGCGTCCGTTCGATTCCACATCAGCCATCCAGATAGTGCGCATGCACCTTCGAGACCCATTGCCATCAGGCAAGGATCTGGGCACCGCGCTGCCGAAAGCTGCGGAGGCACTGATCCAGAAGATGTGTGATAAGGATCCGAAGAAACGCCATTCAGATTATCAGGAACTGCTGGACGAGGTAACGGCCATGCAGAACGAGGACGATGAAGCGGCGACAGAAGCAAAGCCGAAGAAGAAGAAAGCAAAGAAGAAAAGCAAGAAAAAAGCCGCGAAAAAAACGGCGAAGAAGACGGCCAAAAGAAAAGTAAGAGAGCCCGTCGAAGATCCAGACGAGGATGATGAAGATAACGAAGAGGCGGAAGCGACAGTCGCCTCCCGGCGGACCGCCAAAGGGAAGAAGGGATGCGGCGTCCTGCTTCTCCTGGGCTCTGGCCTTGCGGCGATGCTGATGGCCATGGCAGGGATGGGCTAACGCTGCGTTTTGAAGAGTAGCGGGTATCGAGCATCCCCCCCACAGCCAAGCTGACCGTCAAAGCTGTGCCTACGTAATACTCATCACTCCCTGTCGCTCTCCCATGCCGTAACCGGATCTAACAGTGTAACCAGACATGGCCGAGGCGGTGTCCCCTCTGCCCGTCTTTCACACTCCAACCTGGATCCGGACGACAACGATGCTCAGGAAAAGCAACGATATCAGAGGCAACCTTTACGGAGGGATTCATCCTGCATGGCTGAAGGCGGAAGACCGTTATCTGCGGCCGTTGATTAAAGAATACAGAAAGTGGAGCAAACGGAGGAAACAGGAGCACAGATTCACCGGATGCGTCGTTTCGCTGGTCGAATTCCTGTTGAGCAAGATCAATGAGCTTCTTCCGGACATTGAATCACTGAAGAAGCGTCA
>Ga0066834_10001006_pt1 | contig 13131 bp, 7 predicted proteins | sample ETNtaG_30_FD_66729 | JGI IMG/M metagenome (GOLD analysis project Ga0066834, IMG submission 66729) | Marine microbial and viral communities from oxygen minimum zone, Eastern Pacific Ocean - ETNP201306PF43B | ecosystem: Environmental > Aquatic > Marine > Oceanic | place: Pacific Ocean: Eastern... | reverse complement strand
GGAAGCGCGCACGATGTGCTCCTGCCCACTCCGAAGGAAAACTTCATGGCGATGGTCGAGACCGTGTTTGAAGATCAGGACAGCAACAGGTCGCTTGCCAGATGATCCCTTCACGATGGATTGTGCTTCTTGTTTCAGTCTGCCCTTTGCTCTGTCTCAGTGCGGAGGAGCCAATCTTTACGAATCTTGATTTCTCGAATGGGCTTGATGGATGGGGCGCCTGGTCGGGCACAAAGGCACACCGCTGGGTTCTCGACAAGGAGGTCGGCCACGGCGGCAAATCTTCCCTGCGTATTGAAGCCGACAGCCGAAAGAACAACGTGATGGTGCTGACGACCACTACACGCATGAAGCCTGGGCAGCGATACGGCTTCGAGATGTGGTGGCGGTTTGAAAAAATGAGCTTGCGATTCAGGTCCGACTTTCGGGTTATCTTCCGAGATGCGGATGGGAAGTGGATTACAGGGATCGATCTCAACCCGCATTTCAGAAAGCCCGAAGGAGATTGGTTTCAGACGCGCTACCGCATGCTCGTCCCAGACAATGCCGCCTCGACAACGGTGGGCATCTGGGTGCGCGAGACAAAAGGGATCGTCCGCGTTTCAGGTATGTCACTGTCGCTTATCCCTGCAGGTCAGAGGAGTCTTGATTCCATGTACCTGTACGATCCCTTCCAGGTGAAACTGGGGCCTGTGCCGCTGCAAAACTTCAGGAAACTTAAGTCAGACAAGTCACCTTTCCTGTCGGCGGCAAAGCGATGGAATGAGCTTCTGGTCGCTGCCGGCTTCATGCAGGAAGATTTGTGTCGGGCCAGGCGTGCATTGCTTTACACGAGGCGCCCCGATGATTTGCTGTCGGCTCATGATGACAGAGCCCGGAAGGTACTCGCCGACCTGGATGACGCGTATCAGCGTCTAGGCAGGTTATACGACAAGAGCGACTCCAATCGTCTGGCCGCAGAATTCATTCCGTCTGCCAGGAAGGTTGAAAAAGATATCAGGGATGCGCGTGCTGGTTTGAAGAGTCTCGTCGATGAAGCCCGTCCATCCACCAAAGCTTCAGAATGGCTCAAGATTCCTGAAGTCGACACCGGACAACCGTGGTGGGACGCGGAACGGAAACGGGCTCGGTACGTCTTCTGGACTCGGTGGAGTAATCCGGAACAACGGGAGATGGAGATGCCGCTTCGACTCGGCGACGGCCAAACGCTCACGGTTGGGCGACCCAAAGACGCGACGCAGGGGATTTGCGACTGGTCGAACTACCTGGACCAGGCGAAGACGATGCACGATGCTGGTGCGCGCCGATTTTCGCTGATCACACATTACAGCCTCCACGACAAAGGCTATCTCAGCAGAGAATTCGCAGAAAAGAACAAATCCGATCCGGACATCACCATGATGGATAACGAGGGTAAACCGATGGCCCCTCGCAGCGGATTGTGCCACTTCAACTGGCTCAACCCGAAGGTCCGTTCGCACATGGTGGACGTGCTCACCCAGATGGCAAAGTTCTTCAAGGAACGCAAGGAATACCAGTTCTACGTGACAAGTTGGGAAGGCGCTGGGCCTTATTGCCGCCAGATCCGCATCGGTAACAATCCCTCGCATAAAGAGGCGTTCCGAAAATTCCTGAAGCAGCGTTACGGGAATATCACTGCTCTAAACGCGAAGTGGCGCACCGATTACGAGAGCTCTGATGCCATTTCGCCGCAGCCCGAAGAGGACACTCCCACCGGCGCGCCCGCAACTCCCAGGCTCATCGAAAGCCGAAGATGGGCGCAGGAGGCATATGTCGATTACCTGAAACTTATCCGTGATACCATCCACAGGATCGACCCGACGAAGCCGATCATCGGCGAGCATAGCGGGCTGTTGGACCGCGTCATCAGCCCGCGAATTTATGATTCCGTAGATTTGCTCGGTTATCACCGCCGGGCTGGGACGACGATGCCGGTCCAGGTCTGGATGAGCTCCCTGCAACGGCACACGGGCAAATGCACGGGCCTGTTCGAAAATTTCTGGGGATGCCAGGAAGACCACCCCGGCCGCATGAGCGAAGAGAGAGCCATGCGTGCGCAGATTCGGCGATATCTTTACCGGCACGCGGTCTGGGGCCGCTCTCTCCAGACCTGGTGGTATTCCTACACAACCGCCGGTTATCTCACCTCCTATAACTGCAACTGGCTCAACCCGGTCTATGACTTGACGACATTGCGGTACTCTGCGGCCGGGCTCCCCGTTGAAAAGGAGAAAGTGGATCGGCTGCAAGGTCTGCTGCTCAACAGCGAGATCGTTCCGTCTCGACTTCTGGTCATCCAGCCGTATGACACGATGCTAGCCCAGGGCCGCGGTTCAGAAGCGTGGAGCGAATGGATGGAATGGCACGACCTTCTGTTCCCGCGGAATCTTCTTTACGAAGTTCTGCCGGACATCTGGTTCGCAGACGGCCGAGTCAGTCTGAGAGATTTCGATGTCGTGATCCTGCCGATCGCCACTCACTTGGATCCGCGATTCTCGGCAAAGCTCATCGACTTCATCCGGCAGGGCGGAACGTGTATCACTTCCGGGCCGTGCGGTATCTACGATCATTTGGGGCATGAAAATGGCGACATCATGAGCGCGGCCCAGCCGAAACTCACTACCCGATGCGAGAGCAAGCCAGATGAGGATTGGCGTTACTCTTACGGAGTCCAGGCCAACGCCGACGGTCTGGTCGAAACATCGGTAGGCCAGGGCAAGCTCTTTCTGTTGCCGGAATCTGTCACCGCGTTCGAGGACGGGGGACGTGCGCTTTCCAGTCTTATCCGCAGTAAGGTCGCGCCCGCGGTTGAAGCACGGGGAACCAAGTTGGAGCTGCTGCTGCGAAAACTCATGGACGGGCGTCACCTCCTCTGCGCATTGAACAGAGACCCGGATCGGCGGACCACCGGTGAAGTGGTCATCAACGGAGCCTTCAGACAGGTTGCGGACATTGACATATCTCCGCCCTTCCCGATCCGCACAGAAGTCGAAGATGGGCAGACACGCTTTCGCGTAACTCTGGACGCGGGAGCGACCTCCTATTTCCTCCTCGCGGGGATCCAGAAACTACCTTGAGCAGGCACGGCCGGGTATTTCACTGCGGTTATCCATCCGCCAGACCGACGGAATAAAGCTGGCTGGTGTCGCCGCGCAGGCCGGTGAAGACGACGGAACTTCCATCGGGGAAGAAACGGGGACAGACAACGCCGGCGCCCTCGCCGTGATGGGCCGCGACGATTCGGGGTTCCAGAGTGTCATCGCCCCATCGAGCAACCCAGACGAAGTCCCGTGCCCATTGGCCTGCGGTTACGATCCATTGTCCGTCCGAAGACATACTGACGTGCGGCAGACCCCATCTCATTCTGCGGTCGATCACCAGGCGCTCGATCTCGCCGGTGGGGAGTCCGACTCCGATGAGACACTCGAGGGGCGCATCGCCCTCAGGACGATCCTCCGGCCGCAGGCACAAGCTGGCGCCGTGAAAAAGGACGCGGCCGTCTTCGGTCCAAGTCTCGTGTCCCAATGCGTAGCCATCCGGGGGCACACAGATGGGTTCTGCTTCTCCGGCCTCAACATCCAGCAGCCATATTCGGTGGCCAACGTATGACCAGTGCCCTTCATGGCAATACAGAACAAGATTGGGATTCTCAGGATGAACGTTGACATGCGTCGGAACGCCGCGGACCTCGTGGACCACTCTTGCCTCCGCTCTCGTCGTGTCCACAAGCACAATTCTTCCCGCGGGTTCCGGCCATGCTCTGGCCGCGGCATCCATCGTGTAGCCCTCGGGTTTGGGACTGCTGTTCATGAAATCGTCACTTACCTCGCCGACAGAAAACACGTCACCGGCTGCGGTGCAGTTGCTCTGACCCATGCTCCAGCCTTTCGGGGAACGATAGATCTCTTCGACGGTTCCGTCTGTCAGATCTACTGCAAGCAGGCGATCATCCACTGCCCAGAATGCCCGTTTACCATCACGTGCAGCCACAAGCCCGCAGATCGCCATCCACAGATTCTTGCTCTCGACGGGCTGGCTTACCTGGCGAAGCTCATCAGAGCCCAGGTCCGCAATGTAAAGAGTTCTTGGGACCGGTTCACCTGCGTCGGCGCCGACCGGCTCTCCGAAACACAGAACCTGATCCGGCTGCGGGAAGGGATTGTTCGTGAAATAGGGAAAGAAGAATTGTGTGTCCGGCAGATCGGTCAGCCTCCGCACGGGGAGGCCGGAGGCAATGTCCGGCTCGTGTCCGGTTCCCAGAGGAGAAGATTCAAGCGTCACAGCAAACCCCAGTGGTCGTCGATCTCTTTCTGATAGTTCGCTACTTTTCCGGAGAGAATGTCCTCAATGGAGACTGTCTCACGGAGAAGAGACGATTCAATCACGCCATAGCTGACGGCGATGTCCCGGAGACCTTCGGAGCCGTGGTTCACCGGGCGGCGTGTGTGCCGGATCGCCTGGATCCAGTCATGAAGTTCGAGTGCGAATGAATCCGTTATTCCCTTTGGGAAACATGACTCCCTGACTTCTTCCGGTGCGTTCTCGTTAAACAGGGTCTCGATGTCATGCGACGATTTGTCATCCAGAAAGAGAGTGCCGCTGTTTGAGTCGGAGTTAATGGAGCCTTCCGTGCCCTGAATTGTCATCCACCCTTCGACCTTGCCCGCGACGCCGTGTCCACCCCATCCCTGGGCGAGCATGCCCATCCCGCCATTACGGAAGTAGAGCAGCGCAAAACCGACATCGTCCACGTTATTGGGATGCTCGCTGAGAACCGCGCCAGATTCATCAAGCATCACTTTCGTATCGCTGATGACGAGCGTTGCTCCGCTGACGCGATCAATTTCATTGCAGAGGGTCCGGAGGACAGCGAAATCATGAGAGGAAACGTCGAAGATAGCTCCGGCTCCCGCGATGAGCTTCTGGTGTCGCCAGGGTGTATTCCCCACGACTTTGTTCGGGAAGCAATGGTCTCGTCCGCTCAGTCCGTACATTACGGATCGAAAGTCGCCTATCCGACCATCGTCGATGAGCCACTTGGCTTGTTGAAACGCAGGCATGAACCGCCAGTTTTCAGATACCGAGCATACGACGCCTTTTGCTTCCGCAGCTTCGACGACCTTTCGGCCCGCTTTGATAGTGATCGTGAAAGGCTTCTCCATGGTCGCGTGGAGGCCATGTTCAATGCCCATCAAAGCAATCTGGTGATGGTGGGCTACGGAGGTACAGATATCGACCGCGTCCGCAGCTCCTGCTTTGAGCAATGACTCCACGTCTGCAAAACACTCGGGAGCTTTGCCTTCCTGAAACTTCGCCACATCATCGGCGAATTTCATCGCCCGCCCCTCATCCACGTCACATACTGCGGAAATCCTAAAACCGCCCAGCCCTGCTTTCTGCAGGTTCTCATATCCCCGCAGATGTGCGTAGCTGATCCCGCCACAACCAACGACCGCAATTCTCACATCTTCAGACATTTCCTCTGGCCTCCTGTGGTGCTGTTTATTGCGTACGTCCAATTAAAAGCCGGCAGCCTCAGGCTTTCATTCGTCACTCAATCGGCGGGGAATTTGAGAGTCTCGTCCACTTCCAGACTGCCTGTGTCTCTCAGGAATTCCAGGCGTGCCACGCGGTAACTGACCAGGGCCCTGATGAGGGCGTTCTGAGCGTTGATCAGCGCGTCTTGCGCTTCGAGCAGGTCCCGGGCCTGGGCGCGGCCGGACTGAAGAAGAAGATTCGCGCCCTTTACCCGCCGGATCGCCAGTGCTTCCGATTGTTTCTGGATATGAAAGCTCTCTCTTGCCTGGATGAGCTCTCGGCGGGCGCTGCGCACCTGCAGCTTGACGATGTCTTCGATTTCGTCCCGCAATCGTTTCGTACGCTCCAGACTGATTTCGGCCTGGCGGAACGCATTCCTCTCTTCGAGTCGGTCCAGGGGCAGTCCGAGTGATGCGCCCGCGGTGTAGCGGCCATTCTTGATGCGCAGATCACCCACGCGGTTTGGGGGACGGCTGTCAATATTGGCCGTGACGGTCAGATCCAGGTCGGGGAGCAGGCCGTTCTTTGCGACTTCCATCTTGCGTTCAGAGTCTTCGATGCGGGCGATGGCTACGAAGTAATCAAGACGTGATTCGAGCGCCTGCTTTATGGCCTCTGCTGAGCCACCCTCTACTTCCGGCGGCTCGACCTCGCGCAAGGCCTCAATCTCTCGACGGTCGAGCTCTACCGATGCGTCAGGGGGGAGGCCGAGGGTCTTCTTGAATTGGTCAAGAGCGTCCTGGTAACGTTCGGTCGCGGCAATCCAGCGGCTCCGTGCTCGAAGTTCGTTCTGGCGGGTCTGGTCCAACTGAATGTTAGGCAGGCGCTGTGCAACCTCCTTGGCTTCGGCTTCTTCTCGTGATTTGGTCAGGGCCTGGTAGTTGAGAAGTTCGTTGTCCATGATGGTCTGCAGCTCGAGGACGTTATAGAAGCTGCGGACGATTTGGACGGCGAATTCTTTTTCGAAACGTGCGAAGAGCTGCACCGCGTAGACCACGTCCCGCTCGGCCTGAAGCAGACCTTCCATGAAGACCTTCCGGCCTGCACCCCGCAGCAGCGGCTTCACGTATTCGAGATCGAGCTCGGTCAGAATGGATGAATCCACGTTCCCCGAGAGGATCTTGACGGCTTTGAGTCCAATGGATGTTGCCAGCCGGCTGCCGGAAGCGAAACGTCTGCTCAGCGTGCCCTGGGTTTCGATATCCGCGCTGCGATTTCTTTCATCTGTCTGGGTAAACCCTCCGAGGATCAGCCCGGCGAAGCGACTGCTGAAGGTGTGCTGCTCGAGGGTAAGCGCCAGAGCCGACAGGTAGACGCCTTCTTTTTCTTCCTGATACTCCCTGCTGTTTTCCGCGGCGATTTCGAGTGCCTGACCCAGGTCCAGAATCATGGGATCGACGACCTGCTGAACCGCGGCCGGCTGTGAATCGGTGTCCGGCGTATCGAATTTTTCTTCCTGCGGGATATCGGATTCCCTGGTGCCGTTTTCAAGCTTCTTGTCTTTGCCGAGAAGTTTATCTCTGAGCGTGACGGCCGGCCGATCGATGCTGAAATCAGAATCGCGATTGAGCAATGCCTTGCGCTTCTTCTTCAGGATCTCATAGACCTGCCGGTCGGCTTTATCGTGGTATTTGTCGGAACTAGTGCAGCCGGCCGTAATGAGTAAGAAGTAATAAGTAGTGAGTAAGAAGCGCAGGGCGCGAGTTGCTGGATGCTGGATGCTGGATGCTGGATGCTGGATGCTGGATGCTCGATGCTCGATGCTGGATGCTTGCTGGATGCTGGTTGCTGGATGCTGGATGCTGGATGCTGGATGCTCGGTGCTCGATGCTTGCTCGATGCTCGATGCTCGATGCTCGATGCTTGCCGAATGCTGGATGCCCGATGCCGGATACTCGGGGTTGGATGCTTGATGCGATGCCCCACGCATGCGGGTTCCGCGATGCGGAGTGCGACAAGCTGCATGCGGAGGAAGAGTCTGCCCGCCTCGAATCCTGAATCCTGAATCCTGAATCCTGATGGAGAATCCAGCATCTAGAATCCAGCATCCAGCATCCTGAATCCTGAATCCTGAGTCTTGAGTACGATACAATGTGGTAAGTGATGTTCGGCGAGAGTGTTGGAGTAACGGCTTTAGCCGGGTTCTTCCGGCTGCCCGGACCCGGCTAAAGCCGTTACTCCAACGAGCTCTGCAACCTGTATCTCTGACGATTTGCTCGACCGAGATCGCGAGGCCGGTGGGAGGGCTGAATCCTGAATCCTGAATCCTGAATCCCATTCCTGATTCCCTACTTCGTTTCACTTTGGCGGCTTCCTGTCGGCTGGATTCCGATTGCCGAATTCCTGATTTCGGATTCCCGGATTCCTGATTCCTCTTTCGAGATTATAGGGTAACGCTGTTACGCCGCCGTCCGGCCAATCCTTTGACTTTGCACCTGCCGAAAATAGAATACCCGCCCTCCTGGTCGCCCGGATAGCTCAATCGGAAGAGCGCAGCTTTCGTAAAGCTGAGGTTGGGGGTTCGATTCCCCCTCTGGGCTCGTTAAAAAAGGCGCTGAACAGACGTTCAGCGCCTTTTTTCTTTCCTGAAACTTAGGGCAGCCATTGGCCGCAACTGAAATCGTGGTACGGCCGTCCCGGCCGTGATTCACGGGCGAGACGTTCTCCGCGTCACGCGGAGAAGTGACATCCAAAAGACTCTAAGCCTCTTTCTTCTTCTTCTTCTTTTCCTTCTTTGGCTTTCTCTTGCGTGGCGCCGGCACGGGTTCTTCCTCCGGCAATTGATACTGCTTGCGCAGGCGGTCCAACTCCACCTCCAGGGTCTTTTTTACCTGGGCGTATTCGGGGTTTTCATAAACGCTGCTCAGCTCGTTTGGGTCTTTAGCTAGGTCAAAGAGTTCCCATTCTCTTTTGTGATAAAACTTGATGAGTTTGTATTTGCCGGTGGTAACGCCGTAATGGCGGTTGACGCTGTGAGCGCCGGGGAACTCGTAGTAGTGGTAGTAGAAACTCTTTCTCCAGTCGGCAGGCGTCTGGCTTTTCAGCAGGGGCAATATGCTGCGGCCCTGCATGTCCGGTGGGATTTCAACGCCGGCGAGGTCGAGGAAGGTCTCTGCGAAATCCAGGTTGGAGACGATGTCTTCGTTCACCGAGCCCGGTTTGATCGTATCAGGCCAGCGGACCATTAACGGCATGATGAGCGATTCCTGATACATCCAACGTTTGTCGTACCAGCCGTGGTCGCCGAGATACCAGCCCTGGTCGGATGAGTAGATGACGATGGTGTTCTTCGCGAGGCCGGACTCATCAAGGTAGTCGAGGACGCGGCCGAGGTTGTCATCGACGGACTGCACGCAGCGCAGGTAATCTTTGACGTAGCGTTGATACTTCCATCGGACGAGGGCGTCGCCTTCCAGATTCGCTTCCTTGAACGCCTTGTTTTTGGGGCCGTACGCGGCGTCCCAGAGCTTCTTCTGCTCGGGAGTGAGATTGCGCGGACCGGCGTTGAGCTTGAGGTCATTGGCGCTTAGATGATTGCGGATGGTCATGGCCTGCTGGGAGGCGGAAGACGTTCGGCCCTTGTAGTCATCCCACAAAGTTTCCGGTTCAGGGATGGTCACATCGTCGAACGTCGTGAGGTGTTTGGGGCCGGGCTGCCAGTTTCGGTGTGGCGCTTTGTGCTGGTACATGAGCATGAATGGCTTGTCAGGGTCGCGCTGTTCTTTGAGCCAGGCCAGCGTCTTGTCGGTGATGACGTCGGTCGTGTAACCGGTATTCCTCTGGACGACGACCTTGCCGTCCGCCATGGTCTTCATGGACGGGTTGTAATAGGGGCCCTGACCGAGGAGGACATCGAAATAATCGAAACCGGTCGGTGTGCTCCTGAGATGCCACTTGCCGACGATGGCTGTCTGGTACCCTGCCTTTTGAAGGAGCTTCGGAAAGGTCTGCTGTTGGCCATTGAATGTGTTGCCGTTGCGGATGAATCCGTTCAGGTGGCTGTGTTTGCCGGTAAGGATGACCGCGCGGCTCGGGCCGCAGATGGAGTTGGTGACGTAGCAATTGCGGAAGAGCATGCCCTCTTTCGCCAGCCGGTCGAGATTAGGCGTCTTATTCACTCTCGAGCCGTACGCGCTGATCGCGTGGGCTGCGTGGTCGTCAGTAAAAACAAAGAGGATGTTCGGGCGAGCCCCGGAGAAGACGGATTCTCCGCCGAAGTAAACAAAGGCGAGGATACCTGCGAGGAGATGGTGTTTGAATGTCATGTGGGTCTCCGTTCAACGAAAGCGGGAATTGGTCTGCAGCCAATATATCAATCGTGTTGGAGAACTTGAAATCTCGTCGCTGATCGCCAGGACCGCACAGGCAGATTCTGTCGCAGAACTCCATGACGTGCCCTTCCGCCGATCTTCTACGGTTTGCTGGCTCAGCGATACACTGATTCGATCTCTTCACCATCCTGTCCGAGCTCGTCCAATGCTGGTTTGACTTCGGCTTCGTAGCAGTTTCCGCAGACGGTGGATGAGAAGTTGGCATCAGTTCTCTCCGCCACGTAATCCTCCAACTGTCGCCATTCGGTATCCGAATGGTCGCTCTTTACCCGGCGGCAATACATGCAGATGGGCAGCAGCCCTTCAAGTGTCTTGATATGCCTTTGTATACCCAGGATGCGTTCGGCCACCTTGAGCCGGGCAAGAAGCTCTTCGGTTTCGAACGGTTTCTTGATGAAGTCGTCCACGCCGCCGTCGATCGCCTTCAAAAAATCTGTACTGCTGTTGAGGCCGGTGACCATGATGAAGTACGTGTACGGGAGCTGCCTGTAAAGGCGAACTTTACGGCAGAGCTGCAGCCCATCGAGCCGCGGCATCATCCAATCCGCGACAATGACGGGGAACGGCGTATCGCGATAGAGTTCCCAGGCTTCCTGTCCGTCGCTGCAGACCGCGACCTCATGCCCGGCAGATTGAATAATCTGCTTGAATAGCTCGCACGCGAGTGGTTCATCGTCGACAACAAGAATTCTCATGGTGTCCTCTGCGGGAGGTTTGGAAGGCAGGACAGGAATAGAAGCATCTTCAGAGCCTCAGGTTTCAGGATGGGACAGGACGTTAAGAAGGTCAAGAAAAAACCAGACCGGACAATGACCTCCCATTCGAGCGGTCAGTAAGGCGTTGGACAGTTACTGGTCCATCATCTGGTGTGACAGTTCGGCGCGGACTGCCCGGTATTCTTGCTGCAGGAGAGATACTTTATCGTGCGCCATTTTCAGTTGTCCTGACTTTGCCATCTCTTCCAGCTCGAGGCACAGGCACTCCATGTTCCCGATTCCGAGTGATCTGCAACTGCTCTTGAGTGTGTGCGCGGGGCTTCTCAGAGCCCCAGGCTGGTCCAATTGAACTGCATCGTGGATCCCGTCGATCCACCCGGATGCATCAATCAGAAACGTCTGGACCACTTCCTTTACGAATTCGTCATCAACGCCGTAGACGGCCTTCAGGTGTTCCAAGTCCCCGCGGGGTGGTGGGCTTTCCGGCGTGGCCTCTGCAGCCTGGGGCAGCCACACCTCCAGAATCTTCATCAGTGCTTCATGCCTCAGCGGTTTTTCAAGGACGTCGTTCATGCCGGCGTCGAGGCAGTTCTTGCGGACCTCTGCGGTGTATTGACCGGTGAAACCAATGATTGGCGTGTTCTGAGACCGGGTGCCGTTGCGGATTTTTCTCGTGACGTCACAGCCATTCCAGGGCGGGATGAAATAGTCCATGAGAATGAGGTCGAACCTCTTCTCGCTGGCTAGCCGGATGCCTTCCTCAGCAGTTGAGACGGCTCTGGCCCTCATTCCTTCCACATCCAGGTATTGGACAGCCAGGATCGCGTTTAAGCGATCATCCTCAATAACCAGGATTTCAGGTTTGTCATGCCCATTTTTCATCACTTGAATCTACGCAGTTCCGAGAGAAGAAGATTTCGGAAGGAAGCGCTTCAGACCAGGACCTCGATACCTGGATTGACATTCTGGCGACTGGTTTCCTGCAAATCCCAGGTGCCCGGCCCAACCCGGAAGAGCGTATCCTCCGGTTCCCTCCGTAATGCTCAAATGGGCCGGACAACTGAGATTTGTATCAGGTAATTATTAATATGCGCCATGTGGGTGCTTCTTACGGCTGTGATGAAGAATACACTCCATCATGGCGCATGGGTCGCTAAAGTGAGAATCCCGGCCTCATGTTACGGTAGGAATGATTGCGGCTGGCCGGGAGGTTCTCTTCCATCAATTGTCATACCGTTTGCCTATGCGGCGGTTCTTGATCGCAAGCCTATTTTGCCGTGCACTTTAGCGAAAACGCGTAAACGCCAGCCGCAGATGTTGCTGTACTCAACGTGAACAACTGTAGCCACTGTGCGCATCGATTCAGGCGCATCTCACGCCTGCCGATATCCTCCTTGAGCTCGGGCAAAAATGGGCATGTCCGCAGGCCGCACGCGAATCAGGTGGGAAGAACCGGCCTTCAAATCGAGCAAAACTTTCGTCATTTCGGCAGGGAGCGAATCATCTATCGGATGGAGCTTGAAGCTCACCCGCGTTTGCTGAGCCAGCGTGTTCAGAAGCGCGTGATTGAGCAGGCGCTGGTATGGGGATTCGACCATGTTCGATTGGGTGATGTCAGTTGGCACTGCTCTCTGTCTCGCTGCACGCCAGGTCAGCGATGTCGAGCAGATAAATCTGATTGGTGTTGTCGTCCGGGCCTGGGCCGGTAAAGAGGATCGCGCGCCGGTCTGGCATGAGGGTTGGGTGCAGGTGACTATGCTGGCCGGTGCCAAAGTTGACGAAGCCGGCGGTCAGGAGTTCATGTGGGTTGAGGTCGTTCACCTCGAGGCGTGGGAACCAACATAGAAAGCTCTCGATCTTTGGCTGGGTCCAGTAGCTGTCGCCGAAACAGAGCCGGCCCTCCGGGTCGCGTCCCCGGTGCGAAATGGGGACATCCGTGCGGAAGTGCTGGTATTTTCGCGAGATGGGATCCACCTCGCCCATCACGCCAACGTCCAGGCTGGGACTGACCGTCTCGTAGTGGATGCCGCGAGCTGTAACGTGCGCATGGTTCACCTGCAGGCGGCGCTCGTCCTGGACGCAAAGCTGCGTGTACCACCCGCCGTCTACCGAAGTGAGCAGCAAGCCGCACTCGGTCGGTGGATTGCTGAAGATGATGTGCCGTTCGTCATAAAAGTTCGTGTGAGTCACCCAGTTGTTGATGAACAGCACGTTGTGCGTCGAACCGTCCTGCAGATCGACTATGTCAATGCAGCATCCCTCGGCCTCACGACGTTTCGGGGTGCCGGACTCGGTAGCGCTCGCCCACCAGGCACGGTCAACGTGTGGCAGGACAAGGTGGCGACCACTTGGACTCACACCCGGTATGCCACAGGGCTCGCGGTCTGCAGGAATCGTTGTCACATGGCGGTCGGCCAAGGTGCCGAGATGCACGGCGCGCAGGTCGTTGCCGTCGAAGTAGAGCAACTCCTGCGTCACGGGATTTAAGGTGCTGAGTTGGTCGCGCACCCCTGTCGCCGGCCGAT
>Ga0066834_10001003_pt1 | contig 13165 bp, 10 predicted proteins | sample ETNtaG_30_FD_66729 | JGI IMG/M metagenome (GOLD analysis project Ga0066834, IMG submission 66729) | Marine microbial and viral communities from oxygen minimum zone, Eastern Pacific Ocean - ETNP201306PF43B | ecosystem: Environmental > Aquatic > Marine > Oceanic | place: Pacific Ocean: Eastern... | reverse complement strand
CAATCCTTTTGACATATAAAGGGAAAACGTGAAAAGTACGATGCTGAGGACTAGACGAGGCACACTAATAGTTTCTAATTCTGAATCGTGTGACAGACGAAGTTTTCCAATCAGATATAAACCAGTTAGGAACGCGATCACTACCCATGTAGCTAGTACACTAGAACGAGTAAAAATGCCCCAATCCCATACTAAATCTACGTTGCTAAGAAACTTACATGATGCTGCAAGTTCAAGAAATCCCATTACTACTTTCACTGAGTTGAGCCAGCCGCCACTTTTAGGTATTTTTGCCAAGTATTGGGGAAAGAGTGCCAAAAAGAAAAAAGGAACAGCAAACGCTGCTGAAAAGAACAACATTCCAATTAGTGGCCAAAGCCAATCCCCTTGAACCGCTGCAACCAAAAGCAGGCCGACAAACTGTACCGTACAAGTAAAAGAGGTCAAAGTAAAAGTTAACGCCATGAATAGAGTTCCCACATATCCATCTCTGCCTTCTTGTTTGAACGAAAACCGTCTAAGAGCTGCCGGGAGTTGTATTTCATACATACCGAAAAGCGAAAATGCAAAGTATATAAAGAGGAAGCCAATAAAAAGATTAACCCAAGGACTTGCAGCCAGTTGATTAGCCCCTGAAGCGCCCAGTGTTATGGCTAATATCAATCCCAATACGGTATAGGTAATAATAATACCTAAAGAATAAATAAAGGCTTGAGCTAATGGTTTTTTCTCTTCATGTTCACCTTGTTTTATGAAATAGGAAACAGTAATAGGAACCATAGGAAACACACATGGAGTCAGCAGTGAGAGAAAACCCATAGACATAGAAAGAAGAATAAAAGATAACATTCCTTTAGCTATGACATTATCCAAATTAATGTTATCGTCATCAACTGCAACACCAATCGTAGCTAACTCGGTTTTTCCGTTCCTGGGACTGCCCTCTTCTACTGAGAAAGGAACAGTCATTTCCGCGGTCTTCGGAGGGTAACAGATACGTGGATCACAAGCTTGATATAACAATTCTACAATAAGCGAATATTCACCGGGATTTAAGGTGGGAGTGAGCTTGACTGGTGTCTCGAATGTAATAGTTCCTTCATGAAAATAAACATCAACCTGAAAACCTTGATCGTGTTTGGTTATAGGAGTAGGTTCTAAGGTTCTACCAACGGCACTGATTAAATTCTCGGGCTTAATAGTCACCTTTGAGGCAACAGGTCCCACACTTTGCTTATTAATGGCAAAAATGTGAAACCCTGGTTTTATGAGAGCCTTAGTCTTTACCATCAGCACCTCACCAGCCCGAACAACAGGTGGATTGATTTCCGCATCGACAGTTACAACGGAGTCAGCTATGGTAAAGGGATTAAATTGCCCAATAGCCAATGGTGTTGCAACCACCAAAATCAATAATGCTATTTGTGGACATTTCTTTTTATGGATATTCAATCGCATTCCGAACTCAATTTCTTCTTTCTCCTAGTTGTATTATGTGCTAATAATTTCCAAGGTTGCACTTTGAATCTCTGCTCGGTATTGCAAGCCCGCGGAAGGAGCACGTCGCAGACTAGATAAAAGTGTAGTTTCAAGCTCTTCTATTGTTGCCCAGCGAGCATCAGAAATTTCCTTTTGATCTATTGGATTGATATCACTAGTTGTAGCTTGAGCAGTAAATACATGGGTTATCCAGTTGACAACTTCGTCCTCAAAATGGAAATCGACGTATGTCTTAAGTATGTATTTTTCTATTTCGGTATGTAATCCTGTTTCTTCGTAGATCTCGCGTTTGATACCACTTTCAAAATCCTCTCCTGGTTCAATCCCACCACTGGGAGGACGATAAACTCCTTCTGGATAACTGGGCTTCCGAATTACAGCAACGTTGGAATTATGAAAGACAAATGGTGTGACGTCGTGCGAGCGTCCTGTTCGCATACTCCACTTAAGCAAATCGAATTCGATTTTATTCATCACACACGTAGTATGATATGCTTGAGGCTGCCCATATTTCTGTTCAATCTTATCTAGGGTTTTCTGTGTAATATACATTAGATACCTGCGACAAAACGACCAGGGTTTAATACATTAGTCGGATCAAGCTCAGACTTAATTTGTGTCATCAGTTGTGATTTCTTTCCAACTTCACCCCAAACATCCATCAGATTTTTTAAACCCAGTGGCGCAATTTCAAGAATAAGGTTACCTCCTATATTAGCAACTTGATTCCTTAATACGGTGAGGGTGTTTGCCAGCAAACCAACCTGCTCTTCAATGAAATCAGACAAAATAAGATAAACTATACCATTACCAACATGAGACATGACATACACGGAAAATGGACTGGCTATATCTAACACGCTTGAAATAAAATTACCAACATCAGATGGCCTAATATTTATACGAGAAACGACCACCGGGTTTGACCACTTTCCTTCCGGAAAGGCACACAAACGAGATCTTAACTGTGATTGTTTGTGATCCTTGTAGACCTCTTTTTTTGCGACGCCATTTAGATTTGCTATTGAATTAATCTGGTCAATTTGCCAGTCAACTGCTTTTGGGTGTCCGTCAATTCCAACAAGAAGACACGGATCAAGAACTTCAGTGTCAGGAATACCGGTAGAAAAAAAACTAACAAATACTGGCAACAACTGCGACTGTGAGATCTTCGTGGCCACACGAAGAGCACTTCCATGTTGATTAAAATTTAGTAGCATCGTCCGTTCAATCGCAGGTTTAGGGAAAAGTTTAAATGAGACCTCCGTAATAATGCCCAAAGTGCCATAGGATGCAATATACAATTTGTTGATATCATAACCAGCAACATTTTTAACAACTTTCCCCCCTGCCTTAATTATTGTGCCGCTAGCTTGGACAACACGCAGACCGAGAACTAAGTCTCTTGTAGTACCGTAACGTAGCCGATAGGGGCCACTAGAATTTGTGGCAACGATTCCTCCGACCGTCGATTCATTATTATAGGGTGGATTTGTTGGCAGCAATTGATTGTTATCAGCTAAAATTTCCTGTACATCCTTCAACAACATACCAGAACCAACAGTAATTGTTAAATCATCTGGTATATATTCAATAACTTTGTCGAATTTTTTCATTGTCAGCAGGAAATCTATTTGGCCCGGAGGGTTACCAATTGAAAGTTTTGACCCATTTCCCGCAGGAATAATCGACATTTTTTTTTTGACTGCGTGGTCTAAAAAATTCTGTATCTCGCTGACTAACGAAGGTGCGATAACCTCCTTCGGAATTACACCATCAATCTGACTAAAGTTTGCATTTTGCATTCGGAATCTACACCATCTCCTTGTGACCACTGCATGCTTCACAAAATGGGAGTAAAGAATGACGAATGTATTGACAATCTTCACATTTTTCATATAGGAGTTGGCCACACGACGGACATGTGTAGGGTTCTTCGGATTTTTCTTCTTCTTTTTGCAAAACAGGAACTGCTCCTCGGAGCTTACGTGAACTCCAATCGACTTCTTTGCGAAGACCACGACGGATTGGAAAGTTACAGACGGGACAAAGCCACTTTCTATATGCTTCCTTATATTGCTTTAATAACCAATCTTTTTGTGGGGAGGACGCTAGCCGAATTAAGTGTCTTAAAATAATAACAACAACAAGAATCGCAACTCCAATTAAGATGTAATGAAAGAATTCAGCTGGAAAGTATTGCTGCATAATCATCCCTGTTTGAACGAAAGTGGCAACAAAAGCAGCGAAGACAAGCGGGGCGAAATCACTTTTCCTCTTGAAAACAAGAAGCCATGTAACACCAAGCAAGAGCGGAATTATCAGTAACAGTTTCAAACCGGCTGTTTTCCACCGATACGTACGCATTAAGGTATCGAACTTTTCCCGTCCAAGTTCGCGACGAGTGTCAATTTTTTCCGTCACTGTATCTATTTTCTGTTGTAATTGACGCTGTTGCTCGGTCAGAGTGACAATCTCATTATTGGCCTGTTGGAATTGTTGTTGACTAGCCAGATAAAGTGTCTGACTTTCAGCCAAGGCGTTTTGCTGATCCGCAGTAGGCTTCACGCTTTTTTCCAACGCCAATCGATGCAAGCTTAGTAACTGTTCCATCGTTTCTTTGGAACTGCCCATGCTGGTTTTCAGGATTTTCTGGTTTTCCTGTTGGTTCTCAATCTGGGCAACAATAGCGGTTTTTTCTTCGTTCAGTTTCTGCTGCTGATCCTGCAGTGAGCTGCCAATTGCTTCCGTTTGGATGACCTGCCAGTCAGGCCCCTTAATATTACCAATATCAGACAGGATGTACCCAATAGCCCATATTAAAAGCAAAGTCAGGATAGCAGCAAAGGCATAAATCATAATCCGATGCGAGATAGGTCCTATTTGTTTTTCCGCACTCATGGTGTAATTTCTATGGTTTTATCAATTGGAAAGATTTTTTTGGGATTACATAATTGCCTAGGGTTAAAAATATTTCGAATTGTAATCATGAAATCCATATCTTCCTCTGAAAAAATCAGTGGCATAAACTCCTGTTTTTCGACTCCAATTCCGTGTTCACCTGAAATTGTTCCACCAACATCGACACACGCTTGAAGAATTTCTTTATTAACCATATGAACACGTTCTACTTGATCTGAATCTCTCTTGTCAAAAAGTACAATAGGATGAAGATTTCCGTCACCAGCATGAAAAACATTGGCAATCGGAATATCATATTTCTTCGACACTTCACCAACAAACCGGAGCATTTTAGGCAGTTGGGATCTTGGTACCGTACCATCTTGCGTAATATAATTGGGTGCAAGCAATCCAAGAGCACCAAAAGCACGCTTGCGAGCCGTCCACAATTTTTTCCTATCCTCATCATCCTTCGCTGTTCGCACCTCTCGAGTATGGTGGTCTTCCAGTATTCGAATTATCTGATCGGCTTCATCAGGCATTCCAGCTTCGACACCGTCAAGCTCAACAATCAGTACCGCACCGGCGTCGGTTGGTAGTCCCCAACTGAAAGCCTCCTCAACAGCACGAATAACGAAATTATCCATCATCTCAAGAGCAGCAGGTACAATTCCATCGGCAATTATGTTTGATACCGCACTAGTAGCATCATCAATCGTTTCAAATACACCAAGCATAGTGTAGTATGCTTGTGGATTTCGTGTTAACCGAACAATGGCCTTGGTTACAATGCCAAATGTACCCTCAGACCCTATCATTAGACCACGTAGATCGTAGCCTAGAGCTTCCTCAATTGGCCCACCAAACTCAATAATTTCTCCGCTAGGCAGTACAACCTCCATCCCTAAAATATGGTTAGTGGTGACACCATACTTCAGTGTGTGTGGACCTCCTGAATTTTCAGCGATATTCCCACCAATACTACAAGCCTGCTGACTGGATGGGTCTGGTGCGTAATGATAGCCTTTATCTTGCACAGCTTGCGTCAGCATCAAATTAACAACGCCAGGTTCAATTATCGCCTGTCGATTTTCAAGATCAACCTCAAGAATCCGATTCATTTTATTCATGGCAATCATGATCCCTGCGTTTATTGGTAATGTCCCACCACTAAGGCCTGTTCCAGCACCACGTGCAATATAAGGCCTATTGTATTTATTAGCGAGTTTTACGATTTTCGAAATTTCCTCCGCTGAATCTGGAAAAACGACAACATCAGGGAGAGCCTTAAAGAATTCAGCCCCGTCACATTCGTATACCTTGAGTGAAATGTCATCAGTGATTACATTTTCCACTCCTAGCAAATCCATTAGTTCCAGTGCAAGCGGCTCGTTTCCTGACATCAATGCTCCCTATTTCATTCCGTAAAAAAACGAGATACATTCAACCTGTGTTATTGAATACTATCTCGACTCACACATGCTTATAAAATTAGTGCTGAAAAAATCAAGTGATCGTTAGCTCATCTTGTTCAAGTTCTTCTACCTGTCCAGCAAGTTGTTGTGCTGCATGCCGAAAAGCTTCAGACTGTGGAGATTCAGGATAAGCAACTGTAATTGGCACACCAAGATCCCCACATTCACAAATTTGCGGATCAATCGGAATTTGACCAAGTAATGGTATACCAAGATCTTCACTCATTTTCTTCCCACCGCCAGATCCAAATATAGCTACTCGTTGTTGATTTTCCGGACTAATAAAGTAACTCATATTCTCAATTATACCAAGAATGGGAACATTCATTCGATCGCACATACCAATTGAGCGCCGAACGTCGACAAGCGCAACATCCTGTGGTGTAGTAACAATTACTGCTCCCGTTAATGGTAACGTTTGGCTTAACGACAACTGGGCATCTCCAGTCCCTGGAGGCATATCAATTACCAAATAATCGAGTTCCTCCCACATGACATCCCCTAACATCTGGCGAATCGCACTGTGAATCATTGGCCCACGCCAAATTAAAGCTTGGTCTTCACTAACCATGAATCCAATTGACATCAATGAAATATTATGGCTCTGTAGCGGAATAAGCTTTTTGTTTTCAGTTGTCTTAGGTTGTTCCTTGATCCCCATCATGGTTGGGATACTGGGACCATAGACATCCGAATCCAACAAGCCAACTTTATCACACATTTCTGATAAGGCAATTGCAATATTCACGGCAACGGTGGATTTCCCAACCCCTCCCTTCCCACTAGCAACAATAATTACGTTGTCCACTTGTGGAATTAACTCTTCATCTGCTGGTTCAGGGATGGGCTGTTTTGGCGTCGGCGTGGATTTAGAAACCGAGGATCCACTAATAACTTTCAGCTCAGGATGTGCGATGGGTTTCGATTTTTCTTTGTCCTGATCCAATTGTTCCTCATCCTTCTTCTTCCCAAAAAACTTCATGTTCTTCCTTTCGATTGAAACAGCTATGCTAACTAAGTACTCAATTAAATGATTTCCGGCTTAATCGGTGTAATACAGACCAAAGAGAATCATCATCTCATCTGTACTAAGGAATCCAAAACCGACTTCCTTACCTCGTGTATTGTTGTATGTCGCTATAAGTTTAAACCCTTGGCCAGCATCTAAAACAAGTGGAGGATCTAATTCCAGTATGGGAGGATGTTCCCAATCGTTAGTAAAATAAATTTCTTCACCATTTCTTACACCACCACTAACCTCAACTCGAAATTCGGTATTTAGTTCGTGCGCATGCGAGAAGAGCTGAAAAATGTGAACTCTTTTTTTAAAGTTAAATGTTCTCTGCAGAGTAGTAATTCGATGTGGAGGTAATTGGATATCAAGATTAGTAAAAGCAATCACATCTGCTATATGTTTTACCTCTTTTGAATCCGCATAATGGAGATTGACATATACTTCACCTGATGTCTCCGATTTTGTACGATTGACATAATGCGAATTTAGATCAAACCCATAATTGGCTGGGATTTTCAATGCGATTCCAGCAGGGAATTCATAGTTCATCTTAGGCCATTGAGTGCCTGAAACAAAAGTATGAAATTGCATCGACTGAATAGTGGTAAGAATGTAATTTCCATTTTTGTCTCTCAACTCACGATAAACGTGAGGTTGTGGGATCATAAACGCTGGTGTGTTTGCTTGAAAACCATATATAAGAAAATGGTGACTCCCAGGCCTCATAGAAATCTCTATATGATTAATATAGACTGGCTCAGGATTATTCAGTGGTCTATAATAAAAAAATTCACGTTCAGAATCAGGAGGAATTTCAAACTGTTTCACATGCAATTGTTTACCATCTTTAGGAGGCAAAGGAGGGGTAAACGCAACCTGAGGTTGATACCGATCCGCATTCTCAAGCAATTTAGGGTCCGCAACCACGGTTGTTTTCGGAGCACCTTCTATAATCCATTTCCTAACGAATTCCAATTCGCCGTACGTAAGTGGAGTTGATGGTGGAGGCGGCATAATACTGCCATAACTTGGATGGTCCTGATAGAAATGATCTTCATTGGGTATATTAATCTTTTCCCACAGAAAACTTTTAACGAGGCTTTTCGGTCCGTTTGTTCCAACAAGTATCAAACCATCTGAACGAGCGGCAGAATTTTTAGGTGCACGGTTGATCAATTGATTATATGCAACATCAGGAGTGAGGAGCAAACCCGACTGAAGGGCCTCAGACGTACCGTCTTGATGACATGACACACATTTTTGAGACAAAATCCGGTCTTGAATAACCAGCCAAGTTGCTGCAGACGGAGCTTCAGCCAGAGATTGCTCCGTTGCTTCCTCTTCATCATCACTACACGTAATAAATATAACGAGACATATAAAGAGAGGGACAGCTGAAACCAATTTTATCTTCATACTGTTTGGTAGCCACCTTTACTAACCATCTTGTACATCGAAGACAAATCTCGTAATTTCGTCACCTGTTCTACTAATTGTGCTGCAACAAAATTAACTTGATCTAACGTATTGCCACGCCCTAATCCAAAACGGATTGGTGATCGAGCCAGTTCTTCTTCAACCCCCATAGCCACCAATACACGTGAAGCCTCGATTGATGATGATGAACATGCAGAGCCAGTTGATAATGCTATATCGCTGAGGTTCTCGAGTAAGGACAAACTCTCAACAAATTCAAAGCTGATATTTAAGTTGCCTGGCAATCGCTTTTCTGGATGACCATGCACATGTGTAAAATCAATATTTTCGGATATCCTTTGGCGTAGCTGATTACGCAGATATATAAGGTGCTTTGCTTCGGTTGCCATTTCAGATTGGGCAATTTCACATGCTTTACCAAAACCAACAATACTGGGAACATTTAGTGTGCCTGAACGAATTTTAGCTTCCTGACCTCCACCATGGTTTTGTGGCGTTATTCGGATTTTAGGTCGTTTACTACGAATATGGAGCGCTCCAATCCCTTTAGGGCCATACATTTTGTGCGCTGTCAGCGACATCAAGTCCACTTTCAAGGTATCAACGTTTGACTCAATCTTTCCAATTCCCTGTACAGCGTCTGAGTGAAATAGGACACCATGATTAAGTGAGATCTCTCCGATGTCACTTAATGGATTAACCGTGCCTACTTCATTACTAGCATAGATGATACTAATCAGTATTGTATGGTCAGTAATGGCCTCTTTCACATCTTGAGGATCAACCATACCATACTGATCAACAGGTAAAAATGTGACTTCAAATCCATCTTTTTCGAGCATTTTACAGGACTCAAGAATCGCACTATGTTCAATTTGAGAAGTAATGAGATGATTCCCTTTTCGGCGATATTGTTGGGCAATACCTTTAATCGCCAGATTGTCGGATTCTGTTGCACCATTGGTAAAAATAATCTCTTCTGGACTAGATCCAATGAGTCTAGCTACTTGCTGTCGTGCCAATTCTACAGCTTCTTTAGCGCGCCACCCAAAAGCATGAGTATTACTCGAAGCATTACCAAATTCGTTGGTGAAATAAGGCATCATCACTTCTAAAACACGTGGATCCAAAGGGGTTGTAGCATGATGATCCATGTAAATTCTTTGAAATATTGCTTCCATTCTCTCTTCCTATTCAAAGGGTAATTTTACTGAACCGATATAGCGAAGTCAAGTGCTTAACCTAGCTTGACTATCAATTATAAAAACAGAGATATGATAGAAATTAACTTCCATTTAGATACTAAAAAGCTTGATGTCGAACCGAGTGAGTATAGATATCTATATGTCAACATCTAGTAAAGACCTTACATAATACAAATAAGCATAGAACAATAAAAAAAGGTCGATAGGTTGCTAAGTCTTCACCTATCGCCTAAATACGATCCAGATCTATCCCAAGTTGTTGCTATCTTAACCAGCGAAATCAACTGGTGTTGAAGCGATTAACGATGCTTTTAAATATCAGCGGCAATTTCATCTGCACTGAGTGTTCTTGATCTAACTCTAACTTCATCTACAGATCTGACATAAACTTGGTACTCTTTATCTAACCCTTTATCGATACGATTCCAACCAACGATAATAGTTACACCTTTAGCTCCCATGTATCCTCTATAATTTCCTATTTTAACCTTCTTCTCTAGTTCATTACCTATGGTATAATTATTGAATTACCATTTCATATTATTTCAAGGCAAATTGGGTTTTTCTGAAAAACCAATACATTTTTGTGAAAAAATATTGCAAACATAGCAATCAGCACATCATAGACCTTGACTTAACAGTTATTAATATAGAGAGACTATAGAGGAAGCCCAAACCATTTTCAGGTTTAAGTCAACAAAATCAGGCATCAGGCTTGTAAAAAAATCTATTATCAAGACTGGAGTCAAAAAAGTCTGAATTTATTACGTTTATTGCTGTAGCGAGCGACTTTTCAAATAAGTCCAAGCCATAATTCATTGCATATTGACATTTGAACTCCAGTTAAATATCTAATAATTGTTTGTAACAAGGTAGATTAATTATGAATCGAACAGGAAGAGCAGTTATAGCAAGTGGGCGAGATTTTGAGATTCGCGAATATCCAGTACCGGACCCAGCTCCCGGTACAATTCTACTTCGTCAAGAACTCGCAGGTATCTGTGGAACAGATCTACATAATTGGCAGAAAGGCATTGAAGGCGAAATGCTTCTCGGTCATGAGAATGTAGGTATTATTGATGCTGTCGGGAAAAATGTGGAAACTGATTATGTTGGCAACCCTATCCAAGAAGGAGATAGGGTAATACTTGCCCCTAGGGCTAATGAACGTGTTTATGGGTTTCAGATTGATCCCGATGACACCCCACATTTTGGAGGAGGATTTGCTGATTACATATACCTCACCTATTCTGGTACATGTTTTATTAAAACGTCGGCACCTATTAACGTCGCTGTACTAACAGAGCCTTTTGCTATCGCGGTACATGCTACTATGAGAGCGAAAGTGAAAATCGGCGATACAGTCGTAATTCAGGGGTCAGGCGCAATTGGATTGTTGACACTAATTTGCGCTAAAATTAGTGGTGCTGCAAAATTGATTATGGTTGGCGGACCCAGCGGCAGATTGACGTTGGCAAAACAATTAGGAGCAGACGTAACCATCAACATTGAGGAAATTACATCCGTCGAAGAAAGGACGCAACTAGTTAAAAATCAGACACCACAGAATGAGGGCGCCGACATTGTATTCGAATGTGCCGGATTCCTTCCAGCTATTGCCGAAGGACTCGGTTATGTTAAATACAGCGGGACTTTCTGTGAGGTTGGACATTTTGTCGACGTAGGTTCATTTGAGCTTAATCCAAATCAAATGCTAATGCGGAAAAATCTGCGGTTAGAAGCAGTCTGGAGTAGTCGGCATGAACATTTTGTTCGTGGGTTACCAATTTTGGAGAAGAACGAATTTCCTTTTGCTGACATGGTAAGTCACATCTTACCACTATCCCGTGTTCAAGAAGGATTTGAAGCACTTGATGGTGGATACCGCTTGGGTAATGAGACGGCAATTAAAATTGCCGTTAATGCTCAAGCAGAGTAGTACCCAAATACGAAAACACGACTATTTTAGGATACTGTCATGGACCTACAACTTGTTAACGGAGAGAATGCTATTGCTTGGGGAGCGATAGAAGCTGGGGTTAGTGTTGTCACAGGATATCCAGGATCCCCAGGAACTGGAACTTTTAATACCTTAGCAAAAACCGCTGAAGCATACGGACATCATACTGAATGGTGTATCAACGAACGCATTGCCCTGGATATAGCAGCAGGTGTGTCTCAAGGAGGAAAGCGCGCGTTTGTATGTTTAAAAAGTGTTGGAATGAATGTCGCTCTAGATACATTAATGGTGTTAAATATGACAGGTGTACACACCGGGCTGGTCATTCTTTTAGGTGATGACCCAGGTGCTTGGGGGTCCCAAAACGAACAAGACACACGTTTCATCGCCCCGATGGCTGAGATACCAATGCTTGAACCTTCTACGCCTAAAGAAGGGCGAGAGATGATCAAATGGGCCTTCGAATTCTCAGAACTTCTCCGTACAGTTGTCATTATTCGGATTACACGAAGCTTCAGCCTATCGGAAAATCTCCTATCTCCAATTTCTGTACCAGAAACGAAACTGTCTTTGTCACCAGATAGAGAACCAATGCGATGGATTTCTGGTCCCAGTAATACTATGGAGAACCACCGCCAAGTCCATCATAAGATACAACAAGCAACCAAACAATTCAGCCATCTGCCCTTCAACAAAATTGAAGGTTCAGGTTCCAAAGGAATTCTTGCTGGTGGTTTTACCTACAGCAAATTAACAGAGGCACTTTCCGGCACAGATACCTCAGACTTATCAATTCTCAAATTGAGCACTCTCTATCCACTCCCTAAAGATTTACTAACTCAATTTTTAGATCAATGTCAAGAGATCCTCGTCTTGGAAGAAGTAGATCCCTACTTAGAAGACGCAATTAAAACTGTGGGATATGATGCCGGCCACACACCTAAAATACTGGGAAAACGAACTACGGATGTCAACTGGGAAGGAGAACTTTTTCGGTGGCACATACAGCAGGCACTTGACGCTTACTTGCCTAATTTTTCACCAAGTCAATACTATACTCAAGATGAATGGGAAAAGGAAAAACCCGCGCGAAAATCATATTGTGCAGGTTGCCCTTACATTGAAATTCTAACCATCCTTCGTCAAGTAGCCGAAGATCTAGGGCAAAATCCATTTCTTTCAGCCGATCCTGGCTGTGTCATCACAGCGGCACATTTGCTAGATACAAAGCTTTGCATGGGATCCGCAATAGGCGCGGCTACAGGCCTGCAAAAAGCCGGAATTGACGAGCCAGCTATCGCTATTTTTGGTGATTCCGCCTTTTACCACAGTGGCCTTAATGCACTAGTTCACGCAAGCGCAACGAAATTGAATCTATTAACAATCGTGCTAGACAACGGTGGTGCCGTCACCACAGGTGGGCAAAGCACACCTAACAATGCATTATCGTCTTTTAACGATGTTGGAACAAGCATTGGCATCGTTGACCTCGCTTCATCTTGCGGGGTGGAATTTATTTGGATTATCAAAGAAGATGATGACGCTGAGAAAATGAGTAACATCTTCCGAGAAGCCTTAACAGTCGATACTGGACTTAACATGGTTGTTGTGCAAAAATCTTGTAAACCTATTGAAGAATAGATTCTACCTTATACCATAATGGCATGATAAA
>Ga0066834_10000999_pt1 | contig 13197 bp, 8 predicted proteins | sample ETNtaG_30_FD_66729 | JGI IMG/M metagenome (GOLD analysis project Ga0066834, IMG submission 66729) | Marine microbial and viral communities from oxygen minimum zone, Eastern Pacific Ocean - ETNP201306PF43B | ecosystem: Environmental > Aquatic > Marine > Oceanic | place: Pacific Ocean: Eastern... | reverse complement strand
AAGCAAAGCAAGAAGATTCTGGTGACCATTCTGAAGCTGGTAATGGCGTTCGGGGTGCTGCTGTTTCTCTACTACAAAAACGATATTGATGTGGCTCAGCTTCGCGAGGTTCTCGCCACAGGATGGCGATGGATCGCAATTGCCGCGGCCCTGTTTCTGATCACGATCGTCATGACCGGTTTTCGCTGGCAACTGCTGCTCAAGGCGCAGGGGATCGATATGCCGGTCGTGCTTGCGATCCGGCTGACACTGGTCGGGCAGGCATTCAGTATGATCTTCCCGGGTGCGACCGGCGGGGATCTGGTGAAGGCATATTACGTCTACAAGATGGGAAAAAAACGGGCGGCCGCGGTGACCACGATTCTCGTCGACAGGGTGATAGGGCTTTACTGCATGATTGGAATTGCCTCGGTGATGGTGCTCCTCGAATCCGGGCGGCTTTGGGCCTTGCCAAAGGCGCAGCCGCTGGTCTATTCGATCCCGCTGGTCTTTCTCGTTATCACGATCGTGTTGGGTTCATTCTTCACCAGTACGATTAGGAAGGTCTTCACCGCGGCGGGCGAGAGCGGGCCGCCGGTGTTGATGGGTGAACAGCTTTACAAGGTCTATACCGCCGTCGATCAATATCGAGAATCCCGCAAAACGATCGTTCACGCCATACTCATTTCTGTTATCTCCATCAGCAATATCTGCGTCATGTTCGTATGCCTGGGAAAGGCGCTGGAGGTCGAGGGGATGTCGCTGCCGGATTATTTTCTGGTGACACCAACGAGCATGGTGATTACGGGGCTGCCGATATTCCCGGGCGGGCTTGGGCTTGGCGAGTTTGCCATGGGCGAGCTCTTTGAGATGGTGGCGAACAGCCTTTCCGGCCAGGAGGCGATGCTGCTCTGGCGAATCGTCATCATTTTCTGGAGCGTGATCGGTCTGGCTGTCTATCTGACGCTCAGGTCGGATGTGCGCCAGGGCGAGATGGAGGACGAGGCCGAAGAGCGTGTCCGAGCGGTGTTCGATTACAACGGTACCGAGCTTCACGATTACTCGGGCGCGATCCATTTTCACACGACGTATTCCGACGGCTCTGAGTCCATTGAAAAAGTGATCAGCCAGGGAAGCGACAGCGGTCTCGATTTCATGATTGTCACCGATCACGACACCTTGGAATCGAGGGACGATGGTCATCAGGGATGGAAGGGCGGGGTCCTGTCCATCGTCGGTGTTGAGATTTCGCCGCCGTCCGGACATTGTCTCGCCGTTCGGCTGAAAGACTGTGAAGGGATGGTTGAGCTGACCCCGCCGGAATATCTTTCGAAGGTCCGCGAGCAGGACGGGCTCTCATTTGTCGCGCACCCAACTGCGCCGCAGCGGCCGGAATTCTATTATCAGATCGAAGGCTGGAAATACTGGGACAATGAGGATTTCAACGGCCTGGAGATCTGGACTTACATGCACGACTGGTTAAAGAACGCGAGCCGAATGTCGCTGCTGCATCATCTTTTTAATCCCAGCCGCGGAATTGAAGGTCCTGACCCGGAGCTCCTCGAACATTGGGATCGTCTTGGCCAGGCGCGGCGCGTCATCGGCATTGGAGGCATCGACAATCACGCCCGGAATCTGCCATTCAGGCGTCTGCCGATTTACATCTTCAAAGTGCTTCCGTTCCGATTTGCGTTCAAGACCGTCCGTACACACGTGCTGGCCCAGCCTTTTGAATCCGACGATGAGGCTGACATTAACCACGTTTGCGATGCGCTGCAGAACGGTCACTGCTATATCGCTTACGATTACCTTGCCGTTGCCACCGGTTTCAACTTTTCCGCCAGGCAGGGCGACAGGACGGTTTTGATGGGGGATGAAGTGACATTGAGTGGAGGGATGACCCTCGAAGTGCGCAGCCCGCAGAAGGCGGATATCGCGCTGCTGAGAAATGGTGAGGCCATCCAGACTGAATCGTCGACAGGATTCGGCTTTGACATAGATGAGCCCGGCGTCTACAGAATTGAGGCCAGACTGAATGACACCCCTTGGGTTTTTACCAACCCGATCTATGTTCGTTCCTGACGATTCTGAGGCGGAGCGTGGCTAAGAAAGGAACCGCAATTTATCAACAGGCTCGCGACGCCCTCGAGGGGCAGGCCGCGAGAAACGGCGCAGACCTATCGGTGCTGTTGGCCGAACACGAGGATTCGAGCTACAGGACCGGACTGAGGTTCCTGCATCGTCTGGGCGCGATCCATGGAAAGCGGAAGGAGCTGTTCGAAAAGCGCGTCGGGCAGATTTTTCGGCATACGCAGGAAGAGTTCGGCGTCACCGAGACTGAGGTGCGGGGCGTTCTTGGATTGTTCGGTAGCGATGCCGCGGAGATCGGTATCTGCAGTAAGGAGCCGGTCTGCGAGAAGTGTCCGTTTGAGTCCGAGTGCCAATGGGCGAAGAAGAATCCCCGGATTCTGGATATGCCGTTAAGCGAACGCCCGCGGGAGCGTCTCATCAACGAAGGCGCGGATTCCCTCAGCGATGCGGACCTGATTGGTATCATCATTCGAGACGGCCAGCCGAATCGCACCGCGGTGGACCTGGCGAGGCTGCTGATCAGCCGGCACGGCAGTCTGAGAAGCCTGGCGAATAAGACGATTAAGGAACTGTGCGAGATTCCCGGCATCGGCGAGGCCAAGGCGGCACAGATCAAGGCGGCGCTTACCGTCGGTATTCGGATGTCTGAAGAGGCCGGGCTGCGGCGGGGCGACCCTCTAAGCAGCAGCGAGTCGGTCTTCAAGAGATATCACGCGAAGCTCAGAGACAAGCAGCACGAAGAGTTTCACACCATCCTTCTGGATCGTAGACACCGGGTCATTCAGGACGTGCTTGTTTCGGTCGGCTCGCTCACGGCCTCGATCGTTCATCCGCGGGAGGTGTTCAATCATGCGGTGAGTCACTCCGCGGCCGCGATAGTCTGCGTTCACAACCATCCTTCGGGCGACCCCGGTCCAAGCAAGGAAGATCTGGAGATCACAAAACGTTTGAAGGAGGCGGGCCGAACTCTGGGTATACCTCTCTTAGACCACCTGATTATCGGGGACCAGCGCTATTACAGTTTTGCTGATGAGGGCCTTCTAAAGTAGCGAACGGCTTTCGCCTGAGCGTCATGACTTTATAATCCGGGTTCAGGTATCTTTACCACAGACCTTTTTCAGGAACATCTCATGGTTGAACATATTGTCTTATTCAAAGTGCGTGAAGGAACGCCGCAGGAAAAAGTCGATGGAATGTTGGCGGGCATCAATTCCCTGAAGGATTCCATTGACGAAGTGGTCAGCGTTTCGACGGGCACAAACTACACGGATAGAGGACAGGGCTTTACCCATGGCGTGGTCGTGCGCTTTAATGACAAAGAAGGCTTGGCAACCTATCAGCCACATCCGGCGCATCTGAAGGTCGTTGAGGAGGACATCAGGCCGATTGTCGAGGATATTATTGCAGTGGATTACGAGTTCTGAGCCGCTTCATATTTCATGACACGTTTAACCGGAAAATCTCGCAGTTTGTTGACGGCGTTCACGCTGTGCGCGTGCACGAGCGCTTACACCGAGGTGCCCACGATTCGCGGTAAGGTGTTGACAGTGCGAGAAGGGACTCGAGATGCGGTTCTGAGCGTGGGCGAGGTGGACGGTGTGAAGCGGGGAATGACCTTCCGAGCTTTCAGAGAGAAGACTTTCGTGGCCCTCATGCAGGTTTATTTTGTCAGCCCGGACATGTGCGCGGCCAAGATCTCAAACCAGGCAAAGCCGCTTCAGATGGGAGATAGGGTGACGACGCGCCTGCTGGTGGCGGACAGTTCGAAAGACGTGCCCGTTGAACCCAACAAGGCTCTTCTGCCGCCTCAATTGCATCTGCCGAAAGTAAAGGGCTCTATCTGGGGAGTGCAGAACGAGGTGAATCTGGTGCTGTTCGGGCTGGGTTCCCGCCAGGGCGTGCGAAAGGGCCAGCGGTTTACAGTTTCCCGCGGTAAGGAGTGGGTGGCGACGATCGTGGCGGATCGTGTTCACGGCAACTGGTCACTCGGGCTTGTGGAATCCAAGAGCAAAGAACTGCGCAAGGGTGATCTGGTGTTCAATCAGAAAGATTGATCACAGCTCGAAGATTTTCCTGAAGGCCGCCAGGCCGTCCGTATCATTCGCGGCGAGTTTTTCATAGACCAGCAGCAAATCTGCAGGTGGGAATTTTTTCCAGGCGATCGTCTTTACGGATCCACCTGTCTTCAGAGCGACGCTTCCTTCAAACGCACTGACAACGGTGGCGGTCTGTTCCGTTCCAGGAACCTTCAACGTCAGCGGCTGAGAAACCTGGCGGATCTGCTGAAGGAGCTTCCTGTGCAGGGCCTGCAGGCGGGCGCTGTCCTGCAACAATTGCTCCACTGCATCCCTGTCAGCTTCGGGGTGCTGGAGGAGCTTTTCGGCCATCGTGACTGCAGCCTTGAATCTGAAAGATCTGAGCTCCTGGAGAATGTCTCCCGACGAGTTTTTTGGCGGAGCTATTCGCGGGGGTGTTACAGTCCCGTCGGGGGAGGTCGTCTTGCGACTGCTGGTGGCGACCGCCATTCCGAGTGCCGCGGCATCTCTGGTGATCCGTGCCCTGTATCGGCTGGATCTGTTGCCCTTGAGGTAGCTCTGATAAATTCGGATTGCCCTGCCTGCCTGGCCTTCTTTCTTGTACTTTTCAGCCCAGCCTACTGTTCTTCTGACGGCATCTCCTTCCAGCTTCACCCTGGCAAACTCGGTGCTCTGAATCACGCTGACTGCGGCAAGGAAGAAGTTCATTTCCTCGACGCTGCCTTCCAGGAAAACTTCCTGGCTTTTCTGCAGCAGGCCGCTCTGATTCTCCGATGCCAGCTTCTGGATATTCGCTATCGCGCTGGAAACCCAAGGGTTGTCTTTATAGAGGCTCTGTCTGGTATAAAAATCGGTAAAGACGCTGAGTTTCATGAACAGAGTGACCGCATCGGGCTCGCCCTGTCGATATGAGGTGCTCAGGCATGAATGGTAATCCCCGGCGATCCTTCCTGCGATAGTTGAGATGAACACCGAAGCTTCCGGATTTGGCTGGATGGATGAGCGAAGCGGCTCAAAGCCTTTTGAGAGGACATTGATTACGGCCGGAAGGATGGCGCCCTGGGCTTCCCCGGCATCCTCTCGGTCCGCAAACTGCGGGGCCAGCGGCGCGGCGAGAATCGGGAGCTGAATGGCAAACAGGAAGGCGGCATGAAACCCAGAGAATCCAGCCAGCACGCCAAACAGAGCCCCTCCCAGGCCGTTTACCGCGGCAGGGATGGGCTTGCCCTCGCCGTGGGCCAGCTTGTTGAGCACAGATCGGATTCCCAGCGTCAGACCGAGTATGAGAAATCCAAAGAATGAACAAGTGCGGACCAGGTAATCCGCGCTTCCGAAGAGTTTGAACATCAACCAACCCAGCAGCGCGGCAATGGCCAGCGCGCCCGTTTGTACGCAGATGATTGCAGCCGCGAGCCCAGCCGCCTGCTTGAGGCCGAATTTCAATCCCAGAATCAGACCGGCGAACAGGAACCCACCAATAAGTGCATCCAGAATCATGACAGTGTCAATTCCATCAGTGTTGATATTGCAGTCATTGTGACCTGGCCGATGCCGTTGAAGCTCTGCGGAGCCCCGCCGGGCCATCCGATTTCGACAGAGCCATTTAGTTCACGCCGCTGGCATGTCCCACGGTTCGACGTCCGCATTGGCTTCAGATGAAGATTGTTGCCCTGGAATGCCTCCCTGTCTCGTCACTTCGGCGCTTTGCTCCCGGATCCTGTCAACCACTCTGTGTCAGTCCTCTTCTTCTTTCTCTTCTCCTTCTTTTTCCCGTTCGTGTTTTTCCTGTTTCTCTTTGTGTTCCCTTTCTTTTTCTCTTTCTCTCTCTCTTTCTCTCTCTTTTTCCCGTTCGTGTTTTTCCTGTTTCTCTTTGTGTTCTCTTTCTCTCTCTTTTTCCCGCTCGTGTTTTTCCTGTTTCTCTTTGTGTTCTCTTTCTCTCTCTCTTTCCTGTTTCTCTCTGTGTTCCTTCTCTCTTTCCTTTTCTCTCTCCCGCTCTCTCTCTTTTTCTCGTTCATGCCGGTCTTGTTTCTCCCTCTGCTCCTTTTCTCTTTCTCTTTCCCGCTCCCTTTCTCTCTCCCGCTCTCTGTTATCGCCGTCTCCGTGTTCTCTTTCTCTCTCCCGCTCCCTTTCTCTTTCCCGCTCTCTGTCATTGCCGTCTCCGTGCTCCCTTTCTCTTTCCCGCTCTCTTTCTCTTTCCCGCTCTCTGTCATCGCCGTCTCCGTGTTCTCTTTCTCGTTCCCTCTCTCTTTCTCTCTCCCGCTCACTGCCACTGCCGCCTCCGTGCTCCCTCTCTCGTTCCCGTTCTTCGTCTCCATGCTCCCGCTCTCTGTCATCGCCGTCACCATGCTCACCGTCACCTTCCTCGCCGTGTTCTTCCATACCTCCGCCGTGATCTCCACCTTCGTGGTCTCCTCCGTCGCGATCACCAGGGAAATGGCCCGGACCTCCATCTTGGTCCAGTGGTGGTGTGTCGCCGTCTCCCTCGCCTTCATCATCGACAGGTATGTTCGTCTCGAAGTAGTCCCGGCTTGTGAGCTCCTCGGTATAGACCTCAGGCTTCACCAGATCCACGTGCCAGTCGGCATACAACACATTGACCCCATCGAGACCATGGTTGTCCAGGTTATCCATCGTGCCGATCTGGCCTGTCTCCACTTGATCCTGGACCATGGGAATCTGGGAGGCGATGTTGGAAGTGTTGTTCGCGTCCTTATGGACAAAGCCGTCCAGGTAGGTGAAATGAGGGCGGTATTCATAGCTCATGCCGCCGGTGTTAGTGCCTCCACTGTTGTTCGTAAGATCTGCCGCGGCGGTGACTGATACTCCGGAACTTGGGCATTCAAAGACCCTGACTTCATCCACGAATTTCGGGTACAGGGCTGAAAGGTCGTCCTCAAAGGGCGGAAGGCCAGCCTGCGGGTATTGTCCCATGTACTCGTTGGAGTAGAGCTGCATCGCCACGCCAATCTGACGCAGGTTCTGCTTGCACTTGACCATGCGCGCCTTTTCCCGAGCTGACTTCAGACTGGGGAGCAGAAGGGAAGCGAGAATAGCAATGATGGCGATAACCATCATGAGCTCGATCAGCGTGAAAGCACTGCTTTGGCGAATTCTCCGATACATGCCAGAAGACTCCTTCGAGATTTGAGCGGGGTTGCGGAGAGTTAAGCAGGATTTACCTGCCGGTCAATCTCTCAATACTTACATGGCAGAGAAAATGTATGGCCATAATAGTTGTGGTATATGCTGCTGAACCAGTAAGTTGGCGGCTTCCGACCGGTTGAAGAGGCCGGTCGCACTGAACCCCAACCTGAATATGTCATCTCTTAAACTGTTGTCAGCTTTCTGCTTTGCGATTGCCATCATCGGGAACGCGCAGGACGTCCTCACCTATGAAGCGGAGGAGGTCTCCACACCCGAAGATGCCTGGGCTGCAGACATAAATCCCAAAGACAAGTGGAATCTGTGGAGCAAAGACAAGGACGCTCATAAGAAATGGTCAGGGGGCAAGGTTCTTCAATCACCCAAAGTTTTGAAGGACCGTCTGACCCCTGAAGCTGGCGCGCCCGTGCTCCATGTTGTCATCAATGAAGTACCCAATGGCACGTGGCAGGTGAGCATAAAGCACGGCCGGGCCCTGGCGGCTTCGCTCGACGGGAAACAGTGGCGCGACCTTTCCAAGACGGGCGGCCAACTCGGCACTCTGGAAATCAGGAATGGCCGATTTGAATGTTGGGTGGACGACCGGTTCGCGCTGAAAGCTAATCCCGGTTTTTCATACTTCGACACGATTTCTCTTTCTACGCCCGTCCCGGAAAAACTTGGAGTCGTCAACGGCGAATTCGAGTTTGGGAAGAGTTGGAAGAATAGCGGCTGGGGTTGGTGGTCCCGTGAGGGGGACGGCAAAGCAGATTACGGAGAGGTAGAACTCAATGAAAAAGAGGGTCCATCGGGAAGGTGCGTTCACATCGAGCATCCCGCGGGCAGAGACTGGGCTCTTACGAACCGGGGAAGGCTCGACGTGAAACCCGGTGAGGTCTTCCTGGTATCCGCGTGGATGAAGTGCACGGACACCGAACAGGCCGGCGTTTCAGTGGTCGCTCTTTCGGGTGGGCAAACACTCAAGTGGAGTATCGGTTCTGACGGTCTGACCGGTACGCACGAGTGGAAGAAGATATCGGCCAAGTTGTACGTGCCCGAAGATTGCGATCAGATATATGTCCGCGCGCGGGGGAGTGGCAAGACGAATGCCTGGATAGACCGAGTCACGCTGGAGAGAGGTAAACCCGATCCGCCCCGCAAGCCTAAACCGAAAGTCGAAGGATGGGCGGAGAGGCGAGTCGAAGAAAGATTGGATCGCGGCCTGGTAGCGACTCGCCATAAAGAAGGCGTCTACCTCAGTTGGCGTCTGCTGCCTTCGGACCCTCCGGACGTCTCCTTCCGTTTGTCCTGCCTCCGCGAGGGTGGAAAGCAGGAATTGTTAACCCGCGAGCCTGTGCACTCCACGGATTACCTGCATCAGACCGCTCCGCAATCGATCCCGGTAGGCTATCGCGTCCAGACGATCGTGAAAGAGCAGGAACAGAAGTCTCTGACTCCGAATGCCGATGAATGGGTGGGCCTGCGCCAGTTGGAGGCTGAGCGATCATATATCTCGATCCCTCTGCAAGGGGATTACACATTCCAGAAAGCAGGTATTGCAGACTTGAACGGCGACGGCCGGTACGACTTTGTCATCAAGCAGCCAAACTCCAACATCGATCCCTATCGCTTCTACTGGTATCCAAGCCCGGAGTCATACACCCTCGAAGCCTATCTTCACGATGGCACTTTTCTTTGGAAGCGGAAACTGGGCTGGTCGATCGAACGCGGCATCTGGTACTCCCCCTATGTGGTTTTTGATTTTGACGGCGACGGCAAAGCTGAAGTGGCAGTCAAAACGGGCGAAGGCGATCCACGCAACGAAGACGGCCGCGTCTTGAAGGGAGCAGAATATCTCTCAATTCTGGATGGGATGACCGGCAAAGAAATGGCTCGGGTGCCTTGGCCTTCGAGGAAGGGGTTCAAAGGATCGTATGCCTACAATCTTGCTTCGCGCAATCAGCTCGGCATCGCATACCTTGATGGAAAGACGCCGTGCATCATGATCGGCCGTGGCACTTATACGCTTATGAAGCTCGAAGCCTGGCAGTTTCATGAGGGCAAGCTCGAACAGCTCTGGAATTGGAACAGCGAGGAAGAACCGGGCGGCCGCTACCGGGGCCAGGGCGCACATTTCATGCATTGCGCAGATGTAGATGAAGACGGCCGGGACGAAGTAATACTCGGCTCCTGCGTCATCGATGACAATGGTGATGGCCTCTGGTCAACAGGAATGGGACACCCGGATCACTGTTATTTGGGCGATATCGATCCGTCGCGCCCAGGCCTGGAGATCTACTACGGCATGGAGACCAGACAGCTTCGCAACGGGACATGCCTTGTCGAAGCCAGGACCGGCAAGGTCATCTGGGGCTTGAAGGAGCGGACCTACCACGTTCACAGCACAGGGCTCTGTGCGGATCTCGATCCTCTGACGCCCGGCGTCGAGTGCTACAGCGGCGAGAAAGAGATGCCGAAAGAAAAGCCCAAACGCTGGCTGCACTCTGCGGCCGGTGAGCTCCTGGAAAACGAGCTCTCATGGGACCGTGGCCTCAGCCCGAGAGCTGCCTACTGGGACGGGGACCACCAGCGGGAGATCCTCTTCCGAAACAGCATCAGCAATTATCACGGCGAGAAATACACAACGAAAATAGAAGGCAGACAGATCGCCTGGGCTGACATCCTCGGCGACTGGCGGGAAGAGATCATTACCACCGTCCCCGGCGAGCTCCGCATCTATACAACGACCATCCCTGCCAACGATCGTCGCGTCACATTGATGAAAGACCACATCTACAGAAAAGATGTCGCACACCTGGCGATGGGCTACCCCCAGGTTCCGATGACCAGTTTCGTCATCGCATCTCAGGCCAACATTGCCGCGATACAGATACGCCTCGAAAAACGACAGCTCAAGCCTGGAGAGTCCACCACCTTCAGAGTTGTCGTAGTCTCACCACAGACCGCAGAGCCGTCCCAACGCAACCAGGAGCAAGGCAATCGGCCCGGCCCGGTATCGATAAGAATCGAAGGTCTGGCAGCAAGGGCCGAGAGCCAGAGCAGTCAACTGCACCATGAAGGTCACAGATTCGAGCAGTCCTTCAAACTGACCATGCTCCAGAACAGCCAGCCCTTTTCGCCTCTGTCGGGCAAACTCACCGCAACCTGTGACGACGCCGGAGAAAAACGAAAGGCATCAGTAACCATCGAACTCGAGGACACCCCAATTGAAGGCCTGAAGCTGGAGGCGGAATCCTTCACCGCACAGGGCGGAGGCGAGGTCAAGATTCGTGAAGACAAGATCGGGCACTCGGGAAAAAGCCTTTCGCACTGGGATGACAAGGGCCACTGGCTCGAATGGAAATATCGGATCCCTGAATCTGGAAATTATGTCCTGGGGTTGCGCTACGCCACGCCGTATTCCACCAAACGTTCCGTAGAGTTGATCGGCCGGAAGTACGACGTCGAATTCCCCGCCACGGACGGTTTCAGCTCAACCACCAACGATTGGCGCCACATAAGACTGATGAGCAAAGATGGAAAACCCCGTGTCCTGAAACTCAAAGAAGGAGACACAACCATCAAGATGACAAACCTGGATGGCCAGGGCACGAATCTGGATTACCTGGTGTTGATGAAACAGTGACGTGAACAGAGCCATTTCTCTGTTCCCCCATCGGAGCAACATCGTTAATATCCCCGGTTCATTCATTCTGGGATTTTCGAGGAAACAAACATGAGCTGGGAATTTGAAAGAGTCGCCGGTCCGTATCAATTTACCGAAGGCCCCGCGTGGGACGGCACCGGGATGCTTTTTACCGACATCCCCAATAACCGCATCATGCGTTTCGACCCCGAGACAGGGGAAACGGCCGAGCACATCAGCAAAACCAATGAAGGCAACGGCCTCATGTTCGATAAAGACGGCCTCCTCTACGTCTGCGAAGGCGGAGGACGATGCATGTCCCGCTACGACGGCAGCACACGAACCGTTCGGTGCGACAGCTTCGAAGGCAAGCGACTCAACAGCCCCAATGACTGCGCGGTCGATACTCAGGGCCGGGTCTGGTTCACCGACCCGCGATACGGGGGCAATCGTGAAGACATGGAACTGTCCCACGAATCCATATTCCGGCTCGACCCTCAAGACGGCGGTTCATGGTCCATCAAACGGATGACCTTCGACACCACCCGCCCCAACGGGCTCCTCGTTTCACCCGACTGCAAAACACTCTTCGTGGCCCAGAGCGATCCGGGCGAAAGCGAAAAACGCGAGCTTCGCGGCTATCCCATCAATGACGACGACACCCTCGGCGATTACGAAATCCTCCACACCTTCTTCCCTCATCGCGGCATCGACGGAATGTGTCTGGACGTTGAAGGAAACCTTGTTGCCACCGCGGGCTGGTCCCAGAGCGGCCCCGGCCCGATGATCTACGTATTCGCACCGAGCGGCCGCGTGCTCGAGACACACCCCGTGGAAGTCAATCCCACCAACTGCACCTTCGGCGATTCCGACCTGCAAACCCTCTACGTCACGAACGCGGCAGGCGAGCTTTTGCGAGCCCGAACAGATCGCAAAGGCTGGCTTATCTATCCTTAGAATGCCAAATGTCCCATGTCATCAAATCACCAACAGCAAACACCATGAAGCATTGGTCTGTCACTCCCCTGATCTTCGCCATCCTGGTTCCATCATTTGCCGAAGAAAAGTCGCCTCCCGCGCGCACGCACTACGAAGGACGACGCATTGCCCATACGATGCATTACAAGCGCGCGCCGTGGTTGATGCGCGAATCGCGCCAGCGTGAAGAGGACTGCACCACCTTGCTGAAAGAGCTCCAGGTCAAGCCGGGCCAGGTCATCTGCGACCTTGGCTGCGGCAATGGTTTCTATTCGCTCAAGCTGGCAAAACTTGTTGGTGACAAGGGCAAGATTGTCGGCGTCGATATTCAAAAAGAAATGCTCGACATGCTCGAAAAAAACGCCAAGGGTGGAGGATACACCGTTGAGCGAGTCAAACGGGGCAGGCCGACCGCGAAAGGCCAGGCGAGATTCGAGCTCATCCTTGGGGCCTATCACGACCCCTACCTCGCGCCGGATTCGCTGGACATAATCATTCTTGTAGACGTGTACCACGAATTCTCGCACCCGGTCCTCATGCTCAAGAGCATGCGCAGCGCCCTCAAGAAGGAAGGCGTCCTGGTACTCGCCGAATTCCGAATGGAAGACCCTAAAGTGCCCATCTTACGACTCCACAAAATGACCAAGGATCAGATCATGAAAGAGATCCCTCAGAACGGATACAAGCTCGTTCGCGAATTCAACGGCCTCCCCTGGCAGCATCTGATGTTTTTCCAGCGGAATGACGGTCCCTCGCCCGCGATCAAGCCAGAACCGTGGAAGAAGGCGAATTAGCAGATTGCGCAGATGGCGTCTGCAGCCTTCCCACCCGCACCCCCCAATGAAAGGATAAAACATGAATCACCTGCTTCCCCTCATCCCAGCCATCGCCTGCACCCTCCTGCTCCATCCACTTACAGCCGATGTCTCTCTTCCCAAAATCATTGGCAGCCACATGGTTCTGCAAAGAGATGTGCCCCTCCAGATTTGGGGGTGGGCCGAAGCCGGCGAAGAGGTCACCGTCGAGCTCGGAGTAAACAAGGCGACCGCCAAGGCTGATGAGGCAGGCAATTGGAAGGTCACACTTCCCGCGATCAAAGCGGACGGCAAGGCCCACCAACTGACCGTCAGTGGCAAGAACAAAATCGTGCTGGAGGACATACTGATCGGCGAAGTCTGGCTTGGATCGGGGCAATCCAACATGCAGTGGGGGCTGAACAATACCTACGGCGGCAAAGAATCCGCGGCCGCGGCGGATCTGCCGAAGGTCCGCCTCTTTTATGTGCCGAGAGTAAAGGCCAATGCGCCCGCAAAAGACGTCAAAGCA
>Ga0066834_10000995_pt1 | contig 13220 bp, 26 predicted proteins | sample ETNtaG_30_FD_66729 | JGI IMG/M metagenome (GOLD analysis project Ga0066834, IMG submission 66729) | Marine microbial and viral communities from oxygen minimum zone, Eastern Pacific Ocean - ETNP201306PF43B | ecosystem: Environmental > Aquatic > Marine > Oceanic | place: Pacific Ocean: Eastern... | reverse complement strand
ATCATCACAAATATAAAATCTACTTCCATTAGTATTGACCGTTTCTAGCTGCGTAAAATTATAACTTCCTGTGTGATTAAACATCTAACTTAAAACAGCGTCTAATCCATCCTCGTATAAATTTAACTTGATTGGTTCTATCCTTGTACTTAGAACCCTTGAACACTAGGTTCCAATAGAACCCACTACGCTCAACCATCAATTCCCATTCTTTTAAACCATTAGCAGCCTTAATTGTATTCGGGCCTATTCCACCATCAACGTCAATATAGTTTGCCGGTTTCCTCTTGTTATTAATTGCCTGCTGTAGAATCTTAACCGCATTACCCTGACCATGATTCACACACATATCAAAGTATACTTCTCTTACTTCTTGCGGCAATTCAACTGCCCGTGACGGTTTCCAAAACAGATTGAAATAGCAATCGATGGCTGCTTCAATATCCATCTCTTTCATTTCATCTTTGGTAACTTCATGACCATCGCCATGCTTATCAATATAATTTTGATACGTTCTTTGTATCACGCCAAAGTTAGTAGTGCCACCCTTATCTGCAGGATCGTCTACATAGCCCCCCTCGTGCTCAAGAACTTTCTCTATAATTTCATTAAAACTTTTTGATCCCATAATAGACCCCCATTAAATATATCGCGACGGCATGTCGCTACCATGAACCTTCTTCTTTATATCCTTTAATTTATCCAAAACATCCGAGCTCGGTCTAGTAACCCCAAGCCTTACAGGATCACCAATAATAGGTGCATTTCTGAATGTTAAATGTGACGTACCATATATAAAACATTTTGGACAATCGATTGCTGCATTCCTATCCTTTATCATCCTTTGCTTTTCAAAAATGTTATCACAATAAACACATTTATAATCATAATTCGGCATTAGTTAATCCCCATTTCATCATCATCTAGCTCTTCTGTTCTTGGATTTAATACGCCATCCTCGTCTGGCTCATCGTCATCCAACTCAGCATCATCAATATCAAGTACAGTATCATCGTCGCTAGCTGTGAGTGCTTCTACTATTGCATTAATTACTTCTTCTGTTACTTCCTCAATGATATCTTCAATCAAATCACTCTGCTTAATTTTCTCTATCAAAGTCTCCAAAATTTCCGAGCCCTCGTCCAAGATCTCGTCTATCACCTTCTTTGCTATGTTGTCGCCTATCCTTGTCAATTTTCCGAAATTTAGTGCCATCATCTAACTCCTTCGCTTTATATGTTTTAGAAATCGGCTGTACCTTTTTCCCGCTCTTTTTCTTCATCTTCGCTTTATTAATAAATGAAGTAATGTTTGTAATAATCATGATTATTTATATCCCCCATTCCTTTCCCTATTATATACCCAACACTGGGCCTCTGCCTTTGTGGTAAATACTGAAATGAATTTGCCACAATTTCTAACAACCCAATACTTCTTATGATTCCCTACATCTTCTTTTTTAACTCTCCATTGCGGAGGTTTACCGTCCAGTGATTCCATTATATTCTCCTTATTCTATTAATATAAATTTTGACCCTTCTTGCAAGACGAACTTCCCCTTCCAATTAGGCCTATAGAGTATAAACAACTTTGCAATGGTTAACATTGACACTTCATACCCCTTCCGACTACAGCTATCATATACGTTCTGTATATACCAATCAGGTGACATATTAGTAAACATATCAAGATAAGTCATCAGACATCTATGTGCTACATTATCTCCACTGACATAATTCGCGTGATGTCTACTCGACCTATCTTCCATATGCATAATAAACTCCCAACATCAATATAAGAAAAAAGACACAAACGGTTATATCTCTTAATATCCGCTTATGCCATATGTCTATGTTTTTTAGTAATGGTGTCTTGCAGGAACTTCTCCCGTGCCACACATTCATTATCCTTTATTTATACTACCTGTTCTTTTCATCTTCACCTTCTTACTATTCTTTCGTACTACTTTACCCTCGCCCAAAACATTCCCGCTAGAAAAATCTTCTAGCTTACAATAATTCCCGCAGACCTTAAGCTCTTTATCATAGAACAGCTGGGTTGCAGTAAACTCTGCTTTACAGCTCTTACATACATATGGAAATAATGGCAATTGCAATAACTCCTATCATAATTATAATACCAGCTCCCAGCCACAACACAGCTTCAGGATTGGCCAATTTTTTCATTACGCTTTCCTTCACACTTCTTACAGGTACAGCTCCATTCAGTAGAACCAACAGCAACTCCTTTCCTACGATACCCACCAAACTGATCGCAAACGTGACCGATGCTAGGAACAGTCGGAGGCTTCTCCCCAGTTCTCAAATAATCAATCCCGCATCTTAAACCCTGACCAACGCCAATCATCCACAATAGATGCTTGCAATTATAGCAGCATCTATCGGTTACTTGGAAATCATGCCCATGCTTCTGAATTCTCTGTACTAAATTATTCTTAGGCATCTTCGAAGCCGTCATCTGGTATTATCATGGTGAACTGATAGTCGTTGGACTCATCGAAGCCATCATCAAAAGTAATGGATTCCACTGCAACCTTTGCACTATCTGTACGATGCATCGGGCCTAGATTTGAATAAAACCCGCGATTCATATAGCTCTGCTCTGATGCATACAAAAGATTCTTAATAATATCCGCTACAATAACAGGCTCAATCGCGTGATATTCGCAGAGATAATGGCCGAATAGGTGCTCGACATCAGCTTCCGCTGTCATCCTCACAAGATTCGGCTCTGTATATTCTGACCCGACCACATGACTTTCTTCAATTTCTGGAATTGGAATATTAACCTGCTCGCACAGATTGCTGAACTGCTCTACTTTCTTTCTAAATTTATCCATCTTTACCATCCATATATCCTATGAAATGATTCCCAGTAAACATCTCCAGAATTCATCATAGCCAAAACATTGTTTTTATTTATTTCATCATGATCTACTTTTATCTCCTTTGGTTTAATAAAGCCATGCAACGTTGCATGGCAAGACTTGCAAACCGATTGTAGATCTTCCAACAGCTCTTTGCCGCCTACCCTATCATAGTTTAAATGATGAACTTGCATGATCTCAGGCTGACCGCCACAGATCTCACATTTATATCCAGTACTTTCTAATTTTTCTTCTCGTACTGCTTTCCAAACATGAGAATCGTTATAACGCGATTTCTCTAACTTCAATTGAAAATTTTTATATCTATTTTGTTTATTACTATCTGTATTCGTATGTACTAAATCATGAAATATTCTTCTCCATGTCTTAACCGTTCTTTGTCTATAAACTTCCATCTTTCCTCGCATAGTGTGCTTCTGGTGCCACCTTAAAATATCCTGTAACCACAGGCCATGTGAATAATGCTAGGCCAATCGAAACTCCTAATACTCCCAATGATATTGACTCGTACTGCTCCATCGCATCAAACGATGATATAACCATAAAAAATCCGACCATTGCTCTAATCATTATTCCTCGTCATTCTTATTTTTAATAGCTTCACGATATTCATCAAATCTATACTCAGCATCATGTCTTAATTCAGCCATGTCCTTATTCAGCTGCTTCAATATTTCTAATATTTCCTTAAGGTACTTCTCTATTGAGATTTCTCCCTGCCATTCTTCCATAACTTTTTCCTCCAGATAATAATGATGGATTGCACCAGTAGGAGCAGTTACCATACATACCCCACTGACCGTCCACTTAGTCCTAGACACGCTTATCAGCTTACAGTTTAAAGCTCTCATCTCCACCATGACATCGAACGCAATAGGGGTCTGCAGGATCAGTAACATCATCCTGCAACTATTCTATCTCCGACCGAGGCCTATGACTCCCTTATTACTTATTCTTTGCCGAGCTTCGCAGATTCACCTAGCTCAGATTGTACGGTCTTCACCAGATGCAGAGCTTCCATCATTTCTTTTACCCTTATCCCATAAAGCATAGTGTGCTTTATATACATTAACTTCAGCTATCATCTTATCAACTTTACTGTCAATCTCTTTTACAATATCTAACAATCCTTCCAGCACAATCGTATGCTTTTCTATCTTCTCAATCATGTACTCCATAGGAGGCTTTAATTTTTGTGGAAACGGCTTCTTGTCAGCCATAAGTCTGGCTCCTCTAATATCATTTGCAATTGCATCAATGGGTGTAGCTCACTCTTACATTTCATAATTTTCATATCAAGCTCGTCCATCTCTTGGGCAATGTGATTAGCTAGCGAATAGAATCTAACAACATCTTGCCATGTCATATATGGGGCCATGCATTCTTTAACCCATACTTCGCTAATCAGATTCATCAGCCCACTCGATCATCCTGACATACAGCCTATCAGAATATTTCGGTGCGAAAATTGATAGGAGGCCTAAGAACGACATTGCAAAAAATCCTGCGATCACTCCTGCCATCTTACCTAAAGAATGCATTCCGGCTCCTTATTATCAATAATAACGACTATACATTTCTGCTCTGAAGATGTATCTTCCCACATCTGATGGGTGCTATGCTCTATACTGAATTCATCTACACCCTGATGGTCTTTCCAAAAATCATCAAAATGACATGAGACTTCATCACTATCTCCATTGCGTTCAATAAAAGCAATAGGATCATCCATATGCCTTTCGGGCACTGCATAATTTAATTTCTCGATAAATTCACGAACAGTAAGCGGTCGTACCACTTCACCGTCTTCATCTCTGAATGTCATGTGGGTAATTACATTAGTTTTCACGATTTCTCTCTCTCTTTTTTTACTGAAAATTTTTTCTAATTGCGGATTTGAATAATGGATTAAGGTTTGCTCAAGACTAGTAGCGACTAGTCAGTGGCGTCAGGGGGTCAGCTACTTTGACTGTATATAAGTGCTTTTTCACTTTACTTTTTATCCCCCAACGAGATAAATGAGCTCAAGGCCGAGTTAGCGACCCCTGCCAATTCTATTACCTACCTACTACAACATACTATCTCTCCCTCTCAATTCAACACAGCTATTATACCATATTTTCCAGTGCTTGTCAAGGTAAAAGTGCGATTAATTTAAACTTTTTTCTAGCTGAAAAATCCAACGACAAAAAATACAAATATTCATAGCTGTGTTGAATAGCAAATAATCATAATCGCGATCCTCTCATAATGTAAAGTGATGCCCTTGCGGTTTTGTTGACGATCAGAGTCTTGATATAACCGACTCCCCGACTACCCAAAGTGGCACTATAGCGGATATGTTGACCTATTAGGCCCCATTATAACTGATCTGAAGTAACCCCAAAGTGGTGCCCTTGCAGAATTGTTCAATTGATACTATTATATCCCTCTCCGATGGGTTAACACAGCTATTATACCATATTTTCAGAGGTTTGTCAAGGCTTATTTGAGTTATTTGGGGTTGCAACGAAAAAAAATTCAGGCGCGTGTGCGTTCCTTAAAGTCGCCGCAACACTATGCGACACTCTGCATCCCCATGCTTATTGAGACTCACTCTCAGTCTGCCCCTATTTTTTAATCATTTCCTAAATCACTGCAAATTGCAACGTTTAATCTCCATTCATCTAACATTCTCTCTTGGTCTTTTATATTTCCATGTGAAGTTTGGCTTCCATCCTCTATATCCTTCAAGTCCTCTATTCCTTTCAACATTAATTGCATATGCTGTGTACATTTCTCTTTCTCTAAATCCTCCATCATGAGCTCCTTTCGGTTTTATATCATTAACCAGTATCCTTTCATATGGCGATAGGTTATAGATGATCTCATCGTATGGTATGCCGAAATCATCTAGCATTCTTTCTGTGTGCTCTTTATGAATGGTCAGTCTAGCGGTGGTTAATATTATTTGATCGCCGTACTGTCTAGCCTCCTGTAAGAATTCTTTTGAGCCAGGCAGTAATTTTTCGTAGGTTCCCTCTCCAATTTCTTTGTTGGTGCGGTGCTCCACGATTGTTCCGTCTATATCCACGAGCCAAGTTTTCATTCCATTCTTCCTTTACTTTTTTGGCTGTGCATCGTCCTCTGGCAAGAGATTAGGAAATGCTTGGTTGACAAGATTAGGGGTTAGTCCTTTATAGGGTAGCTTTCTTTTAATTACATTCTTTAGTATTTCTGCCTCTGATTCATGGAGAGCTTCTAGCAATTGTATGAAGTGATTCTCTCTTTGCACTTGGGTAATGCTCCTTCCTTGGTCAGTTGGATTGCCGTTAAATTTTGCGAACTTCCCAATTTCCATTGCTGCGATCTCAAGCTTAGAGTCTGCAAGATCATAGTCTGGTGCATCGCATGGGGTATAGGGCGGTGGAGTATTAGGAATCACCCATTCTATTCGGGAATCATACGCACCTCTTAGGATTGCTTTGAGTCCATTTGATTCATGGTGCTGTAAGATTGATACTTTATCTGATACCTTTGTTTTTGTTCCGACTTCTGTGAATATTTCGTGCAATGATTTATTATCTGCCATTTTAAAATTCTCCAATGTGCTCCATAAGGTTTTTCAATTGATTGTTAATGAAGTAGTCTAAAAGCATAGATCTATCCTTCAATTCATAGTCATTGTATGATTCAATGATATCATCTTTTAAGGGTAAGGGAATATAGGATAGATCCACTAATGTTCTATTGCGGGAATATCCTCGCATCATTATAAAATCGCAAAATATAATAGGGTCAAGATCGATCCATTCTGCAATTTTCTTCTTTGATAGGGGAACCTGTCGATCTCCGTTGGTGAATGTATCATCAGGGCTAAGGAAATTCGGTATGCCATCTCCTTTGTCTCCCCTCATAATGTGCTCTTTTAGGAACCTTTCGGGGTCGGGCTGTACAATAAATTCTTTCTTTAATGGGCTCCATTGCTCAACATTATCATACTTCTGCAATTGCTGGAAATCCTTATCTCCTGATATGATCATTACTCTATCATACCTTGGCCAGCAGAGCTCTGAAATAACTCCAATAATGTCGTCTGCTTCGCAGTAGGGAATTTGCAATACATGGTAAGGGAAGAAATCTATCAATTCTTCCTTAACTGCATTAAGGGATTTGAATAGAGAATCCCAATTGAAATCAGACTCTTTCCTGTCCTTTGACCTATGGGCTTTGTACTCAACATAGTATTTCTTTCGCCAGTTTTTACGGGAATCGCAACAAAGCACCAGCTCTCCATATTCATTATAGAATCTTGTTCTATATGACCTTAATGTATTAAGAACAGTATGCCTCAAGAAAGATTCTTGAACGCCGCCTTTGTGTATGTGGGGCTGAGACATAACATTCGCGATGAATATTTGATTATAATCAACTAACGTGGGCATCGTATAAACTCACTTATCTATTTTCTTTGAAAGTCCTTCTTGCAATGGATGATATAAATTAAAATCTCTGAATAGTACTGCACGAAAAACATCAACTATAGTGGTAAAGTCCGCTTGAAAAGCTTCGTCCAGACAATCAAACCCGCGATCAATAAACATTTGAATCACATACGGGAGTGCCATTTCCAGAGTTTCGTTAATGTACAACTCTGGATCATTGATGGTTGTTAAATCCACCGTATATTCTTCTGGAGTTGAGGGATGCTGAACCACCTCGCCTTTCATGCAAGCTCCTCTATATTGCTGTCAAGGGTTGTCTGCGTTGTACTTTTTCGGGGCTTCTTACTTGTCGCGATATATGTAGTACATTCGTTCAAAATACCATCCATAAATTTAAGAAATCTCCGTAATTGTGGCTTCTTGAGGTATTTATACGATTCTTTCAAATCTTTGTCGGGCTTCTCTATAACCTCATCTAGCTCATCGCGAAGTACGGAGAATTGCTCGATAATTCCCTTAGTTTCTTTTTGAGTTATTTTCTGCGATTGTAGCAACTTGGTAATAGACAGACCATTGGGCTTGAAATCCCTATCCATAAACTTATCAATTTCATATTCCAAAAGACCTGCAACAGAGTCCATCTTAATTGCGGTTAATTTGGTCTTTCGGACAGGTTTTGCATCGTCCTCTGGTACTGGCTCTTTAAGATTTTTTAGTACTTCGTTGATGCTCTTATAAAATGAATCCTGCGAAATCTTGGGTATTTCACACCCTTCGTTAACGAGCTCTGCAACATATCCAATTGTCGTAGAAATCCTCGCATTTTTCAATTGATTGATTGATGCCTTGACTTGATGTCTGTCCTTTAGATACGTCTGTAGATATTTCATCGCACTATTTCCATTACTATTGATATTGAACCAATTCAGTGCATGGGAAAATTCGGTCTTATTCATAACATCTTTCCATTCTGGTTTTTGACGCTTATTCTTCTTCAGACTCATCTTTTTCTTCGTCCTTATATTTTTCTAATAGCCATTCTTTATACAATTCTCTTGCATCTTGTGCAGTTTTTACTGGCGTATCTCTTAATATCTCTAGTACAGTTGGTCTTGATTGCCACTTACATTTCTGCGAATAAGCGTCCAAATAATCCCACAGTTCTTTCCATAGTTCCTTATTCGTCATCTGGTGTTCCATAATTTGATATAAACATTACCCTATTAAATTTTGTTGTCATTATATTATCATCGTATTGGGAATTCTCACATTCTACTACGGTGCCCTTGAACAGAAAGCAATCCCCTACTTCTATGGGGAAATCTGTCTGCTTGAAAAAGACCCCAAGATTACCTTTACGGTCATAAAATTTATAGAGGTAGTAGCCAGGATCTGGTACACCTGTTGTGATCACTTTCTTCGTTACCAATTTCACGAAATGCTCAGTCCTTACTCCACGTTCTGCCATAGGTAGGGAATTCTTCACTTTGTCAAGAAATTCCTTATGGGGGAATTTTTGTGTATGAAGATCCCATTTATCATATTTGTGCATTATCATCTCCGCAATCACACTAGGGTCTACTCCAGAGTTAAGAAGGTGCTTAGCGATTTTCCAGTGTTCGTGTTCGTGCATTACCGAAAAATCTCTGAAAGTTCTTCAAGGATGTCATCAATATCTTCAAAGAGCTCTTCGCTGTAATTTTCTTCTATTCTATCCAAAGCATCATCAGTGGGCTCTGTAGCCTCAGCAATATCAGCAAATTCATCATGAAATCTTTGGATTAATTCAATGTCATTCTTTTCTTGTAAAGTCATTTTATCCTCTTAACTTATTAGTTCTACAAATTTATTCAAGACCACTCTATTGGTCAGTTTGGACTTATTGTGCTTCTTGAACGCTGTGGTCAAGACTCTCTTGGAAACATCATTTTCAACTTCCAATTTTTCGGTAGTAGTGTCCAATTTCTTACCACCCTTGATTATGAAATATGCGGTATAACCGACTTGACGTGCGACTATGAAACCTTCTTTTTTGAACTCATTGGAATATTTTGTAAAGTCCTCTGTATCTTCTACATTCAATTGACTATAGACTGCGTTTTTGAAATTATTACCTTGAGTCGTAATATAGTAACCTATGACATTAATGTCATAACGGGCGATCATAATTTCTAACAAACCGCGGGTTACATCAGTTCGACATAAAATGCCATGTTCCAGTTTGGTTATATGGTCAACCAAATAATGACTGTGTAACATACTCCTTTCTTCATAATATCCATAATATCTCTCATCGCGAATATACAATGGTTTGATTCCGTGACTTTTGCCATATTCGTCAGTATCATTATAGATTCCATGAGGTGCTGTACCTTCGCCGTCCGTTAATAAAACAACGTTGACTTTGGAAACTCCATACTTATTTCGGAAATTCTTAACGATATCAAATCCAACCAGAATCGCCTCATTAAGAGGCGTTCCACCAAGACTCCAACCGTTTGGAAATGGATTACCGTGAACATAACTATAGTAATTGTAACTTTGGAAATATTTGGATATTGCAAACATTGTCAATGCCGCATCCTCAAACGCCTTACCTTTTTGACGAGATGAAAATAGATTTTTCATGTGGAACGTATCCAAGACATAATCGTTGTGCTTGTATGTTGGAGTTTTACAATACTGCGCAAAAGCTTGGTCAGAATGAAAGCTGTATACTTCAAATGGTATGTTGACTTTTCTACAGAAGTAGACCAAATTCAACAATTGTTTGATGGTTTCTGAAATGTTATCAGACATTGAACCAGACCAATCAAGGAATAGAATCAGGCCGTGATTTTTACCGCCGGGAACTGTAGTGATTCTTTTGAATACATCTTCACAGAATCTATAGCTATGCAATTTATTAACGTCAAGAACGCCACTTTTGTTGACCTGAGCCCTCAAGTGTTGCTCTGCGTTTTTCTTCAGTTCAAATTCCTTGACTAGATAGTTGACAGTCTTGACCGAATCATTTTTGAATTTTTTATATTCTTCTTTGAGCTTAGCCACTTCTGAAAAATCATTACCAGAAATCCAATTCCTGATTTCTTCATCATACACCACGCTCTGGTCAATGACAAAATCGTGAAAATCCAATTCTGGAATACCAATGTAATTCGGCTCTTCAGAATTCTCGTCTACTAAGTCCTGCAATTCTTCGTCTAAATTAGTTTGAGTTTCAGACTCTTGCGGTGGACTATTATTAGGATTGTTGCCCGTAGTAGGTGTATCATCGCTTTCTTCTTCAGAATCTTCTTCAGAATCATCATTTTCGCCATTATCATCAGGGCCATCAACCTCATTTTCAGAAAGTTCAGAATCAAGAAATCCTTCTTCGTCATTATCAGAAAATTCAGAATCGTCTAAACTATAATCAGTATCAGAACCGCCCGAGCTCGCATAGATTTCTCGTACAACCTCAACAACTTCTTCAAAAGTTTCAAGATTCTCGATACGACTGACAATCTCCTTTTCTTCTGGAGTGAAAGGAACTACATCAAGATGACTACCAAGCTTGAATTGAATATTGATGCGGTCAATCAAGGTAAAACTCTCAAGATCACGACCTTCGATACCAAAGAAATTCTTTTCTAACAGTTCAGAATATCCTCGATTGAAGTTTTTGCGAAGACCATTAAATTTACGTTTGATTTTCTTCTCAATACGGGCGTCCTCTACAACATTAAGGAACGACTTAACCGTACCTGTATTATTTTCATCTATACTCTTGCAGAGATTTTCGATTTCAACCTGTGGAGTGAACAGTGCGTGACCAACCTCATGGCCGACCAAAAGATCATATACGTCATTCGATACATTTTCCCAAATCGGGAGAATCAGTCTACGATTCTTTACGTCAAATGCTGCAGTAGACACTTTACGGTGCTCTACATCAATATTTTCAGTCGCGAGAAGTTTTGCGAGATTGTTTTTTGTGACTCTGTTTATCAACTTTTATTCCTTTGTTTTTGTCTTACACTATATTAGACGTATTAAAATCGAAAAGGTTTAGACTAATTTACAAGTTTTTCAACTTTTTATCCATTCATCCATGCGAATTTCAAACTCATCGTCAACAACTTTATCAACTTCTGTTAATAACCAAGTCTGTAGAATGAGATCTGCAAGAGTTTTACCATTGAGTTCTTCACAAGGTTCTAATGCCAGTTTCTGTTTAATATCCAATGGAATATTACCAAACACACCCATCGTATCGTCATTACTAGTAATATCAACGTTATTATTGTTTTTCTCTCTTGCCAATCGTCTTCTTGCTGCCCTATTCATTACAACTCTCCTTTGTTTTTGTCTTACACTATATTAGACGTATTAAAACCCAAAAGGTTTAGACTAAAATGGGTTATATTCATCTTTTTTTTCGGAATTTTCTTCGCCGTCAACATCAACATCGGCGTCAACTTTACCATAGAGTTCCTTAAAGGATTGCTTGGTATCGTCATCAAATCGTGCGATACAGAGATCAATCGCTTTGAGTTTGTCTTGAAAGATAGAGTAGGCTTTGGAAACGTGAACCAAGCGACGAGTTGAAATTACTTCATCAACTCCACCATCGTAATAAGTCTTACGAATGATGTCCGCCCATTTGACCAGATGGTCGGCGAATACATCGTCCTCAATGCCATTGTCCTTAAAGGTATTTTTGACAATTTTGAGTTCATTTGCGTTAGTGGGATATTCCTGCTCAAAGGTAACTGCAAATCTCTCAAGGAAAGCCTCATTCAAGATGTTAGTTCCTATAAAAGAGCCAGACTCAGAGCCTTTACCCTTAGTATTCGCAGTCGCGATGACGTTGAATCCATCTTTTGGGGTAATCCACTGATTGATTTTCTTGAGAAAAACTCCCTTGCCTTCAAGAACTGGCTGAAGTGCGAGAATCTTAGTAGATGCGAGATCAACTTCATCAAGTAACAGTACTGCACCGCGTTCCATGGCTTCAACAACAGGCCCTTTATGGAATTGGGTTTCACCATCAACTAGACGGAATCCACCAAGTAGATCGTCCTCGTCAGTTTCAACAGTAACATTGACGCGAATGACTTCACGCTTAAGCTTCGCACAAATCTGCTCGACCATGAAAGTTTTGCCATTGCCAGATAGACCAGTGATGAAAGTTGGATAGAAAATTTTAGACTTTACAATGGATTCGATGTCGCGATGATGACCCCATGAGACATAGCTAGGATCTTTCACAGGAATGAAATTAAATGCATTGGTTACAATTTCTTCGACTTCAACTTCTGCTTTAGGCTTGACTTTACCTTTGACAGATTCTTGAGAAATTTCTACTGAGTCTGTTACACCATCAAGAATCTCAATAGGAAGACGATAGTGACCAGATTTACCAGTTACCCTATGGTTATCTTCAATCCAACGTACGCTGACCAAAGGAAGCTCATCTCTGAGCTTATCGCGCGTACTATAGAGTTCCTTACGAGTAATAACTTCTTTACCAAGTTCATTATAAAATTTACGAACAACTTCAATTCTTTTACTATTCAATTCACATCTCCAATATATAGGTGAAAATAATTATTACCAACTCAATTCAACACTGCTATTATACCATATTTTACTATGGTTGTCAAGGGCTAAATGCACTTTTTTTTACTAAAAAATCGTTTTTTTAACTCAGCAGTATGAATTCCATTTTCATTGAAAAATCGTTGCATTTCATTGTGATGATGTAAATCCCACAATTGTTCACATTCAATCTTCTTTTTGCTGTACTTTTTTAGTTGTTCTTGTCGTCTAATTTCTGCTCTGCTTCTTTTTTCCATAACATATTACCTCAAGTAGATGTTGACCCATTTTTGATTTTTAATATC
>Ga0066834_10000986_pt1 | contig 13266 bp, 10 predicted proteins | sample ETNtaG_30_FD_66729 | JGI IMG/M metagenome (GOLD analysis project Ga0066834, IMG submission 66729) | Marine microbial and viral communities from oxygen minimum zone, Eastern Pacific Ocean - ETNP201306PF43B | ecosystem: Environmental > Aquatic > Marine > Oceanic | place: Pacific Ocean: Eastern... | reverse complement strand
CGGGAGTTCATAGGTGCAAATGGAGTGGATCTGATTCTGTTCTGGAGATTCCGGGCGGCGTCTGCCTCCCGGGTAATTTTCGTAGGATAGGCTTCCAGCCTGTGCAGTTCTGGCCGTTAGCATTTGTATCACAAATAGTTGCACCGACGGCCATTTTCTGTTTTGCAGATATTTTGCCGTTTTGGGTGTCCTTGGCTGTTCGGATAGCGACGGCGATTGTCTCGATGAGTTCTTGAAGGCGATCTTCGCTGGTCTTGACGTAGCGATCAAATGTTATTGTTCTTGGGCGGTGACGCATGAGGTGCTGGATTTCTTTCTCGGTTGCGCCGACCATGTTGAGGAGCGTGCCGAAGGTTGTGCGTAGGGCGTGGAAGTCGATCTTGCCGTCAGTGGTTTTCTTTTCGATGCCGGCTCTTTTACGGTCTCGCTCCATTGTCGTACTTGGATCGGCTGACAGGTAGAGGAGTGGGGATTCTGGAACCTTGAAACGGCGATTTCCGCATTTGTTCTCGTAGAGCTGTCTGGCGAGGTGTTCTGGGGTGGATTCTTTCAGGACCTCGATGAGGCGCATGGGCAATGGTTGGAATCCTGGCTTTCGGTTCTTCGTCCATTCTGGGCGAAGGTGTAGACCGCCTCGCTCAACGTCCAGAACCTCTTCTGAAAGGTTTCGTAGCTCGTTGACTCTCAAGCCCGTGCACAAAGCGACTTCGTAGACGAGGCATCGATGGTCGGGCACAACTCTGAGGAGTTTGCCAATTTCCTCGAGGTCGAAGGGCCGGCGTGGTTCTTCGGGCGTAATGTCGAAGGGGGCGAGGTCCTTGAGAGGATCGACTTCAATGAAGCCTCGCTTCACGCACCAGATGCAGAAGCTCTTGATGGATTCGCCGTAGCTCTTGACGGTCTTGTTGGCTCGGCCGTCGTTCTTCAGCGATTGTAGAGCTTCTTCGACGGGCGAGAGGATGTCCTCGACGTCGGCGAGCGTTTGCAGGTTCAAGGTGTCTGCCCACCAGTCGAGTTGCCTGCCTTTTGTTCTGTGGTGCTGAGGCGACCAGCCATGCCCACCTTTACTTCCCTGGGTTTCGCCCCAGGCGAGGTACTTCTTCTTGATCTCCTCGAATGGTGTTCGGTGGTGCCGTGCGTAGGACTTGGGTGGCGGGCGATACCCTTTCCTAATCTCTTCGTGCTCTCGCTCGACCTTGGCTGCGAGACGTTCGGTCTGTTTCTTTGAGGGGTAGCCGGTTTGGGATTTCCGCTTTCCCTGCCAATCCGTGTACATGAATCGCCACTTGGGATGGGCTTTACCGTGCTTATCGAACGTCTGGTAGACGCGTGCCATAAAATGAATCCTTTCAAATCAAAGTTTCAATTTGGGTGTGATGACTTACGAGATGAAACACATTAATCAAGGTGAAAACTTGGAGATTCGAGCGGCTTCTCTTTCGGCCTCTTTTGCCGCTTCGGCCAGGGCGTTTTCGAGGTGTGTCAGGATGTGGATCACCAGCCAAACTTTGTGGTTGGCGAAGTCTGCTGGTGGCGGCAGTTCGCCCCGCTCGACCATGCGTTGGATGGTTCGAGGGTGCTTCTTGAGCAGGCCGGCCAAGTGCTTTTCGTCGAGGATGGCCTTATCAGGCAACTGGGCCAATTCGTCGACCAGGAAGCCTGAACTATCGTCTGTGCTGGTCTTTTCAATCAATGCCGTATTCATCATAAATTTTTCCTTTCTTGTCTGAAGGGCGTGGTTCAAGTGCGTATATGTTTGAGGATTGCTCAGACGATCCGTTCACCGATCGGCCAGACATCGAAATGGTCGGTCTCGAATTCATCGAGTCCTCCTGCGATCCTGCGTCCGGCTTGGATACGCTTGACGAGAGCATGTGCCATTTCCTCGAAATGGTCGGCATCCAGAAGGTTCTGTCTTCTCTCGATCCATAAATGCCCGTTTTCCTCCCGGAGTATTTGGGCCAATTCGATGAGCCTCCATGCCCGCCGCATGGCAGGTGTGCTTTTCCGTTTCTTCAAATTCGTTCTGGGATTTTCAAACATGTTCTCTCCTTTCCGCCCGAAAGAACTCCGGGCATATTCAGGCTTGTGAATAAGAAAAGTCTCGACTTGTTCATGACTCGTACAGAAATAGTGGATTGCCTTCATAGATCAGCCGCGAATTGCTGTTTGAATTCGGAGCTCTGACCTGTCGGATGTAGTTTTTTTCCTGCAGCAGTTTCAGCGCGGGTTCTGCTTCGCTGGCTTTGTTGAACCTTCTCGCGACGCGAAGCAGGTCTCGTTTGGTGAACTGCTTGAGCACTTTGGATTTGATTTTGGCCAAGACGTATCTGGCATCGTCGAGGGTCTTGTCTGCACCCATCTCGGCGTAGGCGGCCTGGGCGTGCGGGATGAGGTAACGACCAACTTTCACTGCGTTGGAAACGGTCTCCGCATCAATGAGTTTTTCCCATGGAGAGGTTTCATAAACATGTTTTGCCATGTGGAGAAGGCCGGCGATTCTCAACGAGGCGCCATGTAACTTGCCTGCCCAATCTGTTATGTCGCCGAGCTCGCCGGACTCCTTTAACTGGGGCTCAAGCCAGTCGTAAAATTCTCTGTCTCGAGTAATCGCTTCGTTTGAAAGTCTCAGAAAGTGCGGGGAAATGTCGCTGTGGTCATCATTGCCGAAGGGAATCTCCAGGAGTTCGGTGAGGAGATTGCGGTAAGCGGTGGTGAGTTCCGTCGGAATCTCTGGTGCTTCATACACTCGGTGCCCAACGATGCTCTTGGGCATGCTGTAGAGAAAGCGTGCAATCAGGCCCCGACCTTTGAAATATTCATTGCCCATCAACCGTTGCAGATCGACCGGCTGGATAGTTATTCCAATAGTCAACGCTGGATACCGGATGTTCCGCCGAAACAACTGGCGGCTGACGTCAATCGGCTCGCCGGCGTGAGATTTCAGATAGTTGTCGATATTCGGCTGGCCATTGCTCGAGTATCTGCCGTTCATCATTCCAAAGACTTCTCCCCCTTCAGGACTGGTCAGTGCAATGCGCCCATGGTTGGCCTGCATCAGACTGGCAAGGCTCTCCGGTGTGGCGTCGTTTGTGATGAATTGGGGCATGGAAGGCAGTGGCATGCCTGCCAGTGACACTGCGAGGTCGCAAGCTTCCTTCTCCAGTTCGACTGCCTTATCGACGTTCGCTGCTTTCGCGGCCTGTTTTCTGATTTCTTCGAGTCTTTTCTCTTTGTTGAGCCGCTGCTCGTTGGCTATCGCAATCTCCGGCTGCGCCTCTCTAGCCAACTGAGTCTGGTAGTCGTGAATCACTGACTGAATCTGAGCAAAGACCGCGCTCTTTCTGCTTGCGGGAGGGAGTGCAATCGCCGTCCAAATGTTGACCGGCTCCTCGTGGCTACCGTTTCCTTTTACTTTCACTTTGTTGGCACAACTCGTTGACAAAGCGGCCAGACTTAGCATGGCGGCCATGTCGACCGGTGTCTGGGTCGAGGCAGCTACCGCTTCAACGAAGCTCTTCAGCCATAACGGCAAGACTTCGACGGGGAAAACTGGCAAGTCGTATTCAAGAAGTGGTGAAGGTCTTGCCCACACTTCGCCGGTGGAATCGTAGGCCTGAGCTTCATTCTTCATGCGCTCGCGTTCGGCATTGAAAGTTTCGTCATTCAGTTCATTGGAGTCCGTTCGACTCATGTCTTCTCCTATCCGTGTGTGAACGTACGTAAATCTTCGATGTGTCCTGAGAGCGCCTTGACGGTTTCGTCTCTGAATATTCTTCCCGCTTCGTCATTGTCATGAACGATGACCAATCGGTGGGCTCTCAGGCGCGCGATTTGTTTTGGTGTCCAGTCTTCTGCCCGCATGGATTCGCCTCGTGTGATGGAAGTCGCCGCTTCTCCGGCTGATATCCACCGCAAGGCTTTCAATTCGCCGGGCAAGAGATAGAGGCAGGTCTTTTGCCATCCAGATTCTCGTTCTGCTTCGGCTCTGGATACGCCGCCCTGGAATTCCATGATGGCTGCACGCTCATCCTGCTCCTCGAACCACCACTCCGGAGGCGGCCAGAGAGTTTGGTAGGCGTGTCTTCGTTGCCCATTGTTATCGGGATGAGGTAATCCGAAGCATGCCCAGCGGCTCTTGCTGCCATGCTGTTTTCTGAATTCTTCGTCTTCGATGTGGAGTTTGGCCGCGCGTATCGACCCTCCCGAGTCGGATATCGGCAAGACCCAGACATTTCGCGCTTCGAGGCTCCGTCCGATAACAGGCCACGATATCGGGCCTTCGAGAAACCCGACTCCCCATGCCTTAACTGCTGCAAGGGTGATATTTCGATTCGTGAGCCACCTGGCCTGTAGGTCTGGGAGATTCCATAAGGACTGTTGTGCTTCACCGACAAACTCCTGGAGGCGAATGGTGTCAGGAATCGGTACCAGGGGTTCTTGGGGCCGAGCTTGCGCGGGTGCTTGATGCGAACAGGCGTCTGAGGAAATCGAAAGAGGACAAGCCTGGTCAAGATCGATACCGGCCTGCTCTGCGAGGATCCCCACGGCGTCAACAAAATCGACACGCAGATTCCTCATTACAAATGCGAAACAGTCGCCGCCGGCATGGCACCCAAAACAGTGGAATACCTGTCTCGATGGAGAGACGGTAAAACTTGGATTGCTTTCCTCATGAAGAGGACAGCAGCCCTTGAGTTCCGAGCCTGCTGCTTTGAGTTCAACATAGGAACTTATCAAAGTCACTATGTCAGTTGCGGCTCGAACCTGCTCTTTGGCCTGGTGGGATATGCGAGCGATTGTTGGTGCACGCAGGGCCGAGGGGTGTGGAACTCCCGTCCGGAGGCTACTCATTCTTCGCCTCCTGCTGTCTGGATAGGTTGGTTTTCCGGAACTTGACTTCCACGCCCAGCCGTCTCAGTTCTCGCTGGGCTTCGGCGGCCAACTCGAAGTCGGACAGATCAATCCCGGTCTGTAGAACGGAAAACCAGTAGGACGGCGAGTCCTTCACTCGCTCGCTGACGGTACGAATCAGATCGTGAGTTTTTGGATTTTTTCTCTGCATAACCTGGGACGGGCGTTGCAGAGAATTGTGTATTTCGGGAGATGTTCGAGCTGCATCTCGTTATTTCACGGACAATTGGGATCGTTTAAGAATCGATCTGTCGTTGCAGAATCCTGTTGCAAATGCAACGCAACGAAATCAGTCGTCCCGATCCGATACTTGATGTTTGGGTTTTCTTCGCTTCCGGCCGCGAACAACCGGCTTACCATGGTCCCGGCACTTCTCGAACCACTCCATGAGAGTTGAATTCTCATCGCAGTCTCTCTTTATCGTGCTGCGATCACAATTGAAGTGTCGGCCAAGTTCAGCGTAGCTGAGCTTTCGATTTGCCAGCTCAGGGTACTCCTCATGGATGGTGCCATTGATCAACGCAACAAAGTAACTTCTCAAGTACTCCAGGATGTGTTGTCGCCGTCGCTCGACTTTCCTGGATACTCGCCTTTCTTGTGAGGCCACTTGTTTTTCGGTCTTTGCTGATTGGTCAGCACTTTGGTTGGCACCAGAAATCATTTCTGCCTGGATTTTCCACTCCGCCCACTTTTTTGCGTAACTCACGATCTCTCTGAGGGTCAGTTTCCCGACTGTCTCCGCAGGAATATCGACCATCTCGGCGAGCTTTAGCCAATCCTCCAGGCCCGACTGCGATGGCAGATTTCTCATCTCCAGTTGGTTATTCGCCTTACGCATCCCTTCGCGAATTGCCGCATGGAACTCATCCCAAAGCCTCAGTTCCAGAGAGTTGGCTTTCCGATACTCCGGACTGCTTCTTATCTCCTTCAGAATCCTGTCGAACTCCTTCAACCGTTTGCTCGCACGTTCCCAGGCTTCTTGGGTCTCCGGGCTCTCTGCCATTGCTTGGAGGAAAGCTTTCCCGGCTTTGACAGCCATAGGTTTCTGGGATTTGCGAAAATGGTCCACGAAATCTTCGTCTGCGAGTTCAGGTTGGCTAGTAGCCCTTGATTGGCAATGATAAACCAGTCAAAGGAGCCATGACAACTGCCACCAACCGGTCAACTGGTCCCTAAACGAAAGATGAAGACGCGAAGGTCCGGCGCGGCATCGATCATCTGCCCGGCCAGGTTGTCGTAGGCAATGACCCGGCTTCGCCGACAGCACAGCTCGTCGGCGACAATTGGAAATCTGCTGAACGACTCCTTTGGGTGCCCACCAGTGATCCGCAGTCCGTAGTCCTGGGAACGACGCTTGCCAATCATCTTGGGGTGCCCTTTCTGCTTTACGATGATGATCATGTTCGGATTTCACATCGTTGTTCAAGCAGCTCAAGGTCAATGAGAATCTCATCGCTTCGAGTCGCTCCGCGTACCGCCGAGATGGTCCAAGGCATCGGAAGAGCAATCTGCCAAAGTCATCTCATCGAAATCGATCACCGCTCAGCTCGTTGAGCATCTTGGCCGTGCAAAGATCTGTAACGTCGTCGTGGACTGCATCCCAATGATGAAGAATCCGTTCGCGACACAACCTGGCTTGCGCCCTACCTCAGCCTGTCGCGCCGAAGCATAGTGGTCTTGTCAGATACGGACGACCCGGTAGCCACGGAGAAACAGTTTACGATGTTCTCGACCATCACCTTCTGTGGAGCCCAAGACGATCACCACTCTGGCGGACCACCAATCCATTTATATGAGCCACGCCCAAATCATCCTCGCCGAAGAAGACGATGACGAAGGAGTCGCTTACGCAGAGCCGTTCACGCGGAAGCGGCCCACTCCGGCAGACAGTGCATTTGTTGCCGAGAATGTCGCTGCACTAACAACTCTGGAAGTAGCCATCTACATATTGCACTGGTAGGTTCTGCCGTTGTATCGTTGATGAACGATGAACAATCTCGGAAAGAAGAAGGGTCAGATGATCCCGAGTTCAGGTTCGATACGTGTTTGCCACGAAGTGCTTCTGGTACTGATAGCTTTCTGCTTTCTGATCGATGTATGCAGCCTGTGCGCCGACCAACATGCGGCGGCGCGGTTCAAGGGCACGGGCAAGGCCGATCCGATCCGGATTACGAACGTGAGCTGCGGAGAAGCCGGCGCCAAAGGCACGGGTATCGTGAGCTTCGATCTGGCATGGGGCCACTCCTGGCGCGCCGCCTGGGAGGTCCCGGCAGCCGCCCACGGCGGCAAGGACACGCTCAAGCTCGAGAACTGGGACGCGGCCTGGATCTTCGTCAAATTCAAGAAGCCCGGTGTCAGGCACTGGGAGCATGCCACGTTGTCAACTGAGGCTGGAGACCACCAGGTCCCGGCGGGCGCGAGCGTGGATCCCGGGATGACCGACGATGGGAAGCAGGCCGTCGGGGTGTTTATCTACCGTAATGCACCGGGCAGCGGGCAGAACAAGTGGAACGGGGTGAAGCTACGGTGGCTGGCTGGGGCGGACGGTGTGAAAAGCTTAGAGAATATGCTCGTCACGGGCGCTCGCCCTGCGCGGAAGAGCCCGAAGAAGAAAGTGCCTGAAATCGAACAGGATGATGGCGACGGTCTTGGCGGGCTGTTTGAAGAGGCCTTTGCCGAGAAGGAGGCGGCTGATGCCACGAAGCGTCAAGCCGGCAATGTGCAGATCCGGGTATGTGCCATCCACATGGTCTATGTGCCGGAAGGCGCGTTCTGGGCCGGTGACGGAACCACGGAGCCGAAATTCATCGCCGGGCAGCTCACGGCATCCAATACAGCGAAACCGATCCGGATAAAGAGCGAAGGGGAACTGCGGGTCGGCGGTAGGAGCCGCACTGGCATGGGCAACAACGATTGCATAGGTACCTACGACGACTTTTCCACCGGGGTCTCGTTCGCACTCCCCGCCCGGTATCCCAAGGGGTATGCTGCATCCTACTGCATGAAGCACGAAATCACGCGCGGCGATATGGCGATGTTCCTCAACACGTTAAGCGAGAACATCAGAAAGCGGCTGGGTGACGGTAGCGTGGGTCAGGGAATCAGGCGTCAGGGGTCGGGAGCGGCTGCCGTCTATGTCGCTGACGCCCCCCACATGCCCTGCGGCGGTTTCAGTTGGACACTAGGCATGAATTTCGCGGCATGGGCTGGACTGCGGCCAATGTCCGAGCTCGAGTTTGAGAAGGTCTGCCGTGGCCCGCTCAAGCCGGTGCCTGGCGAATTCGCCTGGGGCACAGCCGAGATCTTGGGGACTAACAGCAAGGAGGGGCCGCCTGACGGGTACGAGGTCGTAAACGCATACAAACCCAACGAGCGGGTCGAATGGGTGGGACCGAGCGATCCCAATGCCAAGCGCGGCAATGCGGCTTGGCTCGGAACGATATGGCAGAGCAACAAGCCGTTCGGGTCCGCGGCGAATGAGATCAACCGGCCACTGCGCGCCGGGATCTTCGCGACACCCGAGAGCGACCGGGTCGCCGCTGGCGCTTCCTACTGGGGTATCATGGAACTAAGCGGCAACCTCGTTGAGGGCTTCGTGCGCCTGGGACATGCCCGGGGACGGCAGTTTGCGGGCGGGCACGGCGGTGGAAATGCTCCTCCGGAGCCCTGGGAACATCTGGACGTAGGGTATGATCCAGCCACGGTCACGCGAGGTGGGGGACTCACTACGGGTAGCCGTAGCCTTCAGGTTTCGGCTCGCGGCGGCAGGGAACTCGGTGGACAGAACCGAGTCTTATCACCCCGATACGGATTCCGCTGCGTACGCTCGGCCGCGGCCGGCCGTCCGCCGGTAGCGGCGTCTGCCCCCAGCGTGCACGCCTCGCGCCTGTTCAACAAGGCGGTGCGCATCGAAAACGTTAAGAACAGTGCCCGCGACGTAAAGACGGCCACACTTACGTTCGATATCGCTTGGGACGACTCCTGGCGCGATGCAAAGAACCACGACGCCGCCTGGATCTATTTCAAAACGCGCTCCAAAAGCATGGGGGACTGGCAACACGTCAAGCTGGTTGCGGATCGTGTGCTCAACCCCAGGGGATATCGTCGCGGTGAAGGAACGCCTGTCGATTTGATCGTGCCAGATGGCAAGGATGGCTTCACTGGTCTTTTCATTCAACGCTCCGAAGCCGGGAAGGGTGCCGTCAAGATTCGGGGCGTCACGGTTCTGTGCGAAGCTCTCCCCCTGAAACCTTCCCTACAGCCCTTCGGCATCGAAATGGTCTACGTTCCCGGAGGGGCGTTCTATCTCGGTTCAGGCGGTAGTGAGGCGAACCGTTTTTTCAAATATACCGACGGCAGCCAGAACACCTTGCCATATCTGGTGTCCGCTTCAGGAGCTATACCAACCGGCCCGCAGAAGGACAGGTTATGGGCTACCGGCGCACAACCTGACGGCTCCGACGCAGGCGAGCTCCCGGCGGCATATCCCAAAGGCTACCGGGCCTTTTATTGTATGAAATGGGGCATCAAGCAAGGGCAGTTTGCCGCCTTCCTGAGCTTGCAGTCAAAGGTCCGGTCCACCGAACACCAATATCAAAGGGGGAACTGGCCGGTCCGTACGATCGGACGGATCGGCGGGGAGGGCCTGACCTGGTGGCAAGGCGCCGGATTCGCCGCCTGGGCCGGGCTGCGGCCGATGACAGAGCTGGAATACGAAAAGGCGCGTCGCGGTCCCGAAAAACCGGTTCCAAATGAGATGGTGCAATCGTTTTGGAAAATCAGGGATCTCGCCGGGGGCACGCCTTTTGACCGCGTCGTGTCGGTCGAGCCGGTCGCAAAGGGATTTGCGGGTACGCACGGCCTCGGTGAACCGGTCCTGCCGAAAGACTGGCCCGCAGAGCAAGGCACAGGAACAGCACTGCGCGGCGGTGGAATTGGAGGGGCCGCGGCGGTTTCCCATCGGAACGAGTCCTCCGGCAACGATAGTCTCACCAGGCAGAGCGCCAGGCTACCCGGCTGGCACTATGAGGGCTGGCGCGGTGTGCGTACCGCCCCCGGCGCAGTCGTGGCAAACACGGCGACAACGGGCGCCGGGAAGCAGTTCGCCCTGAAACTTGACCCGTTGCCCGATCTGAGAGAGCACGACATCAATATTGTTGTGCTCAGCGGGAGTTTTCTAAACAGGAGCGACAAGGCGCTGAAGGTTACGGTAGGCTCCGCCATGCCCGACGGCTGTTTCCCAGGTGGCGCGGCGGCCCGGACGCTCACGGCAGCGGCCGGCGCCGAGACGCCGTTCCAGCTCACGATGGTTCTCACCGAGAGTGTTCTACGCACGGCCCGCCGTACCCAGCGGTTGCCGTTTCAGGTGCTTTCAACGGACGGCAACGTGCTTTCAGAAGCAACCGTCAACGTGCCATTGGACAACCCGCTGGCCGCAAAGCCGCCGGTTGTCAGGTCTGTGACCGGAGGCCAGATCCATGTCGCTGTTGCCAATATGACCGGACGTGCACATGCACTGACAATCCGTTGGAAACCACCGGCCGATATCAAGATCAAGGAACCGGAACAGCGCTTTGAAATTGGCCCACACGCCACGGCGAAGGCGACTTTCGTCTTCCCCCCCCAACCGGTCAGCGACTTCGGCTACCGCGCCCTGCCCTATCAGGTTGTCACCGCAAACGGCGCCGCACAGACAGCGGAGACTGTCACCGAATTCCGAGTTCAATCACGATGGTGGGTTGGCCAGTATCAGATCCCTGACACGAAAGGCCCGAAGATGAGCGGGGGCGGTATATTGGATGATGAAAACAGCAACCTTGAAGGGCTCGGCGGACTCGGCGAAATCGTTGCGGATCCGCAGAACAAGAAGAAGGACTCTTTCCCGGATCCGCCACCCGGCCTGTTCACGGCGAAGGGGCCGCCGAAACGTTGGAAGGAAGTAGTCCACGGCGGCAGTCTCTGGGTCAGCCTCCTCGATCCGTTGCCCAAGGCGAACACCATTGTCCTGGCAGCCACACGCGTGTATGCGCCCACCAATCGCGAGGCAACGCTCAGCATGGTGAGCGAGAGCCGGGCAGCGACCTGGGTAGACAATCGGATCTTCTGGCGAGCGAACCGCGGTTTGCCGGCGCCCACCCGGCCCTTCTTCGGGCGCATCTGGCTGAACGGCAAAGTCGTGCATGACACCAGGCCGAACGCGAAGACGAGTAAAGGCCCGACCCGCCTGCGGAAAGGGCAAAACACGCTGTTCGTGCAGTGCAAAGCGAACACAGGTGATGTCCAATTACTGGCTAACTTGTTTGTGCTGTTTCTGCACCCGAAGAACGGCCATCTGATGAAAGATCTCGTACTTGATGTGCAGGGCAGACCATGAAGTTAGAAAACTCCATTCGTGTTCGCATCGGTCGGCTGTGCATGCTCGCCTTTGGCATGCTACTGCCCGGCCAGGTCGGCTTTGGTGCAAATTACTTCGATCCGCAGGTGCGGATAACAAACATCAAGATTCTGCCGCGCGACGCCAGAACCCACGCAATCCAGTTTGATGTCTCGTGGGACAGCGCTTCGCGGAACGACAACACACACACCGCCGCATGGGTGTTCTTCAAGGTCCGGGCCAACAAGACTGCGCCCTGGCAGCATGTGCGACTTGCCGCGGACCGTGTTCTGAACCCGGACGGTTACGGGCACGAGAACAATCCCGAGGGTGCGGGGGACGGCGGCTCGCTTGCTCACTACCTTGGCAAACCACAGGACAAACGGATTGAGGGGATCGAAAGCCGGCCCGACATCTTCCTGAATAAGGAACGCAACACGCCGCTGGAGTTCCTGGTACCAGACGGCCCGGACGGATTCACCGGCGTATTCCTGCGACGGGCCGGGAATGGTGGCGGCGCTGCAAATACGCGTGCGGTTACACTGCTCTGGGATATCACGCTGTCGAAACACGATGTCCTTGCAAAGGCCCTGTCGGGGGCCGAGTTCCGCGCGCCTTCACCAGAGGACACTCCGAGTGTGCCGGAAGACTTCCACAACATTGTTCGATTTGGTCGCTTTGAGGGCACGGATGTTGAGTTCCGGTCGTTCGGGGTCGAAATGGTTTACGTGGCCGAAGGCCCCTACTACCTGGGAACCGGTGGCCCGGAGGTCAACGCGTTTCACCTCAGCAAGGCGGACGGCAGTGGCGTCTCGCCGTATCGGGTGACCGGGCCGGGCGCGATCCCCACGGGCCGAGAAGAAGGAAGACTGTGGGCTAACGGCGCATCCCCGGAGGACGGCGGCGAAATTCCGGCCTCGTTTCCGAATGGGTTTCGGGCATTCTACTGCATGAGACAGCACGTCACTCCCGGGCGCTACGCCCAGTTCCTGAGCACCATGACACCGGCACAGGCCGAGGCGCGTGGGCCTATCACCACCAGGGTAAAGCATGGGTTCCGAGTTCTGCGTATAGGCAGGGCCCCGGACTACCTGTTTGCATACCGGAACGGTGGCGCACGGGATGGATCCGGAATGCGCATGATCTCCTGGGCGGATTCTGTTGCCTACGCCTCCTGGGCAGGGCTGCGGCCGATGAGCGAGCTGGAGCTTGAGAAGGCGGTCCGCGGCCCCCGCTATCCGGTCGCCGAGGAAGTCGGCCCATCCTACTGGGGCATTCGGGCGATCGGGCCGTTTGAGTGGGAGTCCTTCAAGAGCTGGGAACAACAGTGCGAGCGCGTGGTGACCGTAGGCAATGCGACGGGAAGCAGATTCAAGGGCACGCACGGTCGCGGGACGCTGACGCCCCCGGTGGACTGGCCGAAGGCCGATGCAGTTGGATCGGGTTTCAGGATCCACTATTTCGACATGGCCGGCCGCGGTATCGACCTGGTGCGCGCACGTGCCTCGGACCGCATGAACACCGCCGTGGTGAGAACTGACCGAAACCGTGACTTCAAGTTCCGCGCCGTACGCACCGCGCCGCTGCAGAATCCGAATGCCCGGGAATAGCGTACGTGGCGGGCGAACAGAGCACATGTTCCGTCCCTGTTTCATACCGCGGATTTTTCGAGCAACTGGGATTATGGGGGCGACCGGAGTTGCGCACAGGGGGGCGCGGTGTGGAGGAATCCTGGGTGCGCCAGCGTCCCGCTGGCATATGGGAGCGACCTTGGGTCGCTATGCCGGCGAGACGCCGGCGACCCCAGGGAGCTATTGCGGGCGAAGCCAGCCTTCGGTTCATACCTTCTCCGCTTCGTGTACGATATGCACAGTTAAATTCCTGTTGGGTGAACCGGCGATGAAATGCTGAATTTGGAGTAGAGACAACCCATGAGACGGTTCATTGTCATATCGTCCGTGGCTTCCGTTCTGGCGTTT
>Ga0066834_10000983_pt1 | contig 13274 bp, 8 predicted proteins | sample ETNtaG_30_FD_66729 | JGI IMG/M metagenome (GOLD analysis project Ga0066834, IMG submission 66729) | Marine microbial and viral communities from oxygen minimum zone, Eastern Pacific Ocean - ETNP201306PF43B | ecosystem: Environmental > Aquatic > Marine > Oceanic | place: Pacific Ocean: Eastern... | reverse complement strand
TCGGTGAGGCTGTCGATCTTTGGTTTCTTTTGTGTGCGATTGAGGTGCTCTATGATGGCGTGTTTCAACCCGGGTAACAGGTCGATTGTCTTTTGGATACTCAGCAGCTCGGGCGACGTTTCATATCTGCTGGCATCGAGGTATTCCGTGCATTGCTTGACGGCATCGGCGAAGCGCCACTGGGCAACAAGGCTGTCGAGAATGACAAAGTTGGGGGTATCGAGGACTGGCTCGGCTGGCAGTTTCTCTGCAGGTTGGGGTGTGGTTACTTCCGGTTTAGGCTTTTCAGTTTCCGTTCCGGCTTCCAGCAGGGCTGCGTATTTATTTCGGGCCTGTGAGACATAGGGCTCGAGGTCGTAGTTCAGGAAGACGATTCGATAAAGGTCGCGTGCTTCATCCTGGTCTCCAACCTTGATGGCTGTTTCAGCTCTTCGCGTGATCTCGCTGAACTCATCCTGTGCCCTGGCCCGAACACGCTGTGCCATCTGCACGGCCCAGTTTTCCATAGACCGGGTGGTCTGAGTTCTGGCGAAGTTTTCCAGGGAACGGATGGCTTCGCCCCATTTGTGCGTCGCTATGTTCTGGTTGACGCGATCCGTCACGGAACGTTTGATGGCCGCGGAGCGGTCGACCGGCTTTGGTTTCGGTTTCTGACGGACAGTTTTCGGTCGTGATTTGGGCACTGTCCTGCGAATTGGTGGTGGAGCAGCTCTTGTCGGCTCGGACGTGCGCATGCTCCAGAAAATGGCGGCACCGATCACAAAGATAGCGGATGTGACCACTGCGGTGATCAGGGCGACCGTCTCTCTCTCACGGGAACTGCGTTTACGCTCGTAGATGACCGACCTGCGGCGCGCGGTGGGTCGCGCCTGGCGGACCGTTTGGACCGTTTGTACGGTCTGCACCGGCAGATCGCCCTGGAGCGTCGTGAGCGGGGCGGCCGGTGTCAGATGCTGCGAAGGCGCATCGAGCTCCAGCTTGGATTGGGGTGAAGGGAATTCTGCCGGCGGAGTTTCATAGTTACCGCCAAAAGGAAACTGGATCTGCGGTTTCTCTTCGTCCGGCAACGGTTCGAGCGCCTGTTGGGTGGGCGGTGGTGCTAAGGACTGCGGTGGTGGAGGAGCCGGTAAACCCACATCCTCCGCGTCTGAGACGTAAGTAACCGTACGGTCTATTTCATCGACTGTGCCGGGCGATTGAGGCCCTTTCTGCAGGTTTGTGAGCTGCTGGGTCAGTTCAATGTCAAAGGTCGGGTCGATACTCAGTTGCCCTTGCCCCTCCCCTTCGGTTGCTGGCCTGACTGTGCCGTAGTCGACGGTAGCGTCGGTATCCGTGTGAGAAACGCTCTGCTCCATTCTGGCAAGAAGTTCCGCAGCCTTGAGAGTCTTGGCCCTGTCTGCATCCTGGAGAGTGAGTGCTTCCTCCTGGGCTTTCACCGTCTCCACATTGTCGGGATTGTAGAACGGCGACCGGGTGGGAGGCAGTGTCTCTTCCTCGGTGGGAAGCACGGCAGGTGGTGGGGATGTTTGAGGCTGGGTCATTTCCTGGGGAGCGTTGTCCTCCACAAAGCCCGTACGAGCTGGCTCCTGCTGCTGCGCCGGTGAGCCCTCAGCCGGTGGGTCTGTGCTTTTCTCGTCTGTGAGAGACTCGACGGGGGTTGCATCCGGCAGCATGCTCAGGATCTGTTGAACCGCTTCGTGCCTTTCGGTATCGGTATTGTCGGCGCCTATATCAGCTGTTTCCGCCGGCGCAGGCACTTCCGATATCTGGGTGGGGAGTTCCGAGAGTGTTCCGTTGAACAGAGAGTCCAGGTCGTCGATGACTTCATTCCAGGTGGGGTATCTGTCCTCAGGGCTGTATTCCATCATCCTGCAGATGACCTTGCTCACGTCTTCGGGCACTTTGGGGTTGCGCTCTATCGGTGGAGTCAGGTAAGCCCTTCGGCCGTTTTCCAATTCATCGAATGGCGTATAGCCTGTGACCATTCGATAGAGAATGGCGCCAAGCGAATAGATGTCAGAGCGGCAATCGATGGAATCATTCGCGGCCTGTTCCGGCGAAAGGTATCTGGGATTCATGATCCCAGTGCCGAACACCGAACCTTTCAACTCGGCAGACGATCCGGGCCCCAGTCCGAAATCAGAGACGAGAACCTTCGAATCACGGCCGAGCAGGATGTTGCCCGGTTTCAAATTGCGATGCAGAACCCCTGAATCAGACATGGCTCTCAAGCCGAAAGCGGCTGAACGCGCCACCTTGACCGCGCTCTCAGACTTAACCGTTTTCTTCTCCCCGATACATTCGGAAAGGCTCTTGCCCTCGACAAATTTCATGGTCGTGAAAACGAAACCACGATGTTCCCCGACTTGGTATACCTGCAGGACATTGGGATGATTGAGATCGGCCACACGGCGAGACTGCGCCATATACCTGGTGATGAAATGTGGAAACCGTTTCGCCAGGAAGGGCGGCAGAATCTTGATTGCGATGACGGCACATTCAGCTGTGTGTTCAGCTCGATAAACGGACCCCAGGCTGCCATGACCAAGGAGCTCAACCACCTTGCATCCGCCAAACTCCTCGCCCAATAAGGGGTCTTCAGAACCTCTCAAGCCATGCGGCTTTTTCTTGGATTTCTTGGCCTTGCCCTCCGGAGGCCAGGTGAAGTGCGTACTGCATCTTGGGCATTCGGCCCTCACCGGCCGTGAAAAATTCGGCAGCGTGAATGCCTTTTTGCATCCCGGACATTTTGCCAGGCGGGCTGACATCCGATTCTCCCCGGAAATAAAGTGATACTCCAATCCATGGAGCTGTAGTGTGGTAACGCCAGTCACTCTTCCAGGACTGGTCCATCTCTACCCGCTTAGCAAATACCATGAAAGAAGGTCCAAACTTCATACGGTCGCGTCACGCTCACAGAGCCCGATGAGATTCAACATGATACAGGAAAAGGGGTTACTGACTAACACTAAATTAACAAAAAATCTTGACTTCATTGTCCGGGAGCGAGCCAACTCCAGCCCGCCAATTGGAGAAGTAACATATCTGGAAACTGTGTCGTGTTTCGACCTCATTGCCACGGGGACCAGCCTTGTGTGACTCGGCTATCTGGGTCTGTGACCCACCGTCAACTTACGAGGATCCGGTTAGCTCGCTTCATTGGCACCGGCAAACACGGCGCATGTTTATTTTGCGTTCTCTGAGTTTAATGATTAGATTCTGAGCAAATCAGGCCAGCGACGCGCACATTATAGGAGTTTTCGGACATCGGAGACTCATCTGGATGCATGGACCACAGAGGATTGGCCACACTCCGACAGGGACACCCACTACTCACAGCCGCAGAATTAACACATGAACCGAGAAGAACTTGAACTTAATGTTCTGACCTCCATTAGTCGGGTCTTAGGTACAACCTTTGAGTTGGAAGAGATTTACGATGAGATTATGAAGATCCTCGCGGAGCAGATGGAACTGAATTGTGGGACGATTCTCAGCTTGATGGAAGGCGGAGAAAGGCTCAAGGTGGTCGCAGCCTATCAGTTGGCAAATCCTGACCTTGAGCAGAATGGTCTTAAGATCGGCGAAGGCGTGGCAGGCCGGGTAGTACAGACGGGCGAACCCCGAGTGATTGCCAATCTGGGCCGGGAGGCCGGCTATGTGGAGACCATAGGATCGCGGAGCCGCCGGTCACTCTCAGGTCGAGCACTGCTCTGTGTACCAATCATTTCGAGTGCAAAAGTTGTGGGTGCGCTCAGCGTCGAGCGAGAAGAGCCCGATGAAGAGGAGATCGAAAATGATCTGCGCCTCCTGCAGATCATCTCTTCCATGCTCGCCCAGGCCCAGCGGATCAGTCGGATGGTCCTTCTCGAGAAAGAGGAATTGATCGTCGAGAACTTTTATCTCAGAGAAGAGCTCAAGACGAAGAACAAGTTCGATAACATCATTGGGGTCAGCAAGGGTATGCAGGAGGTCTTCGAGACTGCGGCGCTCGTCGCCAAGACCCGCTCTTCAGTTCTGGTAAGAGGCGAGACGGGGACGGGAAAGGAACTCGTTGCTCGAGCGATCCACTACAACAGCGTACGTGCAAACCAGCCGTTCATTTCCGTCAACTGTGCTGCCCTGTCCGAGCACCTGCTGGAGAGTGAGTTGTTTGGTCATGTGAAGGGGGCTTTTACCGGCGCATACGCCGACAAAAAAGGGCGATTTGAAGTGGCCGATACTGGCACGCTTTTTCTCGATGAAGTGGGGGATATGAGCCCGCGCCTGCAAGTGAAATTGCTCCGCGCCCTGCAGGAACAGGAATTCGAGAGAGTCGGCGATACCAAGACCGTAAAGGTCGACGTTCGAGTGATCGCAGCAACTAACAAGAACCTTGAGGAAGCGATGGAGGATGGCAGCTTTCGTGAAGACCTGTATTTCCGGCTGAATGTAGTGCCCATCCACCTGCCACCGATTCGCGACAGAAATCAGGATATCCCACTTCTGATTGAGTTCTTTCTTGAAAAGTACAATCGAGAGAACATCAAAAATGTGAGCCAAATCTCAAAAGAGATTCTGGAGATCTTGATGGACTATCCGTGGCCGGGCAACGTCCGTGAATTGGAGAATTGCGTTGAGCGAGCAGTGGTCATGGCGAAGGGCAGTCAATTCCCCTTTACCGCGCTGCCCTTTAACCTGCGCGGTACTAAACCAAAGGTCGGAGCTGAAGGTGTGGAACTGTCCATCGATGCGGCGGTGAAACAGGCGTTCCTTGAGGAACGTCGTGCATCGGAAGGCGAGCCCAACGGCCTCTACGATCAACTAATTGGCAGGGCGGAAAAAGCGCTCATCCAGGAGGTCTTAAGGGACAGCGATTACGTGCAGACCCTCGCCGCCAAACGGCTTGGAATCAGTAGAAATACCCTTCACAAGAAACTCCTGGAGCATCAGATTCCGCTCCGATTTGTGCCGAATGATTAGGCGCTATCCCGCATTTTCCAGAACATTTCAGAATGGTCATCAGAGAGTATGTTTCCCACAGCCTCATCTTTTTGGCATAAGCACTGCGTCAAAGATTCAGGAACTCCTGCTGCTCTCTTACCAGGCGTTGCTCGAAGCCGGTAAATCGAGATCTGCCTGATTCCTGCTGGACTGCAATTCGGAGCGCCTTGTAGGTACCGACCATTACCACTAATTCGCGGGCGCGGGTGATGGCAGTGTAAATCAGGTTTCGCTGCAACATGACATAATGCTGGGTGACGACGGGGATGACCACCGCCGGGTATTCGCTGCCCTGGGATTTGTGAATGCTGATGGCGTAAGCGGGGATGACTTCATTCAGGCTGGAAAAACTGTATTCGATCTCCCGTTCGTCGATTTCGATTATCGCCTTGCTGTCCACGGGATCAATGTGCGTAACAAATCCGATGTCGCCATTGAATACTTCTTTTTCGTAGTTGTTACGTATCTGCATGACCTTGTCGCCTTCAAAGAGACCACCAGGTGTTTTGCGCGCGGACGATTGCACGGGGTTGAGTGATGCCTGTAATTCTGAATTCAGGTTGCCAACGCCAAGGATGCCCTTGTGCATGGGAGTGAGGAGCTGAATGTCCTTCACAGGATGAAACTTGAAACGCTCTGGAATGCGTTCGGTGAAGAGCCTGGTAATGACATCGAGAGAGTCTTCGGGCTCTTTCTTCTCTATGAAATAGAGGTCTGAAAGTGAATCTGAAGCCGAAGGTTTTTCCGGCAGAAATCCGTGGTTAATGTCATGCGCCCAGTCGATGATTGTGCTGCGCGTTGCCTGTCGGAAAATGACATCCAGATGGGTGACCGGCACCAGGCCGGAAGCGATGATGTCACCGAGCACATTCCCCGGGCCGACGGATGGCAATTGGTCAGCGTCGCCTACCAGGAGCAAATGCCCTCTGGGTGGAATCGCGTTCAGAAGATGGTTCATGAGCGAGATATCGATCATGGAACACTCGTCCACGATGAACACGTCCCCTTCGAGGGGATTGTTTTCGTTCGCGTCGAATCGGTGGAGAGACGGATTGAATTTCAGCAACCGGTGAAGGGTCTTAGCCGGGCTGCCCGTGGACTCGTTAAGACGTTTTGCGGCCCGGCCGGTGGGGGCAGCAAGATGGACCTGCTGTCCTTTGGTTTCCAGGATCAGAAGGATGGCATTTATGACGGTCGTCTTTCCCACGCCGGGGCCGCCGGTGATGACCGACACCTTTTCCGTAAGGGCGGAGGCGATGGCAGCTTTCTGCTTTTCGGCCAGGTCGATCTTGCTTTGTTTCTGTGCCCACTCGATTGCCTGATTCACGCGTATATCGGGAAGGCTGCTGGGGCCGTTCATGAGCGCGAGAAGTCGCCGAGCCGCGTTGACTTCGGACCGATGGTGTCGTGAAAGGAAGATCATCTGGCCCGGCTCATGTTCTTCCTGCACGAGCTCTCTCTGCGAGAGCTGCCTGTCTATCGCGGATTCGATCTGTTCGATGGTCACTTCAAGAATCCGCTGCGCTTCGGCAAGGAGTTGCTCTCGCGGGTAGCAGACGTGGCCATCATCAGACAATCGGGTGAGGACATACAGGATGCCTGCGTCAATGCGCGCGTTGGATTCCCGGGGTATGCCCAGATTCCTGGCGACCTGGTCGGCGATCTTGAAACCGATGCCGTGGATGTCGCGAGAGAGCTGGTAGGGATTGGAGCGGATGACCTCGATAGCGCTGTTCCCGTATTCCTCATAGATCCGATGGGCCTGGCCGGTGGTGATGCCATACGACTGTAGAAAGACCATGACGTCCTGAACAGCCTTCTGTTCCTGGAATGCATCAATGATCTTGGCGATCTTCTTCTTGCCGAGACCGTTGATCTCTTTCAGGCGATCCGGCTCTTTCTCCATCACCACCAGAGTTTCCAGGCCGAACTGCTTCACCATCCGCTGTGCCATTTTTTTGCCAATTCCGGGGATGATGCCGGAGGCCAGATAGCGCTCGATCCCGTTCAGCGAAGAGGGGGGGACAACCCGGTAGCTTTCAAACTGAAATTGCCTGCCAAACCGCGGATGCTCATTCCACTGTCCGTGGATCTGAAGGTTCTCGCCTTCGTTAATGCCGGTGAAAACTCCGGTGGCGGTGGTGGTGCCTGCCTTTCCGTGCTCTTGGATGGCTGCAACGGTATAACCGTTCTCTTCGTTGTGGTAGATGACTCGCTCGAGGATGCCTTCGATAGTTGCCGCTTTGTCTGCCATGACGTTCAGACTCCCTCCAGGCGTTCTCGCAACCGGCGCGAGAGATACGATGAGAGCTGCTTCTGAGACCGATCATCCATTTTGATAAATTGCAGGCCCACCCGATGCTCGCCTTCCGGCAGTGCATCACACCTGGCCACTACACCGGTGGCTTTGGGCCTCGTAGTTTCGCCCTCCAGTTGTATCTCAACATCCAGCATGGCGCCCGGTTCATGCGGGTGTGCGGATTTGAATGCGATCCCGCTGCCGCTCACATCGAGAGCCGTGGAATTGGTCCACGAGGTCAGCCAGCCGGTGGGGGAATTTGCGAATCGTACCGGACAGTTTTCCTGGATGCGAACCGCTCCCCGGCGGTCTTCTGTCTCTTCCAGCTCCGGTTGAGGTTCCGGTAAAGGGTTTTCGCTGACGTTGCTGAGTTTTTCGAAGAGCTGCTGGATTGCGAAGGATTCGTTTTCCTGAAATCTGACTCCCCAATCCCACTGGGTGTTTTCAGGGCCCGGACGTACCCACATCACTTCAGCATGGATGGTCTGATCGAGTCCATGCTCAGGCCTCTTGAAATCCAGCAGCATTCGAGCCCCTTTTTCCACCGTAAAGTCGCTGTGCAGGCGGGCCCCACCTTCACTGATGTCTCTAAGATCAGCCTTGGCGGAGGGCAAATTCGATCCGACCTTTCTGCATTGGATCCCAAACCTGTAGACGACGCGGCGGAACTCTCTGAATTCTGCCCCCTCACTGTTTGAAGCCATTGGGTTGCTGTCCATAAACGGGAGTACTGCTCAACTATACAGAGCATCGGCACAGGCTCACAAGTATAGAATCTTTAATATCACCACAACGATCTGAGGCCTTGTGGTCAGAAAGTCATCAAATTTATCATTTGCATCGGTTCTCCGTTGGACTTTGCAAAACCGGGGTTTTTCCGGTGTGGCGAAATGAGAATTCGAGCTAGACTTTTCAAGATCTGTTCGTTATAACTTGAACACATATACCGCTGACTTTTGGGGACAACGCGCCTCATCAACTTGCGGTAACTTCCAGCAATCCAGTGGCATCCCCTCTCGGGGCATAGAGGGGGAGGAGAATCCAGAAATCGGATTTGGGTGCAGGAAGTCTCGCACACAGAACGTGTATCTTGCTGTCTTTGCCGAATGAGAATCGAGTGCGTCATACGCCCTGTATCTCAATACCAATCTGGGCCCTCTCGACCTAACCTTTAGCTGGAGGCTAATCGTATGAAACGGATCGCTTCAAAGGGATTTACCCTTATCGAACTCCTGGTAGTGGTGGTGATCATCGCCATCCTGGCCGGGTTACTTCTGCCAATCCTGGCCAAAGCGCAGCAACAGGCGAATGCCCGCGCATGCCTTGGCAAGGAAAGAGTGCTTTCTACACAGATTCGGACATACAGCTCTCAGTGGGAAGGATATACACCTCTCGATCCTGAGAGCTTCCTCACCCGGGACAAAGGTTACCGAATGTACAGCGAAAAGGGTTACGACAATGAAGCAGCAGGCACATGGTGCAGATACGGTAGTGCAGGTGGCTCTAACCTCAGTGAATCTCAGAAGATCAATGCGAAGATCAAGGACTTTGTCTGCCCAATGGATCAAAATCCGAGCGTGAACAAGAACGGTATTTCGAAGAGCTACCAGATCGCTTCTTTGTTCTCTGGCTATAACCTCACAAGCTTGGGTGCAGAAGACAGCAAAACCGTGGTCATCGGCGAGATCGGCAGACGTCACATTGGCGAATCAGGCCTGAAGAATGAGGCATACTACACCTACGGCGACCTCCATACCGAGCTAGGTTCGCAACTGAAATCGGAAGATGGTCTGTCGATCATTAACGGTCTGAAAATGAGAGCCTGGTATGTCAACAATTTCGCTAACGTCGGCATGAATGTCGCCGAAGGCAGGCTGCCTAAACTGCCTAGCGATACAACCACCCCAATGCGATACCAGACTATTTGGAGCAGCGACCTGGTTTCAGCCGGGCCGCTTTGGCTGAAAGTCCTGGACGGTTATTCCTACAACGATGACTGGGAATACCACACTAGCTTAAAAGCGGGCGGATTCTGGGGAGGTGTTGGTAACACCATGGCCAAGTTTCCAAACAAATACACCATCCGGTGGGACGGCCTGATCAAGTTCCCGAAACGAGGAACCTGGGAAATCTATCTCCAGTTCGCCGCTGTCGCTCAAGGTGGGGCATCCGTTGAATTCGCGATCGGCTCCAAAGGGGACGTGCTCGATGCCACATCCATGGGTAGTGCGCATACTACCGCGAATGACCCCAATGACCTTTACACCAAATCCGGTGTCGACGCTGATGACTACTATCCAATCAAGATCCTGTACAGAGGGGATCAGTGGAACGGTAACTTCAAGATCACATGGACGAGAAAAGATGGGTCAAAAACGGACCCAGAATGGAGAAACGAAGCCATTAGTTCTCGTTTCCTCTATCACATTCCTGAATAATTCAGGCATTTGGCGAGAATCAGAAAAGGCTTCCCAAACGGGAAGCCTTTTTTGTGTACTGAAAGGTCGCTCGCGCCTATTCAGGCAACCGGCCAACCCGGACCTTCTTGCCTGATTTAATCGCCTTTTGCAGTGCATCCAGAACCGCGATCGGCTCCAGCATCTCGGCGGCCGTGAAGGGTTCTTTGCCGGTACGGAACATCTTGAGAAATGTCTTGATGCCGTTGAGGTACGGATCAGAATCGCCCTTGTGGTCGAAGTGGACCTGTGCCTTGGTTCCAGATGCCCGGAAGGTAAAGCCTGCCTTGCCCTCGCTCACACACTGCATGCTCACGATAGGGCCGCCATCTCTGTACTGCATTACGGCGACCGCGTTCGGATTACCCTTGCCGGCCTTGATTACCTGCACGGTCTCAATGCCCGGCCCGAACGCCTTGAGAATCGCATCCACCTGGTGGATACCATAGAAGAATATGCCACCCCATTTCGAGCGGAGGTCACAGGCACCGGAAGTATGAACAGCTCGGATTTTGCCAGCCGAGCGGACCTGCTTCTTGAATTCCGTCCTGAATGCATCTTGTAGCGGGATGGTCGAGAAGGAAGTGATGGGCACGCCTTTCTTGCGCGCAAGCTGTATGAGAGCCCAGCCCTCCTTCACCGTGTAGCTGAACGGCTTGTCTACAAACGCCGGTATCCCTGCCTCAACAAACGGTACGGTCGCGGGTATGTGGAATTTTGCGTGACGGTGGTCCAGCATGACCCCATCGATCTTGCCGATCATGTCTTCCGGTCGTTTCACAATCTCGGGAATCTCCCCCTTTTCGGCGGCCGCTTCGGCATAAGCCCGGGTCTCGCCCCAGACCGCTACCACCCGCGCTCGGCCACATGACTTCTTGACGTTCATCGTATGAGCTACTGCACCGCAATGAGAATTCTCAGCGCCGACAATACCAATTCGCATAGTAAGACCTCGTGGAACTGAAAAATGGCCTGAACTAAAAGCCTTGCCTCAGATTGTGAGGCCAGCAGAACTCCTCCTGAAATCGAAGGGCTTTCTGGCTGAAAGCCTCATTTCAAGTGAGTTACCGATGGGGTCTTCAAGGATCGCTCAGCTCAGGTATGTAACACAGGCATCTTAGGCCGGCACCTCGCGGAGGCAAACGTGTGCCCATCAGTCGACTCGGATCCTGGCATCTGTTAAAAACCGCCTCGCATGCAAGCGCGATGGTGCAACTCGGCCTGGTCATCATGAATTGGAAAATCTCTACCTCTCTTATTCTCGCAGTCTGTCTGGCCGCGCTGAACGGATGCGGCGGAAGGTCCGACGAATGGAAGAAGGGGCGCGATGAATATGTGAAAGAAAGGGAAAGGGAGGAACACGACTCTCACGCAGAGTCGGAACTTTCACAGACAAAGAGCTTCGAGGGGCGAGAGTTTCTCAAAGACAAGCGGAGCGTCATTGAAGGTGTGGATAGAGAGTATGCCGATAACCTGGTGGAGAAGTTTTACAACAGCGGAGCAAAGAAGGTACTTTTCACCAGTGTTACAGAAAAGTTCGTGACCAGAAAAGTGAAAGGAAAGAAGAAGAAGTACGTTTCAAAAAGAATTGCCTCAGTGCTGGTGGTCGAGCTACCTGAACTGTTCGATGACCGTGAGAGGGCTTTTGCAGCAGAGGCGAAATTTGCCGAGAAGTTGAAGGTGGAACCGATGAAAGACGTGGACCAGAAGTACCTCGTGCTCGAACTGGATTGAGGCCGAGGGGCATATTCTTAACTGCCGTCTTCGCAGGCCAAAAATTTGCGCCACATTGGGCGGAACTCACCCCGTGTCATCGAACAACAGCGAGGCCCCCGCGGTCCGGCCATCCTCGTATTCCACTCTCACATCAATCTCCCAAGGGCAATCCTCGGGCAGTTCGTAGTAGTGAGTCGAGAGTCTCGCATTCTCCGGGCTCATGGGATCAAGCGCGGCCAGTCGCCCGAATCCTTTCACATCAACCGACGCCTCCGGCCCGCCATCAAATACGTTCACAAACCTCCTCCCGTCGCGCGTGGCCGGCGCAATCTCCACATCCTGATGAGGCTGGAACGCATGGTAGCGATTCGTGATCTCGCCTGACTCACGGTTCACATTGACAACTCGATAGCCCTGCGGTGCGCCGAACTGATTCGGGCTGTCGAGGCCGTTTCGCCACCAGTTACCGGCCACAGCACCTGTGGTTAGGATCTGAATATGACGCCAGCGGTGGCGCGAATTCTCATGGTCGTGTCCATGCAACGTGGCCACGTTTTGAAAACGGCTCAGCATCTCCAGGACCTTGCCCGCGTTCGTCGCTTCATTGGTCGGAAAACCCATGCCGACATTCTGCCCCATACGAAACGGAAATGACGTCGAAATCGGCACATGAGAAGCGAGGATAATCGGCACATCAGCATCCAGACCGGCGAGATCCTCTTCCAGCCATTTCAGGTTCTTTTCATCCGCGATGAAATACCAGTTCCAGGGATGCTCTTCCGTCGGCTCGAACGCCCGTACGAGATCCAGCATAACGAAATGAGCGCCTGAGTGATCGAAACTGTAGGAAAACTCGCCCGCCTGCTTTGGATCAAGCCAGCCGCTGCATATCTCGTGATTGCCGTTCACCATGTGAACCGGCATGTCCACATTGGAGATCATTTCTCTGTAAGTAGGAATGACACCGTCAGGAATTCCGATGTCGCCACCATTGATCAAAAGCTCCGGCTCGTGAGACAGCATGGACTCGATGCACATTTCGAATCCTCTCGCTGACTCTTCCTGCTCGAGCAGATGAACATCTGTGAAGAAAACGAATCTCATGAGGCCTCCCTCTGATGCCGTTTGTTTACTTACTTAAGCGAACCGATGTTTCCGAGATCCGAATATTCCTCGTACAAATGAGGCCGGCGCTGAAGCCAGTTTATGGATTTAAAACACCCGCCATTCCATGTTCGATAGCCATCATTGACAGGCACATCTGCGAAAATGTAATCGTCCTCCCCTTCATTCCATGCAAGGATGTCCCCTTTGCGATCGATGATGCAGCTACCGATGCAATTGTTCCTCGCCACTACCATCGTGAGCTGATTGTCCATGGCCCGGGTCCGCATTATTGCTTTCCACCTCTCTTCGCTGAAATTAGGCGAGCCCTGGCTCCATCGGCTGGCCCGATGGTCACCCATGATCGGCAGCAGCAGAAAGTCGGCACCGTTCAGGCCGACCATCCTCGAAGACTCCGCGGCAGAGCTGTCCATACAGATATTGCAGCCAACGCGGCCGAGCTCCGTGTCAAAAACTGGGAAGTCATCACCCGGCAAAATGCCCGACTCCGCCTCACTTCCGACCGCCAGATGCACCTTGTGGTAACGGCCGTCAATCCGGCCATTTGGCCCAATGAGGAGGGCGGTATTGAAAACAGCATCCCCGTCGCGTTCGATCAGCCCGAGGCAGATGCGTGTCTTGTATTTCTTTGCGATGCGCGCGAACACGCCCGTTTCCGGGCCGGGCGCAGGAACGGCCACATCAAAGGGGTGAGC
>Ga0066834_10000977_pt1 | contig 13338 bp, 10 predicted proteins | sample ETNtaG_30_FD_66729 | JGI IMG/M metagenome (GOLD analysis project Ga0066834, IMG submission 66729) | Marine microbial and viral communities from oxygen minimum zone, Eastern Pacific Ocean - ETNP201306PF43B | ecosystem: Environmental > Aquatic > Marine > Oceanic | place: Pacific Ocean: Eastern... | reverse complement strand
GGTGTTGAAACAATAACCTTAATGCAAGAAAGTGAAGATATTCAAGCAATTAAAACAGTTCTGATCACGGATAGTGATGAAAACCAAAAAATCTTCAAAAATATTTCCGGAATTGATAGCTTCCTGAGTAAACCATTTTTACCTTCAATAGTGCTAGAAAAAATTCTATTTGTGTTTGGCATAGAAAAAGTCTCTTCTTCAGGACAAAATGAAAAAGAAGAGGGTCTCAATAAAATAGAGAAAGCCATTTCGGGACGTCATATTCTACTTGCAGAAGATAATGAAATAAACCGACAGGTAGTATTTGAACTTGTTAATAATGTAGGAGTTCAAGTTGATTTGGCAGATAATGGCGCCATAGCTTTACAGAAAGCGTTACAAACTAATTACGACCTTATTTTGATGGATTTACACATGCCTGTAATGGATGGATACGATTCCGCTATTCAAATACGCAGCAATAATATTATAACACCTATTTTGGCTATAACAGCTGATGCTTTGGACACTGTTGAAGCAAAATGTAAAGATGCGGGTATCAACGATATCATCACAAAACCTATAAACCCAGATTTACTTTATGCCAAACTGTTAAAATGGATGGGTAGAGACATTAAAACTACTAAGACTACTTTCAAACCTCAGGAAGAAAAAGATATTCAATTGCTTAACAAGTCTATCCCAAATTTGGACATGCAATCAGGAGTTCGCAGGTTTGGTGATAATGAGAGACTTTACAGGAAAATGCTTAAGAAGTTTATTTCCAACAACACACAAACCTGTTCCGAACTAAAAAAACTTATTAGCGAAGAAAAATTTGAGCAGGCTCATTTAATGATTCATACGTTGAAAGGTGAAAGTGGTAATATTGGAGCTAACAAAGTTGCTAAACTAGCACTGAAGGTTGAAAAAGCTGTGCTAACTAAAGATGTCCCCAGCTTTGAAAAAAAACTGATATTACTAGAGAAGAGCATGAAAGATATCATTACAGCTGTGCAAAATTATTTTCACGAAAAGAACTCTGAGACTGAAAAAGATTTGCGGCCAATAAAAGAAATAACTAAGGAATTGACTGAAAACTTGAAGGCAAAAAATCCTAAAACTTTCGACCTTCTTGATGAGCTAAAAGAATACAATATCAAAGAATCCGATATCAAGGCTATTATTAAAGCTGTAAATAGCGAAAATCCTAATGAAGCGATAAGATTACTTAAGAAATTATCGGATAACGATTAGATTATTCTATCGGCGAGATTACCATTTTGTTTTTCCTTTTCAGATTCAGAAATAATGGTTCATGGCAATAAATCAACGAATTGTTTCATTCACTTTCTTATTTGTAGTTAGTCTAAATAAAAATAAATATTTATATTTGCCCTAAAGGATTGAATCATGAAAAAAACTACACTCACAATTATTGCCTTTTTATTGGTAATGGCAACTATTTTAGTTTTCCAGCAAACCTCCAATAACACAATTAAAAGAAAGCAACAAACTACTAAAGCTTCTGTAGGGACTGAAAAAGATCCTAATGCCAGAGCAAACTATGAACTGAAACGTTTACAAAATCCAAAAACTGGATTAATTCCAATTGATATCAGGAAAAAAGAATTGAAATTTGCTAATCAATTGGCTGCATTACAAAAAACAAGGTCAACAGAAATTGCTACCCATTATGCACCCGAAGATTGGAATTTTGCTGGCCCCGGTAATACAGGTGGAAGGACAAGGGCTTTAGCCATTGATATTTCAAACGAACAAATTTTGCTTGCCGGAGGTGTGTCAGGCGGTATGTACTGATCTGAAAATCAGGGACAAGATTGGGTAAAGACAACAATGCCTGAACAGCTGCAAAGCATTACCTGTGTTGCTCAGGATATTAGACAAAGCAAAACGAACACATGGTATGCTGGTACAGGTGAATTTCTTGGTAATTCTGCTGGAGGTGGTGGAGATGCAAACTATCGAGGAGATGGAATATATAAATCGGTTGATGGTGGAAATACTTGGGATCAGTTGGAATCAACGGTTGTGGAAACACCCGAAAGTAATGCCTCTAATTTTCAATTTATCTATAATCTTGTCACCAATCCGATTTCTAATGATGATATTCTGTATGCTGCAACAATTGGTGCATTATTGGTTTCTGAGGACGGAGGAGAGGCTTGGTCAATGCTTAAAGGAGATTTCAGCGATGAAATGTCAAAAGTAACAGATGTAGCAATAACATCGAATGGATTAGTGTACACTACTTTTAGTCAGACTTCTGCTAATTCTGCAGAGCCTTCAGCTGACGCAGGTATATTCTTAAGCCTTGATGGGCAATTTTTTGATGACATTACTCCTGATTCTATACCGGATGGTTTTGACAGGATTGTTATGAGTATATTTGAAGGAGATGAAAATATTGTTTATTTTTTGGGTCATTGCGATGACTATGGACTTACAAATCATTTCTTATTTAAATATATTCACGATGAACAAAATCCAACTTGGGTAAACCTTTCAGACAACCTGCCTTATTTCCCTAATTCTCCGGATTATAACTTTGATTCACAGAATGCATATGATTTATGTATTAATATTAAACCAGACGATGAACAAACAATACTGATTGGTGGTACATGCTTATATCGATCTACAGATGGATTTACTTCAAACAATAATACGGCTGTAATTGGCGGCTATGATAATGATGCAGAGCCAATTCCTCTAATTGAAAACAGCTGGGTTGATCAGCATGTAATTTGTTTCCTTCCTTCTAATAATGATATGGTTTTTATAGGTAATGATGGTGGAGTACGTAGGATTATTGACGTCGCACAAAATGAACCGGTATGGGAGGAGCTAAACCAAAATTATGCGACAACCCAATTTTATACAATTGCTGTTGATCCAACTCTGGATACTGAACCAAAATTCTTAGGAGGATTGCAAGATAGAGGTTGTTGGGGAGCAGAATATGATGATTTTCCTAATTGGGAAATGTATCCATTAGCTGGCGATGGATCATATTGCGCTATTACTGATGGCGGCGACCCATTTTACATATCCTTTCAAGAAGGTGCGGTTATTAGGATATTTGATGATGATATTGAGACCCGAGTAGATCCAGCCGATGTCGATGGCAGTAATTACCTATTTATAAATCCATTTATTCTGGATCCAAATCAGGATTCTGTTATGTATCAATTAGCTGGAGATATTATATACAGGAATCACAATTTGAATGGGATCCCTTTCGAAGATGATGAAGATCCTACAATGATTAATTGGGAAGCTATATCATCTACAGAATTATCCGATGATCAATATACAGCTATTGATGTTTCTACGGTGTCTGCAAATAGAGTATACGCAGGTACAGGATCCGCTACCGTTAATCGTATTGATGATGCACTGGATAATCCAGTGGTTACAAATATGAGTTCAGATGAATTTCCAGATGAGGCTTACGTATCGAGTATTGCTGTTGATCCGGAAGATGCAGACCACGTAGCAGTTGTGTTTTCTAACTATGAGGTAAAAAGTATATTCATTTCTGAAGATGGTGGTGAGAACTGGGAAAGTATAAGTGGTAATCTTGAAGAATATCCTGATGGGAGTGGAGATGGGCCGTCTGTTCGTTGGGCGAATTGGTTAACAGGTCTTGATACAAAAATCTTATTTGTTGGAACTAGTATTGGTTTGTTTTCGGCCACTTACCTTGATGGTGATAACACGGTTTGGATGCAGGAAGCAGATGATCTAATTGGAAATGCTGTTGTTGATATGATGGATATACGTCAAAGTGATGAGTTAATTGCCGTTGCAACACATGGGCTTGGTGTTTTCTATGCTCAATACTCTAATCCAATATTTGTGGAAAATACAGAGTTCAATTCTAGTATTGAATTATTGCAAAATTATCCAAATCCTGTTTTAGGAGAAACAACCATAGCATTTACATTAGAAAAAGATACAAAGATTAGTCTAAGTTTATATCGTATATCAGGTGAATTGATTAAGGAGATCGCTTCAGGTGCCTATCCGGCAGGTAGTCATACAGTTACTTTTAATGCCAGAGGACTTTCTGCTAGCAACTACATATACCGATTAACAACTGAAAGAGAGGTTTCAAGTAAGACCATGCAGGTCTTATGAGGAATATTAATTGAGTCATAATTATGATTTGATAGTATTTAGGATCATTTTCTTGTAACATTCAACAAAATAAATCACACTTGTGTTCATCGGTTATGTTGGTTGATATTGGGGAATATATCTCCTAACATTACCTTCACAAACAATACTTAAAAAGAAGTTCAATATAGATGCCTAAAATTTAATACAAAAATTATTTTTTTTAATAAAGCAACTTTAACATTTATTATCGACTTTTGCGGTTTTCCTTTTAAAGTGAATTATGGTATTTAGCTCGCTAACCTTTTTGTATATTTTCCTGCCACTGGTTATTTTTCTAAATTTCATTCTTCAAAAAAAATTCAGAAATGCTTTACTATTAGTAGCAAGTATACTATTTTATTCATGGGGCGGCGTAAGCTATACCTCTCTTCTAATTATTTCAATTGTTTTTAATTTTGTTATAGGTAAGCTGATTTCAAATAATCTTGGTAATCCTAAGTCAAGGCTGTATTTAACCCTTGGAGTTATTATTAACCTAGGATTTTTAGGAGTATTTAAGTACGGTAATTTTATTGTACAAAACATCAATGTACTGTTTGAAAATACTGGTATTTCATTTTCAATTAGCAATCCAGGTATACTATTACCAATAGGTATTTCATTTTATACATTCCAAGCACTGTCTTATCTTATTGATGTCTATAGACGACGTACACCTGTTCAAAATAAGTTTGTTGACCTTGCGTTGTATATCTCACTTTTCCCTCAATTAATTGCAGGGCCAATAGTGAGATATAATGATATTGCAGAACAGCTCTCTGTCCGGGAAAACAACAGGGCTAACTTTGTTTCGGGAATTGAACGATTTGTAATAGGACTTGCAAAAAAAGTACTGATTGCCAATCAATTTGCATTACTTGCCGATACTGCCTTTAGCATGGCTCCTGAAAATCTTTCAACCTTTATTGCATGGGCTGGTGTTGTTGCCTATTCTTTTCAAATATATTTCGACTTTTCTGGGTACTCTGATATGGCAATCGGCCTCGGAAGGATGTTTGGGTTTAAATTTCTTGAAAATTTTAATTTTCCTTATATAGCCAAATCAATACGTGAATTTTGGCGACGATGGCATATTTCATTGTCAAACTGGTTCCGAGACTATTTATACATACCATTGGGTGGAAATAGAAAAGGGAACTACAGAACCTATTTTAATCTCCTTATAGTTTTCTTTGTTACTGGAATTTGGCATGGTGCAAGCTGGAATTTTGTTGCATGGGGTATGTTGCACGGTTTGTTTATGGTTATTGAAAAACTTGGTTTCAACAGGCTACTAACGAAATTATGGAGACCTTTTCAGCATATTTATACTCTGTTTATCGTGATGATGGCATGGGTTCTTTTCCGTGCAGACGATTTTACACATGCATGGGGATATTTTGAAGCGATGTTCTCATATAAAAGTACAAATCTAAATATTGACATACTTCATACTTTTCTTAATAATGAAATTTATCTCGTTTTGGTAATTGCAATTTTGAGCTCAACACGCATATGGGTTATTATCTACAATAATGCATTAGCGATGGTTTCGAAAAATAATAGTTATTTAAATATTGCAAATGGAGTATGGTCATTTATTGTTTTAATTTTTGTAGTAGGAGTAATGATTTTATCTACAAACTATCTTGTTGTTAGTTCGTATAATCCGTTTATCTATTTTAGATTCTGATGATGAAGGGTATCAAAGAAATATTTGTTTCGGTTACTTTCATGGTTATTTTGATTTTTCCTATGGTTGACTCAGTATTTCATTTTGTACCTGAAAAAGAAATTAGGGAAAATCGTGCCTTAAAATTAAAGCCTGAGCTTGATTGGTCTGATATTGATAATTTTCCTGAAGAGTTTGATAAATATTATACTGATAATTTCGACTTTAGAAATCAATTTCTACTATTTAACAGTAGACTTAAAATTCAATTATTTAATGTGCCACCTGTAAACTCAAAGGCAATTATTGGAGATGATGGATGGATGTATCTTATTAAAAACATGAAGGATGTCTATTTGGGAAAAAATATCGCCGACACTAACAAACTGAAAAGGTACAGTGACATTTTCAATTACAGAAAGAAATATTTAGACAGTATTGGATGTGCATATTATATTGTAATTGCACCTGTAAAAACATCAGTTTATCCGGAGTATCTACCTTTATCGCAACGTAACTTACCACAAACATCCTTAACTGATCAGTTGATTAACTTGCTTGACACAATTGAGGAGCTAAATATTGTTGATTTACGACCAATATTTAGAGATTCAAAAGGTGATATACGTATGTATCATAAAACTGATACTCACTGGAATGCGTATGGAAGTTATGTTGCTTATAAAGCAATAATGAATGTTATTTCAATTGATTTCCCTGAACTTATTCCACACAGTATCTCAAAGTATAAAATTGACTCCATAGATGTTAAAGGCATGAATCTGACTAGTATTTTGGGTATTTATCACGGAATATTTGAGAATAAGATCACCTGTGAACCAACTTTTAAAAAGAAAAGTAAAGAAGGACAAAAGCGTAATTATCCTGTTTATGAATGGTTTCGTTTTAAATCAGAATATGAACAGGTGTTTACAACTGAAAATGACAGTCTCTTAAAGTTAATGCTGGTACGTGATTCTTTTGGCAAAGCAATAATGCCGTTTCTTAGTGAACATTTTAGCGAAAGTGTGTATATTTTTGATGGCTGGCATCATGATCTTAATGAAGATATTGTTATAAATGAAAAGCCGGATATTTTTGTGCAATTAGTTTTAGAATCTCAGATTCCGTATCTTTATAAAAGTGCAAAAAAACCATAATTATTAAATTGGAGTTGACCATTTTACGGCAAGATACTTATGTAAACAAATTAATTATCAGATATTAATAATGAATTATTGTAATATTGAATAACTTGAAAGAAATACTTGTTTTGATAACCTTTATGGTTATATTGGTGCTGCCCTATACTGATTCAGTATTTCATTTTGTGCCTGAAGAAGAAAATACAGAGAATCGTGCTTTAAAAACAATGCCTGAATTTGATTGGTCTTTTATTGATAATTTTCCTGAAGAGTTTGATAAATATTATAGCGACAACTTTGATCTAAGAAATCAATTTCTTTCATTTAATAGCAAACTAAAATATCAGTTGTTCAATAAACCTCCTGTGGAAGGTAAAGCATTTATTGGATATGATGGATGGATGTATCTTGTTAAAGATGAGATGGATCTATATTATGGAAACACAGTTGCAAAAAGTGATGAATTGACAAATTATTATGATATTTTTAGATACAGGAAAAATTTTCTTGACAGTATTGGGTGTAAATATTATGTTGTAATTGCACCTTCAAAAGCATCAGTATACCCTGAATTTCTTCCTTTATCAAAACGTAAGTCTGTTGAAAAGACATTAACTGACCAGATAGTTAGTTTACTTGATACTGTTACCGGTCTAACAGTAATCGATTTACGCACTGTTCTTAAAAAAGCAAAAAGTCGTGATATTCGAATGTACCATAAAACAGATAATCACTGGAACGAATATGGAAGTTATGTTGCTTATGAAGCTATAATGGATAGTTTATCCGTTGATTTCCCAAATCTAAATCCAATACCAATATCGAAGTTTAATATTGAAACTGTTGAAGCTAAGGGAATGGGACTTACCAATATGATGGGTATTTATGATGAAGTTTATGAAGATAAAATTATGTGTAAACCTGACTTTAAGCGGAAAAGTAAAAATGGCGAAAAAAATAATTACCCTGTTGTTCGTGGATTCCCATATACTTCGCAACATGAAATTGTATATACTGTTGCTAACGATAGCTTGCCGAAAATGTTACTGATTCGCGACTCATTTGGTGCAACACTAATTCCGTTTCTAAGTGAGCATTTTAGCAAAAGTGTTTTTATTTTCGATGGATGGCATCACTGGTTTAATGAAGATATTGTTTTAAATGAAAAACCAGATATATACATTCAATTGGTGCTTGAATCCTTTATGTCCAATGTCAGTATAGAAAAAAAACGTGATTGATGTACTCAGATTCAATTATTCTATCCTTACACTATTGATTAACTTAACTTTGATAAAATAGTAATAATTATTTTTTGACTTCACCTTGAAAATGCAGTATATTTGTAATAGTTGAATTTCAATTATTTAGTTATACACAATAGAAAACCCAAATTTTTAACTTATTAAACTGTTATGAAAAAGATTTTAATAATATTACTCTTCTCAGCATTTATTTTCTCGGAATATTCATGTAAAAAAACAATTGAAGATGCTATTGATTGCGTTTTTGAATCAGCATTTGTTGTTGTTCATGCAGATCTTGACTCAATTAATCCAAAACTTATGCACTTTGAATTTGTGTATACTCCAAGTGAAGGATATTCACTTGAGCAGTCAATTCATTGGGATTTCGGCGATGGGGAGTCGATTATTGGCGATACAATAATTGATCATTTATATGAAGCCGGAACATACGAGGCTGTTGCAGGTTATACACTAAGAAAAGGAAGCGCAACTTGTTCAAGTACGTCAACGAAACACATTGTTATCCATTAATGTACACTAAGTAATTTCCACACATAGCTTTTAGAATAATCATCAATCAGGATAAAATGCATCCACTATGTGGTATATTTTCGTTTCTTTTTTATTCAGAATTATTGAAATAATATCGAAACGTGTATCTAAATCAAGTTCATTTTCCATAAGATAAGCTTCAGTAGCCCTTATCAGAAATCCTTCTTTTTGTGAATCTACTGCATCTTCCGGAAAGCCGTAAAAATCTGTACTTCTGGTTTTTACTTCAACAATTACTAGCTCTTCACAATCTTTAGCAATTATATCTATTTCATCTTTATCAAATCTCCAATTAGTATCAATTATAGCATAATTCTTTTCCAGCAGAAATTTTTTTGCAATCTCTTCTCCTTGTTTGCCAAGTACATTATGCCGAGCCATTAAATAAAGTCAATTAATTTGCCAGTGTCTTTAACCCTTACTCCCTTAGGAGTATCCTGTAAAGTACACGCTTCATTATATAAATCGTGTTCAAAAAATAAAACAAAGTTGTCATTTAGGGCATCTTTAAAAAACCGTTCTTTGTCTTTAAGGGTTAATAATGGCCTTATGTCATAAGCCATGATCCATGGCATCGGGATATGTGCCGTAGCCGGAAGTAGGTCAGCCATAAAAACGACCGTAGTATCACCAGTTTTTATATGAGGAATAATTTGTCCTTCAGTATGTCCGTTAAACATTTTGAATGTAATATTTGGAATATGTTCACCCTCATCAACAATTAAATTGAGTTGTCCACTTTCTTCAATAGGCAGTATGTTTTCTTTAAGGAAAGAGGCTTTTTCGCGACGATTTGGATGTGTTGCCCATTCATATTGTTTTCGGCTGATCCAATATGTTGCATTTGGGAAAGTAAGCTCATAGCCGGTTTTGTCATCATTCCATTTTACACTGCCACCGCAATGGTCGAAATGCATATGAGTTAATATTACATCAGTTATATTTTCAGGGGATTCGCCTATTTTGGCAAGAGAATTTTCAAGAGTATCATTACCATTCAAGTAATAATGGGCTAACCATTTTTCGTCCTGCTTATTTCCTATACCGTTATCAATTAAAATCCTTCTGTTACCATCAACAATTAGTAAACATCTCATTGACCAATTACACAAATTGTTTTCATCCGCGGGGTATGCTTTTTGCCATAGTACTTTTGGAACAACTCCAAACATTGCACCTCCGTCTAGCTTTAAATTTCCTGTTTCTATGGGGTAAAGTTTCATGTTTAAATCGTTATATAAATTAATTTATTATTAGGAAGCAAAGTTATGATAATTAGGAGATAAAAGGAATGGAATAGTTTGTAACGTTCTGTTTAAACCTGTTACAGCACGTTCAATCTTTTCGCGTCTTGTTTTATAAAAATAAAAAGTAATATAGTAAACGCCCATAATGATGATCCCCCATAGCTAAAAAAAGGTAAAGGAATTCCGACAACTGGGGCAAGACCCACAGTCATACCTATATTAATAGCAAAATGAAAAAATAAGATTGAGGCTACCCCGTATCCATAAATTCTACTAAATTTCGATCGTTGTCTTTCGGCAAGAAGTACAATGCGTATTAATAAAGCAAGAAACAATAATATAACAGTTGTTACCCCTATGAAACCCCATTCTTCTCCAACAGTACAAAAAATAAAGTCAGTACTTTGTTCAGGAACAAAATTGTATCGGGTTAATACACCTTGGCGAAAACCTTTGCCAGCCAGCCCACCTGATCCAATGGCAATTTTTGACTGATTAACGTTATAACCTGCTCCTCGAAGGTCTTCTTCAAGTCCAAGAAGTACGTTGATACGTTTTTTTTGATGAGGTTCTAGTACGTTCTCGAAAGAGTAATTGACACTATATACAAATGCTGTTGACAGGACTAATATCCCCATTACTGCTTTCCAGTGCCTTCGAACGGAACGAATAAATATTAAAATCAAAAAAGCAAGAACAACTAAGGCGGCAATAACATATAATTCGCTGATTAGCAGGGTAACAAGAAAAAGGAGTGTCATTATTATTCCGACAATTAGTAATAATCCTGAAAAACCTTCTCGAAATAGTACAATCACAAAAGAAAAATAAACTAGCGCTGATCCTGTGTCGTTTTGTAGTAGAATAAGTAATGCAGGTACTGCCAAAATAGTGAGAGATATAAGCTTTGTTTTTAACCTTCTCATATCAATATTAAGAATGCTCAGGTATTTTGCCATAGCTAGTGCTGTTGCAAATTTTGCAAATTCGGCAGGTTGGATTGCAAACCCACCAATTTTAAACCATGACTTAGACCCTGCAACCACACTCCCAAATAGAAGCACTGCAATAAGCAAAATCAACATTCCAAAATAAAAAACAAAGGAAAAAGTGCTGAAAAATTTAGCATCAATAACCAATATAATTAATGCTAAAACCACTGCAAGGCCAATCCACAAAATTTGTTTTCCATATCGTGTGCTCAAGTCGAATAGATTTGTAACATCTTCACCTGCAGAAGCTGTGAAAACACTAAACCATCCCAGTGTAACTAAAATAATGTATATTGTTACTGTGACCCAGTCAATACTACCTGATATTTTTTCCCTCTTACTCACACTCAATCTTAATTCTCAATTTTGTGAATCAAATCACCTTCCTTAATTCTTTTTTCTAATATCGTTCTGCCAACTTCTCCTAATAAATATTTCTCAATCATAAGACTTGCAATTGGTGCTGCCCATGTTGAACCAAAACCTGAATTTTCAACTATTACCGATATAGCTATTTTGGGATTCTCCATAGGTGCAAAAGCAATAAAAATAGAATGATCATCACCGTGTGGATTTTGAACTGTTCCTGTTTTACCGCACTGTTTAATGCTGTCCAGAACATACCACCTAGCTGTCCCGTGTTCGGCTTCAAACACATTAAGCATTGCATCACGAACAAGATTAAAATTGTCAGGATCAATCGTTGATGTTTGCTTTACTTTAAATTCTTGTATTGAATGTTTTTCATCCTCCATATCTATCAATAAATGTGGTGGATAATAGTAGCCCTTATTTGCAATAATTACAGCCATATTGGCTAATTGAATAGGTGTTACTAGTATTTCGCCTTGTCCAATACTAAGAGATCTTACTGTAAGGGCATTCCAATGTCCTCTATATAAACGATCAAAATATTCATTGTCAGGAATGTTGCCACTTACCTCGAAAGGAATATCGGTATTGAATTTTCTTCCAAACCCAAAGCTTACAACGTTATTATACCATTGTTCATAACCTTCTTGTGAGTTAGTGTATTTTGGATTTTCTAAGATGCTCTTAAAAGTATTCCAAAAATACGGATTACAAGATTGTTCAATAGCCTCCATTAAATTTAAGGGTGATTTATGATCGTGAGTGCATTTTATTGGTGTTGATAACAAACCCTGACAGCTGTATTTAGATTCACTGTAGGCAGTTTTCTCTTGTAATCCAATAAGTGCATTAACCATTTTGAAAGTTGATCCTGGTGGATAAGTTCCCATTGTAGCCCTATTCATTAAGGGCACTAAAGTATCAATAAGCAGTTTGGCATAATTAGGTGATCTTTCTCTACCTACTAGTAGATTAGGGTTATATCCTGGGCTACTGATTAATGATAATATTTCACCTGTATGAGGATCAATAGCAACAATACTGCCCTTTTTGTTTTGCATGAGCTGTTCTCCAAACTGCTGAAGTTGTGCATCAATACCAAGATAAATATCTTTACCTGCAACCGCAAGAGTGTCAAAATTCCCATTGCTATATTTCCCTTTTATCCTGTTATGAACATCAACTTCAACAATACTCATTCCACTTTTTCCACGTAAATGTTTTTCATAATATCTTTCTATACCTGACTTGCCTATGTAATCACCAGGTCGATAAAAATTATCTTTGCTGATTTCATTTTTGTTAACTTCACCAATACTTCCTAACATATGTCCGGCAATGGGAAGAGGATATTGTCTTAGCGTACGTGTTTGAATGTAAAAACCTTTAAATGCGTATAATTTTTCTTGAATCTTACCAATGTCTTTTTTTGAGATCTGTTTCAGAAATGTTGAAGGCTTGTAAAATGAATATTGCTTAGCGTTTTTAATCTTTTTCTCAAAAGTTATTTTATCAATATCCACGAGCTCACAAAATAATGAGGTGTCAATATTCTTCATCTGATTTGGAATAATCATCAAATCGTAAGCCGCTTCATTAAAAACAAGAAGTTTGCCATTTCTGTCATAAACGAGTCCCCTTGGTGGATATTCGCGTACATTGCGTAGCACAATATTATCAGCGCTGAGTTTGTAACTGTTATCAATTACTTGTAGATAAAAAAAGCGGATGATAAACAACAAAGCAACCACAATGAAAATCCCAATTATTATATCTTTACGGGAAGAATAGTCTTTTGAATACATACAACCGTCTTATAGTCCTTTATCTGTATAGTTTCAGCAAAAAGTGAACTTTTCACGAGTCAAATTTAAGATATATATTTTATAATTTTATTAATCTTAAAAAGTAAAGAAAATGGCTAGGAAGAAAAGTGCAACTTCACTA
>Ga0066834_10000972_pt1 | contig 13353 bp, 7 predicted proteins | sample ETNtaG_30_FD_66729 | JGI IMG/M metagenome (GOLD analysis project Ga0066834, IMG submission 66729) | Marine microbial and viral communities from oxygen minimum zone, Eastern Pacific Ocean - ETNP201306PF43B | ecosystem: Environmental > Aquatic > Marine > Oceanic | place: Pacific Ocean: Eastern... | reverse complement strand
TCTTCATCCGTGGCCCTCTTCATCCGTGGCCCTCTTCATCCGTGGCCCTCTTCATCCGTGGCCCTCTTCATCCGTGGTCCTCTTCATCCGTGGAGTCATCACTTGAGCTTAAACAGCCTGAACAGCTCCGATTCCACCCGTGCAGACTTTGCGATCTTCTGCATCTGAGCGGCAATCTCGGGCTGGGCGGACGCGACATCCTTCTTCTCGCTGATGTCGTCCTCGAGATTGAAAATCTGGAACTGTTTTTCGGGGGCTTTCGTCACGCCATAGCGCACCGCCTTCCACTTGCCCATCCGGATAGCCTGCTTGCCGCGATACTCCCAGTAAAGGTAATCATGCTTTTTCTGTTTGGAAGCTTGCCCCAGCAGGGACGGCAACATTGAGATGCCGTCCGTTTTTGCCGGCGCGGATACGCCAGCGAGATCGCAGAACGTCGGCATGACATCCCAGTGTGCCGAGATGTGATCAGTCGTTGTGCCTGCCTTAATCCGTCCTGGCCAGCGCGCGATGAGAGGGACGCGGATGCCGCCGTCATAGAGATCGCGCTTGATGCCGCGGAGCTTGCCGCAGCTTTTGAAAAACTTCGGATTGTGGCCGCCCTCCCGGTGAGCACCGTTATCAGAGGTGATCATAACAAGCGTGTTTTCATCGATGCCGAGCTCCTTGAGCAACGCCATCACGCGTCCCACGTCTTCGTCAAGCTTGGTCATCATGCCGGCGAACGCGGCGACTGGGTTCTTCACTTTCGGTCCGGAGTACTTGCCAATCCTGTTTTCGAATTCGGGAAACTGTTTCCGAAACGGCCCCACATACCTCTCCGGCACATGCATCGCCGCGTGCGGTATCGTGACCGGCAGGTAGCAGAAGAACCTCTTTCCTTTGTTGGCCTTGATGAATTCCAAAGCCTCCTCAACGATCAGATCGTGCGTGTAGGTCTTGCCATCGAGCGGAATACGTTCCCTATCTTTGCGGATGTAGTTTGGATAGTAGTTGTGCGCGTGGCGCTGGCAGAGGTAGCCGTAAAACGTGTCGAAGCCCTGTTCGAGCGGATCGCCGACAGAGCCCGGCGCGCCCAGGCCCCACTTGCCGAACATCCCTGTTGTATAGCCGGCTTCTTTGAGCTTTTCGGCGATGGTGATCGAATCGGCAGGGATGTGCCATTGGCCTTCCGGCCTGACCTCTCGGTTTGCCCTGATGTACGCGTGCCCCGAATGCAGCCCAGTCATGAGAATGCAGCGCGTCGGCGCGCAGACCGTGCTGCCCGCGTAGTGGTCGGTGAATTTGAGACCTTCGGCGGCCACCTTGTCGATGTTCGGCGTCTTGAATTTCGTCTGACCGTAACAACTGAAATCACCATACCCGGCATCATCAAGCATGATGTAGATGATGTTCGGTTTGGTTTCTTCAGCGGATACTTTGAAAGTGAAAAGAGCGGCGAGACAGAGGAGGGCTTGGATGTGCATGAGGTGTGTTCGGATTCAGGATTCTGAGATGGGAAATCGGAGATTCAGGATTCGGATGCGGAATCCGCCTGCAACTTTGCAGCGATCAACGTGTTCTCCAACAGCATGGCACGAGTCATTGGCCCGACGCCTCCCGGCACCGGAGTAATGTGCCCGGCCACTTCCTTTGCGCTCTCAAAATCTACATCGCCCTTGAGTTTTCCATCGACCACATTGATGCCAACGTCAATGACCACCGCACCTGGCTTGATCATATCACCCGTCACCAGACCGCGGCGTCCGGCAGCGACAACCAGGATATCCGCCTCACGGCCTTCAGCGCCCAGGTCGGGTGTCCGTGAATGACATAAAGTGACCACCGCATGTCTGTTGAGCATCAACAGCGCGACCGGCTTGCCCACCAGAATGCTCCGGCCGATGACAACGGCCGTCTTGCCCTCGAATGTCGTCCCCGTGCTTTCAATCATGGCAATCGTTCCCCGGGGTGTGCAGGGTACGAGCCTCTCATTACCCGATACGAGCTCACCGAGGTTGGTGGTAGTGCAGCCATCCACGTCCTTCATTGGATCAATCGCATTAATGGCCTCGTGAGAGTCCAGGCCATCCGGCAGCGGCAACTGAACGAGGATGCCGTGAATCTCAGAGCGATCGTTCAGGCCTTGAATGGTGTCGAGCAATTCCGATTGGCTGGTCGTCTCCGGCAGATGATGTTTCTCTGAATAGATGCCGACCTTCTCGCAATCTTTCTGCTTGTGGCTTACGTACCGAGAAGACGCCGGGTCGTCACCCACCTGCACCACGGCCAGGCCGGGCTGAAAGGTCAGGTCGCTGACCTGCGCCTTGATACGTTCACGGGTTTCCTGGGCGATGGCTTTTCCGTCAATGATGGATGCGGACATTGGAAGGATGGTTGATGGTCAATGGTTGATGGATGGAGGTTGCGAATTGTATGGATGGGGGCTGGTCAATCAAGAGAGTGGGCGGAGGATGGGAGTGTAGGCGGATAGAGTGATCGAATGGTGGAAAGGTGGAGTGATGGTGTGATGGAATAGAGATGCGAACTTCAGAGGATTCACCTCTCTTTCTTAATCGAATCTGAGCCTTTCAGGCGCTGTAAAGCACCATTTCGGCAATCAAATAATTCCTCAGTAGACAAGAAGAACCGGACCATCCATTTCCTCTTTGAGTTTCGCCAATTCCGATCTCTCGACGTGCATGGATGTGGCATGACACAGATTGTAGAAACTCACATCGCCAGTGGCCGGAGGCAACTGCCCTGAGGTTAGTTGTTCCAGGATTTCTGTGTCGTAATTCGGGTTTGGCGGCAGCAATAAAACGAGTTTTTGAGGTCTGCCAGATATGGAAAGGACCCGGAGCCCCGAACATGTCGATACCTTGATTGCCCCGTCCGAAAGCCCCATCCGCATGGAATAAAGAATCGTATTCAGAGAGCGCAGGACCTGAAAGGCCGGCCGCGGATTACAGAGCCCGTCGAGTATGCCGTGGCTGTAATCCATCGTGCGGTCCAGCGTGATCAGGGGCTCGAAAAAGATTCGTGAATCAGGAATCGTGCTGACGGCAAACAATGCCTCAGCGGCCTGGTTACAATTGTAGAGGTCGGATGGCTTTCCAAGCTCGTAGCGAAAATCAAGAACGCCGATGTGACTTAATTCCGGCAGCGCGCCGGCCTCCTGGATTACCGAGCACGGACTCGCAACCTCATCGATGCAGCAGAGGACACTATCCAGTTTCAGATCGTGTGAAACGAGTTGGTCGTTCAAATCCGCAAGTTCGCTCGTCCGAAATCCAATCCGGGTTCGTGGATGCTGCTTGCCGGGCACCAACTCCCTGGGGGCGATCCCGGCCAGGCACATGGGGGTCACAGACCGGCTGCGAAATTCATTTAACCACCGGGCAAATGCCTCTGATGAAAACTCGTGAACCGTCGCCTGGATTTCCCATTCATCAGCCAACACATCGGTTGCGGCAGGCGGCACATCGAATCGGGTCTGCTCAGACCAGATCGCGGTTGCACGGATCTGAATCCCCTCTTCACGAAGACATCCGAGCCGCTCGCGCTGGAAACTGTCTGTCAGATCCGATACCGGTATTCTCACCCAACTGGCGCCCAGTTCCTTGAGGGCCATAAGAGGATAATCATTTCGCACTTTTTCACGGACGATCGCTGGCCAGGCAACAGGCGCCTCAGCAATAGAGGAAAGCGGATGCCGCAGAGTGATCCCAAGTGGCGAGTTCTCCATCGAATGAGGCAGGCGAGTGACCAATCTTCTCACCGATATCGATTCGTCCAGCGGCTCGACCTCGCCATTCGTCCGCAGGAAATGAACATCCGTCCTGTCCTCAAACACTCGAAGAAAGTAGAAGCCCATCTTCGGCGTATCGTCCCGGCCCCGCTCAGGAGGAGCTGAGGCAGTGAAGACATGCGGGAAGGCCGGCCTGGTGAACGACGGTGAAGCGCATACGTAGAAGCGCGTCGTCCCGCGGATATCGAAGAACGCAAAGTGAGTGTGCCCCGTCATCAACAACTCTGTTCCGTATCGCTGCATCAGATCGAGAAGCCAGCCTCTCGCGGGTTGGGCGATGTTGTCGTAGTGACCCAGCGAAGGCTCATCCTCATCCACCAGGTAAGGCGGCATGTGTTGAAAGAGAAAAATCCGTTTCGACGCGTTCGCTTTCAAATCCGCTTCCACCCAATCCCTCTGCTCATTCGCCTCGGCAGAATCCGTGTTCATTATCTGAGAATTGAGCACCACAAAGTGGCAGCCTTCATGGTTGAAGCAGTACCAAGAAGGCCCCACATTTTCGTGATACCAGTCGAGCACCTCCTGTGAGACATGCGGTGCCGGCATGGTCGGATCCGGCTTGTCACCAACATCCTGATTCCCCGCGACCGGATGCACTTCAACACCAATGCGCGCCATCTGTTCGGCAGCATCGGTCATCGCCTGCTTGTGCCGATCCGTTCCGTGGTATTCCTGCGCACGGTCACCGAGATGCATGACAAAATCCGCATCCAAGGTTCTCACAAGCTGCAGCGCGTGCCCCGCCCTGGCCGTCTGCTTGCGACGGGATTCAAACTCCAGCGGCTTGTCGCCCACATCAAGCATGTAATGCGTATCAGTAATGACGACGAATTCGAACAGGACTTCTGGGAGGAATGCGCGGTCAAACATGAAAGAATGCGAGTGTGGGAGGAATGAAATGTTGGGTGTATTGGAATACTGCAGGATTGGAAAGATAGATTATTGGACTGTTGGATCGCCAGACTTCATCATTCCTGTATTCCGGTCTTCCAATATTCCATCACTCCAACACCAATATGTCTCCCAATGCTTCCAAACTTTCTTCACATCGGCGCGCCTAAAGCTGCTTCTTCCTGGTTATGGCAAGTCTGCAAAGAGCATCCGGAGATCTTTGTACCGGAGAGTCCTGATAATGTGAACTTTTTTACTGTTCATTTTCATCGCGGGCTTGGATGGTATGAGGAGACTTACTTTTCAGGAGCACAGAACGAACCGGCTGTTGGAGAATTCAGTAATTCCTACATGATGTTCGAGCCGGCTCTGGACCGAATTGCTGCACATTTGCCCGAAGCAAAACTGACTCTCACGCTACGCCATCCTGTTGAGCGCGCATGGCTTCAATGGGCACACATTCATCTTAAGAAAGGCAAGTACGGTTTTGACCCGGCCAACGAAATCGGCATTCCCTTTGAGAAGACGCTTCACCATCACGGCCACCAGTGGTTCAGGAATTGGATGGAACCGGGGCTCTACTCACTTCACCTGAAACGTATCTACGAACGGTTTCCAGGAGAACAGGTCCTGGTCATGTTCTATGACGACCTTGCGCGGCAGCCTGGGATGTTCCTCAAAGACTACTTCAGTTTCCTCGGCGTGGATGCTGAATTCGAGTCGTCACTGGTCGGCCGCCAGATCAATCCGGACGCGGCGCAGGCGGATCCTCACGAGTGGGTGTCCCGCGAAATATGGAACGAACTTCATGACGTTTTTCGCGATGATATTTCTGAGCTCCAGGAACTCACAGGCAGAAATCTGAATGATTGGTTGCAGCCTTAGAAGGATCAGGCTGCCGAACCCATACCACGCCCAGCTATGATTCAAGATCTTTTGGCCCTGATTGCATTCTGCTTGATTCAATTGGCCAATCTGTGCGCCGAGCCTCCCAACATCGTCGTCATCCTTTCCGACGATCAGGGGTGGGGCGATCTCAGCCTCAACGGCAACAAGAATCTCAGCACTCCCAACATTGATTCGCTCGCGCGGGATGGCGCGAGCTTCGACCGCTTCTTCGTTTGCCCGGTCTGTTCACCCACCCGTGCTGAATTTCTTACCGGCAGGTATCACGCGCGCAGCGGGGTCTACAGTACTTCCGCCGGAGGGGAACGGATGGATCTCGACGAGACGACCATTGGTGATACGTTCAAGGCCGCGGGCTATGCGACCGGCGCGTTCGGCAAATGGCACAACGGCATGCAGTATCCTTATCACCCCAACGGGCGCGGCTTTGATGAATTCTACGGTTTCTGTTCCGGCCATTGGGGCAACTACTTCAACCCGCCCCTCGATCACAACGGCAGGATTGTTCGCGGGAATGGATTCGTCATCGATGACTTCACGGACAAGGCGATGGAATTCATGGAGAAGAATAGAGACCGGCCTTTCTTCGCCTACCTGCCTTACAACACTCCGCATTCCCCCATGCAGGTGCCCGACCGCTGGTGGAACAAGTTCAAAAGCAAGGAACTTGAAATGCATCATCGCGATCCCAAACGTGAAAACACCGGCCACGTTCGCGCCGCACTCGCCATGTGCGAAAACATCGACTGGAACGTCGGCCGAATTCTCAAGAAGCTCGATGAGCTCAATCTCGCGGACAAAACCATCGTCCTCTATTTCTGCGATAACGGGCCAAACGGATTCCGCTGGAACGGTGGCATGAAAGGAAAGAAGGGTTCGACCGATGAAGGAGGGGTCCGCTCTCCGCTACTCGTCCGCTGGCCGGGCAGGATCGACAAGGGAATGAAGATCACTCAGATCAGCGCGGCCATCGATCTCCTGCCGACCCTGGCCGATCTCGCCGGTATCAAGATTGCCAGCAAGAAGCCTCTTGACGGAGTCAGCCTCAAGCCGCTCATCCTCGGCAAGCCCGACGAATGGAAGGAGCGCGTTCTGATCAATTCCTGGAGGGGCCGAGTCAGTGCACGTTCGCAGCGGTTTCGACTGGATAACAAGGGCAAGCTTTTCGACATGGTCAACGACCCGGGCCAATACAAAGACGTCTCAAAAGCACAGGCCGACGAAGCCGCTCGCCTTAAGATGATCGTTGCTGAATGGCGGAAGGATGTGCTCTCAGAATTGGGCAAGGACGAACGGCCCCTTCTCATTGGCCACTCTGACTATAAGTACACCCAGATCCCGGCCCGTGACGGAAAAACGACCGGCGGGATCAAGCGTTCGAACAGATTCCCAAACTGTTCCTATTTTACGAACTGGAAAAGTGTGGACGACGCTATCACCTTTCCGGCGGAAGTGGGCGCCGATGGCCGGTATGAAGTCGAGCTTCATTACGCGTGCCCAAAGGCCGATGTAGGGTCAACGATTGAGCTGAGCTTCAATGACTCCAAATTGACGGCCCGTATCTCCCAGGCACACGAGGCCCAGCAACGAGGGGGCGAACACGATCGGGTAAAGCGAAGGGAATCCTACGTGAAAGATTTCAAGGCGATGGATCTGGGTACGATTCACCTGAAAAAGGGCAAGGGCACACTGGTTTTGCGTGCGACGAATATTCCGGGCTCACAGGTGGTGGATTTCCGTCTCCTGATGTTCACCAGGGCGGGTGATTAGAAGAATAGATGACGCGAATCATTCCCGTCCTTTTCATTGCTCTGCCTTTTTCTCACGCGGAGGTCGCTGCGGAGCGGCAAGACCACACCGCACAGCCCAGTGAAGTCTCGTTCATCAAAGACGTCGCTCCCGTCCTCGATAAACGCAACTGCTCGGCGACGAACTGCCACGGTGGAGTTTACGGCAAGGGTGGATTCCGCATCTCTTCCTTCACCTGTCGGCCGGAAGCGGACGCGGCAGCGATTTCACTCGCTGAAAAAGGACGGCGGGTCAATCTGTTGATGCCGGTGAACAGCCTGTTCCTCATCAAAGCGGCCAACAAGATTCCGCACGCGGGCGGCGAGCTCATGCCGGTGGGCAGCGATGACTACAAGACATGCCTGGCATGGATCCGAGCAGGTGCGAATCCTGAAAATTCGCCCGTCACCGTTTCCAAACTGGAAGTCGCACCTGCCATCGTGGTCCTCAAGAAAGATCAGGAGAAGTCACAGCTCAAGGTCACCGTTCTGTTCTCTGACGGTGATGAGCGGGACATGACCAGCCATGCCAGGTATTTCTCGGATGCTCCTGACGTGGCCGACGTCTGGAAAAGCGGCGCAGTGATGCGTACCGGCTCTGGGAGAACAAGAGCCATGATTCGTGTGCTCGGTCACACAGCAGAAATAGAAATTCTCTGCCCCGCCGAAATGGCCGACCCCGTGCTTGCGATCAAGCTGGCTTCCGTGAGCATCTGGACGGGTGGACTTCTCGATTCTTTGCGCCGCACGGACAGCGCGTCCTTCAGGCGCCGCTTCAGAGAGCATCCCATCCATAAACAGTTCAGTGAGAGACTATCCAACAGGGAACTGATAGAGCAGCTCTACACCCGATTACTCGGCGCGGCCCCATGCAAAGAAGAACTCAGGAACGGTCTGGCTCACCTGGAGGATGCAAAGGATCGCCGAAGAGGTTTTGAAGAATGGGCCTTTGTAATCGTGACATCCCGGAAGTATCTGTCGCGGCAATAGCCGGTTTTCAAATTGGCAAATAAGAGCCTCCAACGAATTCAGGGACAACGAATGAGGACGAGCAAAAGAGTTCCCAACGAATTCAGGGAAACAACGAATGAAGACGGGACTCATCCACCGGAAAAAAAGCTTCCAACGAATGAAAGGAAACAACGAATGAAGAAGGGTTTCTTCCGCCGGCGAGAAGCTTCCAACGAATGAAGATGGGCTTCATCCGGGAAAAAGCTTCCAACGAATGAAGACGGGCTTCCTGTGCGTGGAGACAGCTCCCAGGAAACGCCTGCATCCAAGCTCACAACTTACTTATTACTTATTACTCATTACGCATTGCGTGTGTTGACCAGCCACTTCCGGAACGAGATCATATCTCCCGTCATATTCCAAGCGTCGTAATCCCATGCCTATCGTCACCTGCCCGCATTGCCGGAAACAATATAACGTCTCCGATTCCCAGTTTGGGCAGAACGCCAAGTGCGGAGCGTGCGGCAATGTCTTCGAGCTAAAGGCCCCCGAGCCTGAAGCCATGGGCGTTGATGACGAGACGCGTATCCCGACCGGGCACGAGATAAGCGCGGCCGGTGATGACGAAGACGACAGCTTTTATATGGCCGCGATGGGCGGAGACGATACCGCCGTCATCCATAGCGGTTTGGAGGCCGACTACGATGAAGACGATGATACGCCCATCTCGGACACCTCCGCTTACGAGGCATCGGAAGACCACATTCCGGATCAGGAAACGCTGAGACCCGGCGATGAAGATTCCACGAAGTCCACCATACCCAGGCAGCGGGTGAGGGTGGCCGGGCCGCTGTTCAGGCCGGGGGAGGTCATCCTCGGGCTCTACTCTGTCATCGAACTCATCGGTGAAGGCGGCATGGGTTCAGTTCACCGGGTGCATCATCGTGGCTGGAAAGTGGACATGGCGGTCAAGTCCCCGCGGCCGACCGCGCTTGCAGATGAAAAATCGCGAGGGCTGTTTGAGCGAGAGGCAGAAGCGTGGGTCGACCTCGGGCTCCATCCGAATATCGCGTCCTGCTTCTATGTGCGTGAGGTAGGCGGCTTCCCGTGCATCTTTATCGAGTTTGTAAACGGCGGCAGTCTTCGCACCTGGATGAAGCGGGGGCTGATAAAGGACTACGAACGCATCCTCGACATGGCTATTCAGATCTGCGACGGCATGTCCCACTCGCATCGTCGGGGCATGATTCATCGTGACCTGAAGCCGCCCAACTGTCTCATCACAAGGAACGGCGCTGTCAAGATCACAGACTTTGGTCTGGTGAAATGGGCCACGGAATCGACGGATGGGCTGGTTTCCGAACTCGATAACCTGCCTATGTCCCGGGGCGATATTTCGGTCACCACTGAGGAGGGCTTGTCGGGCACTCCCGGCTACATGGCGCCGGAGCAGTGGGGCCAGCTCCGGGGAGAGTCCGAGCCGCCGCCGGTCACAAAGGTCACCGATATTTATGCGTTCGGCATTCAGCTCTATGAGATGGTATGCGGCCTGCGCCCGTTTAATGATTTGACCACTCCGCTGCCGGTCGTGCGCAGACGGCATCGAGAGGAGACGCCACCCGACCCTTCCGTCCACCGTGAAGAAGTGCCGGAGAGCCTGAAGCGCGTAATTTTCAAAAGCCTCGCAAAGTCTCCCGAAGATCGATACCAGTCTTTCGAGGAAACGCGAGAAGCACTGGCCGAAGTTTTCGAAGAGGTGGTCGGCACACCTTACCCCCGCGAGGCGCCTTCAGAGGCGCAGCTCGTGGCTGATGACATGAACAATCGCGCACTCAGTTTTCACGACCTTGGACGGGTGGAAGAATCAAAGGTCATGCTCGGACGCGCACTGTCCGCGGATCCCAACCATCTCGAGGCCAATTACAATCGAAACCTGCTGGAATGGCGGGTCGGCAATCAGACGGATGAGGAAGTGAGTAACCACATCCAGGAGCTCTGCAAATCCGGCACGCAGGGATGGCGCGGTTCTTACATGATGGGGCTCATCCATATGGAGAGGCGACAGGCGGTCGAGGCCGAAAGAGTCTTGCAGGACGCGTGCAAAGATTCGGACGTGCCCGCCTACGCATGGACAGCCTGGGGCAACGCTCTGACCGGCGCGGGCAAGTACTCCGAAGCTCTCAACGCCTACCGGGAGGCGCAGGTCAGAAAAGAACATCTTCAGGAGGTGCTCAAGCGCGCCGCGGTCGCCCTCGTCATGGCCGGTGAGACCGAAAAAGCAAAGCAACTGTTACAGGGCGAAATCACCGATGAAATCAAGAGGTCGTTTCTCTTTGGAGGCGGCCGGCAACTCGAGCTCAAGGGCCACGACGGCCCCATCCGCGACGTGGCCCTCAGCCATGATGGCGCATGGGGTGCCTCTGTCGGCCTCGAACCTGACACCTCCCTTCGGATGTGGGATTTTGAGAAGGCCGAATGCCTCGAAACGGTCAAGCTCCCTGATGTAGCGTTCACTTCCGTAGCCATTACCGGTGATGGCGGCAGGGTCCTGGTCGCGTGCAACGACCGCTCGCTGCGCATGTGGGATGTGCAGCGGCGGGCATGCCTATGGTCCTCTGAACAGGTCAAATGGGACGTGTCGTTTCTGTCCATGGATTCAGAAGGCAACCGGGCGATCACCTTCAGCCGGACAGGCCGCTTCACTGAATGGGACATGTCAGACGGCAGATTGATCCAATCCACGAAGCCCGTCGAAAAAGTCGAACACTTTGCTGCAACCGGGCCGGCCGGGCGAGGCATTTTTTCCGAGGGGCGTTCCTTCTACGCCATCGACTTCGTCGATGGAAAAAGTGAGCGGATGCCATTCGCCGCAATGAATATCACCGGAGTCGCCATCAGCAGAAATGGGCGGACGGGATTGGTCTCTACCCGTGAAAACAACATCCACGTTATTGACATCCACGAAGAAGAAGAGATCGGTGTCTTAAAAGGCCACAGTTCTGAGATCTTCAGTATGTGCTTTGATGGCGCAGGCAATTACTGCGTTTCATCAAGCCGGGATAACACGCTCCGTCTCTGGAGAATCTCTACAGGCCAGTGCATTCTCACTTCACGCGCGTTTGCAGGAAACGGAGCGCCAGTGAAGCTCAACCAGAGCGGCCGGTATTGCGTATGGGGCGGGTGGGACAGGCTACTGCGTTTCTGGATTCTCGGATCCGATTGGCCTCCGGCGCCACTGGTACCTGCGGAAATCGTTTCGTCGGAGGAGGCACTTCAAAGGCAGCATGAAGCCAACAAGCTTCAGACCGAAATCAAGGATCATCTGGCGTCAGGCAGGCCCTCGGAAGCGGCAACGCTGGTCCAAAAAGCCAGGATTATTCCTGGTTACGAACGGGACCCGGGCATCATGCACCTGTGGAATGAATGCGGGCTGCGCGGCCGAAAGCGTTCGCTGCGGAACGGCTGGCGCCTGCGCACTATTCGTGCAGACGGGCCGGTGACAGCGGCGGAGTTTACCTCGGATTCCAGGATGGTCATGATTGGAGACGCGCTCGGCCGCCTGACCTTGTGGGACATTCAGAAGGGCGAACCAGTACACGAACTCGTCGGACACGAGAGCGTCATCAACGCCATCGTCATGAAGGCCGGTGAACCTCTCGCTTTGACCTGCTCCGGCATCGGACGTGGCGGGGACGCAAGCGCGCGGCTCTGGCATCTTGAAAGCGGCACCCAGATTTCCGTTATCGAGTGCATTCAGGGAGTCAAAGCCGGCGCCATCAGCCCCGATGGCAAACTGGCTTTACTCGGTACGGGCGAGGTGCTGCGCGAGGCGCCGGTCAGGCTCTGGAATCTCGATACCATGCAGCCGGTGCGCGATTTTGAAGCGCACAATGACCCCGTCACCTGTGTCGATTTTCATCCCAGCGGACGCTGGGCCATCTCCGGCAGCGAAGACCTCACTATCAGGCTCTGGGATCTTGACACCGGTAATTGCGTGCGGGCCTATGAGGGGCACGAAGAGGTCATCACCTCCGCATGTTTCCGGCCGGATGGAAAGCGGTTCGTCACCAGCAGCCTCGACGGCACCCTGCGAATATGGGGTACACGAACCGGCGAACAGCGTGGAATGCTCAAGACGGATGTCGCTATCACCTCCGCGGTATTCTGCCCCGATGGCCAGTTCATGCTGCTCGGAGGGCTCGATCAGAATCTGCAGCTCTGGAGTATGACCAGCGGAAAGATGCTTCGATCCTTCGAAGGCCACACCAAAGAATTGAAGGCCATCAAATTCAGCCCCGACGGCCGATACGCACTCTCCGGCAGTTCCGATCAGACCGTCCTGCTGTGGGAGCTCGATTGGGATTTCGAGTTCCCGGCAGCGGAAAGTCTGGATAAAACCATCAAACCGTTCCTTTCGAATTTTCTTTTGCAGCAATGCCCCTCGAACGAGACCACGGGCATTCGTTCCGGAACACCTACACTGGATGAAGAGTCATTCGAGCGCCTGGCCCACGAAATGAGAATTCGTGGATTCGGATGGGTGCCGGAAGATTCACTGAAAGAGACGGTGACCGCCGCTCTAAAGAGCTGGCAGATGCCAGATATTGTCGGGGTGTAAGGGTGAGAGAACTCGTGATGCGGGGGACGCTCTTTGGAGTGCGGTAGCTTGTACTACAACGAAGAATTCTGACGTAAGCTGTTGGAGTAACGGCTTTATTTAGCCGGGTCTGGAGCTATCGCAAACTCGTGCCCGGTGAATGAAGCCGTTACCCCAACCAAGCCGCCTCGAGATTCGTGTTTCCAGTTGAATTCCTCGAGAGACCAGTAGATCAAGACGGGGGTGTCTTTACGGATTTCAGGGGCAAAGCCCCGGTTGTTTGCCTAGCCCAGCCCAACGGGCTGGGAAGCAATGAAGGACAACCAAAGGGGCAACGCCCCGACCATTTGCCCGACTGACATGCTGCAAATGGACGGGGCGTTGCCCCTGTTTGGCAATCCTTCTCTGAACCCAGCCCGTTGGGCTGGGCT
>Ga0066834_10000942_pt1 | contig 13579 bp, 12 predicted proteins | sample ETNtaG_30_FD_66729 | JGI IMG/M metagenome (GOLD analysis project Ga0066834, IMG submission 66729) | Marine microbial and viral communities from oxygen minimum zone, Eastern Pacific Ocean - ETNP201306PF43B | ecosystem: Environmental > Aquatic > Marine > Oceanic | place: Pacific Ocean: Eastern... | reverse complement strand
GAAACAGTATTTTATAGCGGACTGGGGGCTAAAATCCAGCTATTTAAGGTGAGCTTGGTGATAGCAGAAAAAGGGTCCTTTTTTCAAAACAGCCAAGTGCTGGTGACACCAATCTCTCCTTTTCCCGCTGTGACATCGACTTTGTCCGTCACCTGTTTGACCAACTAACCACCCATGATCGTGAACCTTGGGCCGACTAACAGGATATCCCGCCTGCGGCTGATTGGTTGGCTGAGATTTATCGTGGTATCGAAGCGGCTGACTCCTTCCTTTTTATTATCAGTCTTGATTCAGTAGCCTCTGAAATTTGCACCTTTGAGATTGAACACGCAGTCAAGCACAACAAGCGACTAGTGCCAGTAATCTGGAAAGATGCAGATGATGTCCATCAGTCCATGTCAGCCCATAATTGGGTGTTTCTGCGACAGGAAGACGACTTTAAGGTTAACAACTTTGAACTGCTGACTTTTATGTTGGCGACAAATGATTCTCAATCACCAATGGGATGATTAATGGCAACCAGCCAAAGCGGTTTGACGTTCTATGCCCATTTAGGTACTCTATTCTTGACGCTTACTGCGTTATAGTCAGAGTAATCTTGAAAATGATCATCACGATAAAACATCGCTGTCGCCAACACTAAACGCAGATTTGATTCATAAGCACTGGAGTCTGGCTTTTAGGGGGGCGCAGGATCTTACTGCCCAGTTATCAGTAAAGGATGAGCCGTTATCTACTAAAGACCAGAAGATCGAACCTCTACAGTCTGTATCGCAATAGCTTCAGTCATTAACGGAGAGCCGCCATCAAGCGAAACACCAGCGATTAGCCGAGATGAGCTCTCGCTCGTTTCTAGATGGACGATCTGGCCGTATTTGTGTTAACGGCGACGGACTATCAGATCTATCGTGGAAGGTCAAAATATGGCAGTAATAAAAAGACGGAGGTGCCGAAGCAAAGTTAAAATTCTACTTTTTAATCTCGGCCCAAGTGAGAGTCAATTGGTCTGATGGGGAGACGGCAAGCATACTAGATAGCCCCTCTTTCATAATAGTCTTTATCTCATCGATCGATAACGCTTTATTGAATAAGCCGACATCATCAATAATCCCCTTGAAAGGCCATAGCTTTCCACCTCCAATCATCAATGGGTCATCCATAAAGTCTGGTTTCCCTTTATACTGCCTTCTGCTTCTTGAACACCGTCCACATAAAGCAGCAATTTTTTTCCATCGTAAGAACCAGCCGTATGATGCCACTTCTCATCTGAGACTACTGTTTTACCATTGGCCCCTCTCCATTGATTCGCACCTTGAGAAAAATAGACGCTGACGTTACCGCCTACTGGAGGAGTCTGGAAGTCCACATTTCTATGTGACCCGCCGGCAGCATTATCAACTTTTTGCACTGGGATTTGCCACTTGCCGCTGACCTCCATTCGGCACCAGTAAGTTATGGTGAACTTTTCCAGATTTAGAGGTTTGTCATGTGGAACACTGACGTCATTATTCAATTTCCCTTCAAACTCGAATCCTTGGTTAAACTTGGCCTTTACTACTTTGAGACTACCTGTGATCTTTCCATCACGACCATTTTTAGATGAATCTGTAGCTGCTCCGCCTTTGTTTTCATCGAGGAGCCATATGCCTAGAACAGCCCCGGGCTCAACCTTGGCCGAGCTTTGTACAGCTAAAATAGAGACAAAGACCATGAAACTTATAATGGAGATTGTAAATCGTGTCACCCTTATAACCTCAACTTCTAAATAGAATTTTTAAATGCTAATTCAAACCTATGAACTGGGTGGCTAGGGGCTAAGCCATGAGGAGACCAGCTCCAGTCAGCGAAACGGCCAATCACTGATGACAAAGAGGTGGATTACCCAGGTCGGGATGGGGGTTGTTTTTTATGTCAGCTTTTCAGGGAGTTGAGTTAGGAAGAAAGAGGCTAGTGACGAAAAAGGGGTACCAACTGGGGATACCGATACCCGCTTGATTACCCCCTACACCAGTTTCTTTGGCCCGGGTTTCAGTAAGATTTTCTCTGCTAACACGTGGTTTAGTTTCACTAATCGCTATTAATTTCTACTACGGATACTGCCCCAAATAGCAGCCATTTTATTCCCGGGTTCTACACTCCAGATTTCATCTAGACCTTTATCAACCAATGTTTGGACATCCTTTTCATCTAAAACGAAATCGAAAATGACGAATTCGTCAATTTCTCCCTCATAGTCTCGTCCTCCACCGTCCCATGAACCTATTCGGGCTGGACCTAATATCGCTGGACCTACGGCGGTGTACTTTCCTTCGCTTTCCAATACCCCATTGATATAAAACTTAACGTTTTTTTGAGGCGCACTGTAAACAACAGCAATATGAACCCATTTGTCTTTTTGTTTATTGTCAATCTGGGTCTTTTGAGCGTGTATATCTGTTGGTGTATTGGTGTGAATGGACCAACCAATTTGGTTGGCAGGATATAGCTGATGATGAACGGCTCCTTTTTGCCAACCGTCAACATTAATCCATACTCGCCAAGCACCAACTCGACCAGTACATTTTGACCAGTGGGCAACCGTAACTTCATCCATCTTAGGCAGTTCCGGCGTGGTTACCCCGTCACCTTGACCTGATAGACTAATGGCTTTACCAAACTTCCCGTCCACAAACTTGGTTTTACCCATGACTTTACCATCATGGCCATTAGCAGTCATATCTTTAAAGTTTCCATCAAAAGCCCAGGCGGCAACGGCAGAATCCTTCAACCCTTTGGCCTCGGCGAAATCGATAATTTCAGTTGACAGGAACATTAGATATAGAGCTAAAACGGAGACTAAAATTAATCGTTGGAACATGATTAAACTTCCTTTCCTTTCGTTCTATGCATTCTAGAACAGAAAAACTAACTTAAAAAAGAAGAGGACGACATATCAAAATTGACAGGTCAGTCCTCCACCGAATTATGATAAGGACAAGCTAACGTTAATCGGCAGCTCGGATTTTAGCCCAAACAGCAGTAGCTTTACCAATGGTATCTACGCTGGTATCGCCGCTTAGTACAGTGGCTAAACTCTGAGTAGCTATAGACTTGATATGGGTGGCCGATAAAGCCGTATTGAAAATGGCGAATTCATCGATTTCACCTTCATAGTCACGGCCGCCACCATCCCAGGAGCCAATTCGGGCCGGCCCTAGTATGGCTGGCCCCACGGCGGTGTACTTTCCTTCACTATTCAATTCACCATTGATATAAAACTTAACGTTTTTTTGCCCGGCACTGTAGACCACGGCAATATGATGCCATTTGCCCTTCTGCTTGTCATCAATCAGTAACTTAGCTTGTACATCTGTTGGTGTATTAGTGTGGATCGACCAACCAATTTGGTTGGCAGGATATAGCTGATGATGAACGGCTCCTTTTTGCCAACCGTCAACATTAATCCATACTCGCCAAGCACCAATTCGACCCGTACATTTTGACCAGTGGGCGACCGTCACTTCATTCATCGGTGCCAGTTTGGGTGTGATCACGCCATCACCTTTGCCCGACAGGCCAATCGCTTGGCCAAACTTACCCGCCACAAATTTGGTTTTACCCAGGATCTTACCATCGTTACCGTTATTAGACACGTCTTTCAAGTTCCCCTCAAAAGACCAGGCCGCAACAGCGGAATCCTTCAGGTTTTTGACCTTAGCAAAACTAATAGTCTGAGCTAAAATGAGGATCGAGCAGAAGACAAAAACGACGACTCTATTCAATTTTCCAAACATGATTAAATCTCCTTTCTACAACGATACTATCATATTACATGATTGTAGGAAAAAGGCAAGGTAAAAAGCATACAACTCCCACCAATCCCATACAGAGTCAAGGCAGAATCCAAGCCAATCTGGACCTAAGCATCACTTCTATCAATTTTTCGTCTACTTAACCTCTTACTTTTACCTCTCTCCTGCTGGCAGAATCATAAATAGAACCTAGACCACTTTATTGAATCTGAAACTAGTTGACGGTGCTGATAACCTTTGAAGATGACTCTTCTTTTTGTACTCTGGACCAGCAACGGCTTCAATTGCTGATTTCTACTGCTGAATTAGAGATGCTAGTTGGTGCTCAAAGAGCGGTGGCTTGACCTGTTGCCCTTTAGCATCAATCACCGCTTCCAACTGCTCCATTGATTCCACTTGATCTGGTAACTGGACCGTGATTTGTACTTGGGTCATTGATTACTCCCTACTGAGTCGACTTTTCTCGGCTACTTTATTTGACGAGTTCTAATCTATCATTATCCTTCCAATCTTAGCCGGCAAATACAATTACGGCAACCGCCCAAAGCCACTTGGGGCTTAATTCCCATCCAGGCACTCTATTCTTGACGCTTACTTGACATTTCCCCAGATTAACGGTAACTTGTCCCGAGGCTCAACGCTCAGAAATTTCGTTCTCCCGTCTTCAATTAAGCGCTTAATCTCCTTGGCTGTCAATTTACGCTGGAAAATGATCAATTCATCAATGGTTCCAGCACTGCTGTTACCTTTTCCGTTGTTGCCTTTTCCGTCATTTCCAACACGCACATCGGCTTTGTTGCCCACGGTGGTCAACAATTCGTTGGTGGCCTTGTCGGCTTCGCCGTTGAGATAAAAAGATATTGCATGATGTAGATTTCTCCGTCGATAATTAGCTTAGTTAAGTTCGGGCAACACCAGCTATGTTGAAAGCCGTATCCAAGGTAGCGTAAGAAAGAGAGGCTGCCTGAACAGGGTCGTATCCTTCTTTTGACCAAACGCGTGCGCTAACTTCTAAAGTGATGAAGTCATTCCATCCCGCCTTATGCATTGCCCTCAAGTAAGTGACGCTGTCGAGCTCACCTTCTCCCAGAAGCAGCAGATCGAATTGACCATCAGCATATCGTCTGGTATCCGTAATATGAGTGTGGACAGTAATGGGAACAAGATTCTTGACCGAATCTTCAATCTGCTCACCAGCCAGATAAAAATGGATGATATCAAAGTGTAAGCCGGCAGAAGGACTGTCAACTGTTTCGATTACCCATATTGCCCGCTTGGATCGGTCTACAGCCGCGCCGCAATGGGCTTCACCAGCTATGATAAAACCCTCCGCTGAGGCTAGTTGAGCGTAGTCCATAAATCGTTGAACGATCTGGTCACGCTGCTCTGCCCACAATTCGCTTTTGCCACCGATTCCTCTGGCAATCACAGGCACCTCTCCAACATCAAGATCCCTAGCCAGTTGAGCAACCTGTCGCATCAGTTCAAGGTTATCCTGATGCACTTGTTCATCTTCTTCCAGAATATGTCCTAAGACCATAAATGCCGGCACACCCAGGCAATGCTGTTTCAGGAGTTGTTTTAGTTCCTTTCGACGCCTGGGGCTGATTTGATCCGGCATAGATTCGAGATGTTTAGATCCAATACAAATTTCAACCCCATCGTATCCTATTTGCGCTAGCGTGGGAATTGCCGTTTCCAACCTTATGAGGGGCATCGCGTACGTTCCATAAGCGATTTTCATGATTGCCCCCTTACCTTTATCCAAGAGGTAATGGTCCAGGCCTTTTTGGCGTAAAAGCTGTCGGAGTCGGGAATTACCACTCGATCAGTGGAGCCATTAAACTTCAGCACCGAGCCAACTTTGCCTTTGGCCCACTTGGCACCTTGGATTTCACCATGATTATCGTTGCCAGAAATACCCTTGATCTTCTTACCTGTGTTCTCGTTAAGTCGCCAAATACCCATTGCCGTTTTGAGGTCAATTTTGGCTTTACTTGGTGCCACTAGCACCAGACTGGTGGCCATCAAAGCAAGATAAAAGAAAGTTGCTTTCATTTTCGCCTCCTTGAATTAGATCCAGAAATTAACATAGTGCCGCACACTTTGCAAGGGATGGTAAAGTTGATTTTGTTGTAAAGGCAAGATATAGAACAGAAGCAACTTAATCACATATACGGCCTGCCCTGTTATGGCAACGTTCATTGAAACCCAGGAAAGATAACTGGTGGACGGGGTAATCAAGCGGGTATCAGCACCAGTTAGTACCCTTTTTCTCTCTACTTGTTCCTTTTCTTCCCCTAACCAACGTCCTGACACCATCTAATTCTGACTCTGTTGACCTGTCATTTGCATTGCTATATAATGGCTCTGCAGCACAGTAAATGTAGATCAGGCTGCGCAATTCTACACCATAAAGGTTCCCAAATAGATCCTAAATAACTGTTTGACGGGGACATCTTTTGCTACCAGTCAAAAATACCGCCAAGCAGTTTCTAAGCAAATACGAGAAGGAATTTTGCTAATGAAAGTTATGCGACCATGGCTAGTTGCACCGCGCACCATCGAGTATCGCCAGCAGGAGATTCATCTGACTCCTAATGCTGTTTTAGTCAAACATGTCTGTACCGCTCCGAGTCAAGGAACCGCCATCCACCGCTATCTGGCTGAAGAAATCGAATTGGATTCCTACAACCGCCAGAAGAGTGGAGGACCCTTTCCGTATCCTTGGTTGCAAGGATTCGCCTATGGTGTTGGTCGGATTGAAGAGGTCGGAGCTAAAGTGCAATCAGTCAAAAAAGGCCAATTGATTTACAGTCAAAAACTTATCGCAGACCTGTCAGTATTAGATCCTTCGGATCTAATACTGCTTCCTGATGGATTGGACCCAGAGTCTGCTGCTATGCTACTACAAGCCGAGGTGGGATTAAAAGGTGCAAGGGCGGCTAAAATCGTACTCGGTGATATCGTGTTGGTTACCGGCCAGGGACCGATTGGTAATTTTGCCGCCCAATTATGTAAACTGACCGGAGCTTATCAAGTCGTCGTCAGCGACTTGAGTGATTTAAAACTACAGATCAGTCTGCAAATGGACATCGATTTGGTCTTGAACCCCAGAACTACGGATCTGTTGAATTGCATGGAGGAATTTACCCACGGTCGGGGAGCGGATGTGGTGGTCGAGTCATCAGGTTCGTCCGAAGCTTTTCTACAAGGATGTGGCGCGGCAGCAGCAGGTGGTCGGATTGTCGTTCTGGGTTGGATTCTGGATTCTTGCCGGTTTAATATGTCGGAGTCTTTCACCCCCAAAGGACTGGAAATGGTAGTCTGTCATGCCGGCCAACTAGGTGACTGGCAACTGGCTCGGCGACGTCTGCGATCTAGAGGAATGAGAGGGCACGGTCTATCAAAAGCGAGTGTGTCGCTGAACTCCCCATTAAATGACGATTATCTTTATTTGATGGATTTAATGGCCGAAGGGAAATTGAAGGCAAAAGAATTGATTACCCACCGTTTTCCGATTGATGATCTGGTTCAAGTCTGGGATGAATTTGTCAACCCATTGGACACTTCCGTTCATGGTGAGTATGCACAAATTCTCTTCACTAGTGATAATGTTTAATAAAAACTGAGATGACTTTCTCCCGGTCCAGTATTAAGAGGGCTGGTGCCCAGGCCCCTCATATATTTCATCGGGAGGGGATCTGGGATCGAAATAGGGCTGGTGAGCCCGTATCCAGTGCAGTTTACTTCTGCTGCCTATAAGCTGGCGACTGTAGCCAAACCCGCAAGATGGTGATCCTGAAGTAAGAGTTTTGCGCCATTAAAAAGCTCACTGAAACCCGGGCAATAGATAACGAGTGTACGGGAGGCGGGTATCAGCTGTCCTTAGTTGGTACCCTTTTCCTTTCTCCTAACCCATCCTATCTGATTCTGGCTCTGTTGACCTGTCATTTACATTCTATATAATGGTTCTGTAAACTCTCGGCTTCACTTCTCATGTTAGACGTCATCTCCTATTTCCGCCCTGACATCGACTTCGTTCGTCACCTGTTCGACCAATTGAAAGCCCAAGATCGAGGATCGTGGGCTGACTGGCAAGATATTCCACCCACGGCTAACCGGTTAACTGAGATCTATATTTGTAGCCCAGAAAATCTGAACCAGACTTTCTCTGGCCGCGACGACAGATGATTGATGAAATACGTATGTATTCATAAGAGGGGCTTTATCACTTCCCTGCCTGTTGATTACTGGTTTCCCATCCGGGGTAATTGACCCGAAGCCCCCTTTGATGGGGAACAATAAGAGGAACCGCTAAAACACAACCCATGCGACTTAGCGAGCAATCCAGGTTTAATGATCCACCGTCCCCTCGCCCACTGGTACTGGCCATCGGTGTGATCCTGATCGTAGCCAACTGCTATTGGATCGCTCTGGGTCGGGCCACCGACCAATCATACACCACCAATATTTCTCTTTATTTCAACGTTATTTTTTCCTTGTTCCTGCTGGCGCTGCTCAATCTTGGACTCCGGGAATTCCGCCCCCGTTTGGCCTTCCGCCAGGGTGAAATTCTGGTCATCTATGTCATGTTATCGATTGCTTCTTCCCTCTCCGGGCTGGATCTCATACAGAGTCTGGTAGGCATTATCAGCACGCCGTTTTTCTTTGCCAGCCAGGAAAATGAGTGGAACAACCTATTTGGCCGCTTCATTCCACGCTGGCTGGCTGTGGTGGATAAAACCATTCTGACCGAACTTTACGACGGTGAGGCCACCCTATACACTTCCCGAAACCTGCGGGGCTGGCTGTTTCCAGTGCTAGCTTGGTCGGTTTTCCTCTGCGCGCTCCTCCTGGTTATGCTTTGCCTCAACGTTATTGTTCGGAAACAGTGGGTGGAAGAAGAAAAGCTCAGTTATCCCATTATCCAGTTGCCTTTTGCCATGACTGGTGAGCGGTCGAATTTCTTTCGGCAACATGTAATGTGGATGGGCTTCGGACTGGCGGTCTCGATTAATATCGTTAACGGCCTTCACCATCTGTATCCTATGATTCCCAGTTTAGGCGGGGAATTGTATGAGAAGACAGGGAAAGGCTTAGACCTGGGAAGGTTTTTCACTGAGAAACCGTGGAGCAAAACTGGTTCCATACCAGTAATGGTGATCCCTTCTGTGGTCGGACTGGCTTTCTTCATTCCACTGGATCTGTCCTTTTCTTTTTGCTTTTTCTTCTTTTTTGGTAAGTTTCAGCCGCCAATAGCGCATATAATTGGGCTGGGTGAACTTCCACGCTTCCCCTACATCGGAGAGCAGGCTTTTGGCGGCTTGATCGGCTTGTGTCTGATTTCAATCTGGATTAGCAGGCATCACTTTAAGCAGGCTATTTTTAGCCTGTTTCCGGCTGGAGTGGCGGCATCAGTTCCATCGACTGAGATTCAAACGGATGAGGCCGCGGGTCAGTATCGATTAGCTTTGATGGGCATCTTGTTCGGCACGGTTGTGATCACGCTCTTTTGCCGGCAAGCCGGAATGTCAATGGGTGCTGTTTTCATCTTTTTCTGGTTGTATTTTGCCATCTCCATGGCCATTACTCGTATGAGAGCCGAATTGGGGTCTCCAGTGCACGATTTTCACGATTCTGGTCTGCCGGAAATGATCGTCACCATCTTCGGCACACGGCCTTTCGGCCCCGCAAATTTAACCCTGTTCTCTTTTTTTCGCTTCTTTAACCGGGCCTACCGACCACATCCGATGCCACATCAGTTGGAGGGGTTTAAAATCGCTGATAGGACCCGGCTGAGGCCATCACAACTATTTATGGCCATCACCATGGCCACCGTGGTGGGAGCATTGGCTTTCTTTTGGGCATATCTGCAGGTCCAATACAGGTTTCCGGGCCTTAATTCCCGCTGGAGGGGCATACACGCCTTTCATCGATTGAGAAGTTGGCTCTACTACCCTCTGTCACCCAATTATATAGCCATCGGTGCGATGCTGATTGGTTGCGCTTTCTCGCTGTTTCTGATGATGATGCGGATGCGATTTCTATTTTGGCCCTTTCACCCGGCCGGCTATGTGGTGGCCACCAGTTTTTCTGTCCGCGGATTTTGGTTTTCTATTTTTGTCGGTTGGCTGGCCAAAACCATTATTCTCCGGTTAGGTGGGGGCAGGACACACCGAATATTAACCCCCTTTTTCCTGGGTCTTATACTGGGGGAATTTGTGGCCGGCAGTTTCTGGAGTTTGCTTGGCATCGCACTGCAAAAGCCGATGTACAAATTTATATGGTGAGGTTGGTTCTTTGGCTTCCGGCCAAAGTTTAGGCCATTGATAGCTGGTTCTCGTTATCTGGTGTTAATAGGTATATTTTACCAGATTTGATTGAAATACATTTTTGGTATAAAATGCGGGCTAGTCAATCAGACCAAGATCAATTAACGATGAAATCAACAATCAGCCAAATTGGGGGATGAGTTATGCTAGCAAGAGTCGCTTATGCAAATGTTGTTGTCGTGTTCCTTTTAGCCCTATCTCTACTATACCTGAATAGCACCGATGCAGCCGAAAAAGGCCTGGTCGTTTATTGGCCGCTCGACGGTGATGCGAAAGACGCTTCCGGCAACGGCCACCATGGTGTGATTCAGGGCGCTAAATGGGTTGATGGTGTGGCGGGTAAAGCCGCCGAATTTGATGGCGGGGCGGGATGGATGAACGGCGGACGAAAACCCGCCCTGGAAGTCTCGCCCATGAGTTGCCTCTTCTGGATGAAACCAGGCCATGACTTGGGGCCGAAAGATCCGAGGTTCAATATCGTTTATCATGCCAAGGGTCCAATGTTCGCCTTCAATAAATCGCCGGCGGGCAATGAACCCAAGGGGCCGAAAAATACCATCCGTTGCTGGGTGGATACTCTGGGCGATGTGTCGAAAGGAACATTATTTACTAAGCGCGACGAGTGGGAAGCGGGGGTGTGGTACCACTTAGCCTGTACCTACGATGAAAAAGAGCTGGTTCTGTACGAAGATGGCCAAGAAACGGGCAGAACAAAAGTAACCGGCGCTATCGCCCCCCGTTCCAGCGAATTTCGAATTGCTAAGCCTTTCGCTGGAGCCATTGACGAGGTCAAGCTCTATAACCGGGCACTCTCCAGGGCGGAGGTTCTCAATTCCGGTGGTTTAGACGTCGGCCCGCGCTCTAAATTGCCGCTAAAGTGGGCCGAGATCAAGCGCGACTAAATGTGCTCCTGGCATAATGTCGGTTGATAAATAGAGTTGGATTCTTTGCCATTGCTGATCTGTTACTTCGTTGCTATAACTGCTGGCTTCCACTTCGGATGGAGCCGGATCATATTGCTCGTTCCGGCCTGGAACTCTTTTCATGACGATCTAACCCTTTGGCCGAACAGGTTAAAATGTACCATGAAGATGGAAAAGAGAGAGCAGTGGATGTATGGGGTCATATATTCACTGATACCAAGGTTATGCCTCGATTAGCCAGTAAATCATTTGCTCAAATAGCTAGCAACCACCGAATTCCCAGATGGATTAGCCGGAGAGACCAGCCATGGTCGACCACGTTGGGTTTGACACCTCTATCAATACCAAACCTGACATAGTCTTCATTTTCTGCGATCAATGGAACGCTCGCTATCTGGGTTGCACCGGTCACCCACTAGTGCAAACACCTCAGCTGGACGCGCTGGCGGCCGGGGGCTGCCTCTTCGATACCGCCTACACCCCGTCGCCGGTTTGCATGCCGGCCCGGGCCTCATTAGCCAGTGGTCTCTACCCACACGCGCACGGGTTTTTCTCTAATTATACGGGGCAACCGTTCCCGGCCCATCAGGTAACCCTCTTCCGCTGCCTGCAGCAGGCTGGCTACATCACAGCCAAGATCGGAAAGTATCACTACTTCAGCCTGGAATGGGGGCAGGATTACGAAGACTACCGCCACTACTACAATCAACTGGGTCTGGACTGGGCTGAGGAGACATCGACCCCATTTCAGGGCCCCTTTATCAATAGCAACTACACCCGTTGGCTAAAGGCGCATGGTCTCCTCAACACTTTCATCACTGATATCGGTCATCGCTATGTGGATGGGCAGTACGTGGCCCGACCATCTCCCCTGCCGCCGGATATGACAGCGGATGGCTACGTTGGTCAGCAGACGCTGGCTTACCTTAATCGTGCACCGATTGACAAACCGTTGTTCCTTTGTGCCAGTTTTCCCGGTCCGCACACGCCCTTGGATGCGCCCGGTAAATACGCTAACATGTACCACCCGGTAGAAGTTGCATTGCCCCCAAACTACGATCGGCAACGTTGCCAATACGGTGAACAGGCGGTTACCGAGATGACCGCCCAGTACATGGGCAAGATCACCCACTTGGACCATCGGGTAGGGGAGATTATTGCGGCTCTGAAACAACGTGGCAACTGGGAGAATACTGTTATCGTGTTCTCGGCTGACCACGGTGACAACATGGGCGAACATGGACGTGTCTCCAAGGGCGGTTTCCAGGATGGATCGGCGCGGGTCCCGCTTATTATTAGCGGTTCAGCCGCGCTCATCAGTGCGCGTGGTGATCGTAATCCTTCACCCGTGTCTTTCCTGGATTTATTTCCAACCTTCCTGGAACTGGCGGGGGCAAAGATCCCGGATTATTGCCAAGCTACCTCACTGTTGCCAATCCTCAGAGGTGAATCCGATGGAGTCAATGATGCCGTCTTCTCTGAGATTGCTAACGGCGATAGCTTCAACTACATGGTTCGGGACCAGCGTTGGAAATGGTATCTCCAGACCAGGAACAATCGCCAAGGCCTATTCGACATGGAGAGAGACCCTCATGAAATGCGAAATCTAATCAGTTCGACGGCTCAGGCCGATACTCTGCAGAGGCTGCGTGACCGGATGTTGCGTTTCCTCTTGGTTACACAACTTAATCAGGGGCGCGGCTATCAACCTTTATTTAAACGCTTGGGAATGACATTTGCCAGCCAGGATCAGGATGAGAGAAAGCGAATCATTTGCCAACGACTGGGACAGGTACATAGTTAAGACGTTAGGCCAGAAATAGTCTCCACGGTACTGGCCAGCCCTCATCGAGGCAATGACCAGAGGGTAATAGGAGTGGAGGACCGGGATGTCTAGCGTATCAAGACAGTGCTGAAACTCGAATATGAAGGAAAGCCAGAGGGCGGTTCTGTTTTCAGGCCCAGAACAAACACCGGCTGAGATAAGCCGGCCTTGTGGTGGGCAATTTTGAGGCCGAGGAGAGAGGTCGTAATGGCAAATCATTCAATCATTCAGCCGCTAGATCTCGATCCCAAGGGATTAGCCATTTCAATGACGGTAATTGGTCGGCCGTAACAGATAACTTCCTAGAAAAACAGATTTAAATTCACGTGCATTTGCCTAGGTGTTATCAGGTAGTTATGTGGTAGTCATGCCTGTTTTGCAGGCCTTCTTCTTCCGCCTCAACCGACCAGTTGTCAGCACCAATATTTGAGCCTTAATTTCTAGTTGGCGCGGCCCCAAAGCGGCCTAATCTTGGCTTCAACCGGCTGTTTTCCGCCCGCCCGGTTCATTTTGACCCTCTGGCTCCTTTCCAGCCGACTGAGCCGACCATAAACGTCCTTTCAATGGAATCGGAAGCCATAACCGCCATGATAATGATTGTTAGGGCCGGAATCAGGAATTAATCGGCCCAACATGTTGCTTGACACGGCATCACTGAAGACCACATCGCCTGCGGCCGTTAGCCTTCGGCCTAGATCCGCCTGG
>Ga0066834_10000938_pt1 | contig 13597 bp, 11 predicted proteins | sample ETNtaG_30_FD_66729 | JGI IMG/M metagenome (GOLD analysis project Ga0066834, IMG submission 66729) | Marine microbial and viral communities from oxygen minimum zone, Eastern Pacific Ocean - ETNP201306PF43B | ecosystem: Environmental > Aquatic > Marine > Oceanic | place: Pacific Ocean: Eastern... | reverse complement strand
AGTATGGCCTTCGGCCAAAAGTCTTCTGCGAATCACAAGTCCTGGGGTGATACCCCAGGCTACGATGAGTATGGCCTTCGGCCATGAAAGACGGAAAACACATACCGCAGCCTTCGGCCGCAACCAAAAAGAACAGCTGATTCTCTGAAACCACTTCAGAATTCCGAATAAAGAATGATGATTGCTGATTCTTGATTTCTGAAGTCAAGCATTCTTTCAAGCAGCACATTTCTGACTTCGAAAATCAGAAATCAGCAATCATCATTCTTTATTCAATTACTGAGCAGGCTGCAAGTTTTGGTGCGGCTGAATGTTGAATCATGGATTTGGAGTCACTTTCAAAGATTTCTTGCCCATAAAAAAAACTTCACCGGTTAACCTGTGTACGGGACTTGCGTCCCAGGCTATCACATGCCGCCGCTTCGCGGCTACGCAACTGACATTCTTGCCCCCCGAACAGTTCGCACCCCATCTCTGTGAACGAGCAATCTGAGATTAAGACGAAGAGAAAATTGAGGAGAAAGAACAAGTCAGTCTCACGTTGCCTTCGTCTCTGATGTTCTGGTCGAAGAATGGCCAGATGGATTTCTTACGAAGGAATCTGGCGGCTGCCTGTGGCCACGTCTATTCGATAGAAATGCACACTGGCATCGGTTGGTCCTTTGCCGCTCGGACGGCCATCCCAGCGTGTCATGTAAAGGACGAATTCCTTCGTCACCCGGTCTTCGTAGATCGAGAAGTTGGATAGCTGCAGCGAGTCCGAGTCGTCCTCCTTTCTTGTGTCCACAACCAGAACTGAATCTCTCTCGAGAAGCAGGCTGTTAGAGTCCACTCGACCAACGACGAGCGGATATCGGGGCAGGTTTCCAGAAGGAGGCTCGTCGCAGATATTGCCGAACCAGTAGATGCTGCCGGTCGAATGCCTGCACAAAACCGAGATGCTGCTGGGCGAGTAAAACGGGCTGCCGTCCGAATATGTCCAGCATGCAGGAGATGACCATTTCAGACCGCCGTCATCAGAAATGGCATACCATTTCCGGCCACCAGTTTTTTCGATCGTTCCATCGTTGGCGCGCAAGACCATGAGCATCCTTCCGTCGGGCATTTCGGCCAGTGTCGGTTCGATGGCGCCACGCAGTGATTTCTCCGGTGGAAGCTCAACCCACTCGCTCAGATCCCAAGTCAGTCGATGACCGCTCCATTCACCGGCCATCACTGCGCCCGCGGTAAAAGTATGTGCCCCCTCTGGACAGAAATATTTTCCGTCAGGCCCCAGCGTTGTCACATTGCAGGGCACAAGAACCCGGCCATCAGATGTAGCAATCGGCACGTTCGCAGGCATCAGCGCGTTTTTCCCAACCCAGAGATCTCTGAAGGGGTGTGAGCGGTTGAATTCATTGCCATGCTGGATTGCCTGCTCCTCGACCGACCAGCTCTTGCCGCCGTCCTCTGAGACTTTATAGATCGGGTAATACTGGGTCATGCCGTCGAGGGAGCTATCCGCTCCCAGCACTCCTTCCATCCCCATGATCAGCACGCGGCCCGTCGATGGCTCGACAACGAAATTCTGGAGAAACAACCTGCGAAAAGTTCCCCCTTCTACCTCCTGGCCGGCCGACCATTCATGCGCCTCGGACCAGGACTGGCCGTTGTCCATGGACAGCCCGATCTTGTAGTTGTCAAAAATATCGTCTTTGAGCTCTTCGTAGCGCGTTCGGATCATTTCCACGCCGTCGCCGCTCGCGTAACTCACGCTTTCGTAAACGGCATACCTGGGATCCGACTGTTGGAATGAGACTCCCTGGCTGGTGACCTTCATTGGGTTGCTGCCTGTAGCGCGTCTTCAGAGCAGTTGATCCGCCTGTTCGATCACCTTCCTGTAAGCAGTGATGTACTGATCGATTTCGTCGCGCCGGTCGTGTTTGAACCACGGAACGCTGTAACAGCGTTCAGGAAGGGCTTCCGTGACCGGCAGAGAGCCGGCCGGTTGTCGTAGATCGCGGTCAGCGAAGGCGATTCGTGTCGGTTTGCCATCGCCGTAAAGATCGGCTTCGTTGAGCACATGATGCAGGTGCAGAGGATTGTTGCAGCCTCGGCCACATCTGGAGCCTTCTGCACTCACCGCCTCTCTGAACTTCGAAACGGGCAACCCGCCCAGCTCTTCAGGAACATACAGACCCGTGGACGCATACCATCCGGCCATCGTCGAGCCGGAGTCTTCAGGTGGCCGGTGTGCGCGTATTCCGGGCAGACCCTCCAACTCATCCCAGAAGTAATTCATCGCATCCTGTATTTCCTGAATCTTGTTTGGATAGAGCTTGAGTTGTACCCGGCCCATGGCTGAGTTCAGTTGATTCAGCCGATTCTTATACGCGCCGACCGGCACGCCGATCCAGGGCTTGAGGTCAGGCAAGGTGAGCTTGGTACCAGTCTGCTCGTAATGGCCAAAGGAAACTGCGCGTTCGTAGATTTCCTGGTCGTCTGTGCAAAGCATCCCGGCCTCGCCGATGGCGAAGGATTTACCAGACATCATGGACATGGCCCCCACATCACCGAACGTTCCGACTTTTCGTCCTTTGTAAAATCCTCCCTGCGCGTGTGAAACATCTTCGATCACCTTTACGCCGTGCCGCCGGGCAATCTCCATAATCGGATCCATATCCGCCGGATGCCCGCAGTAATGAACCGGAATGATGGCTTTCGTCCGTTCGGTAATTCGATGCTCGATATCGTTGGGATCGATGCACAGTGAATCAGGCTCAATGTCAGCGAAAACGGGCGTCGCCCCAAGATTGAACGCGGGCAGCGCAGTCGACCAGAAGGTCATGCTCGGCGCGATAATTTCATCGCCACGCCCCACCTTGCACCCAAACATTGCTTCAATGAGCGAGGCCGTTCCATTGGGCGATGCCAGGGCATAGCGGGTGCCCACATAATCGGCAAACTCCGCCTCAAATTCCTGGGTAATATCCCAGGCCGACATCCTGCCGGAGCGGAGAACTTCGAGCACCGCGTCTTCATGCTCCTGGGTGACAATCGGCCAATGAAAGAGCTCGCGGTGATCACCGGTGACACAGGGCTCGCCTCCAAGGAGGGCAAGCTTGTTTTGGACAGCAGTGGCGGACATGATGAATTCCTCTGTTTCCTGGAAGTCTGATTTTTCAAAAGGGCAGTAAACCCAATGTAGGGGCTCGCGCTTAAGCCATCAAACAGAGAATGTCCAATTCCAGCAGCATGTTTTCTGCCGAAGCAGCAAGCTGCTGCCGGACTGCTGAGCGGCAAGGCGGCCCAGGCGCCCTATTTCGTGGTGGAGCGCCGTGACCACCCAACATAACTCACCAGCTCCCGCATGGCGATGACCGTGCAACCTTCGTCCTCGAGGTATTGCATGTACTTCTCGAAGTCTGTCTGATCCGTTGTCACCCAGGGGTGCTCCAGCCCGGGGACTCCGTGAAAACAGAGGACGGCTATCTTTCCTTCCGTGGCCTGATCGACCGCCCACACCAAGTCATCGAACGACCAGTCCGGACCGGAGTAGCCGGTGGTCGGCACCAGGAGGGGATGATGCGTTTCGGGATCGTAGGCAGGCCCGCGTCCCCCTTCGCCGCCATCGGGGAATTCCGGGGAGACCCCGCGCCTTGCGAATAGGTAATCCATCTCCTCGATCACCCGCACGGCAGCAGCGTTGTTGTGGAAGGACGGATAACAGAATGTCGCGGGTTTCGAAATCCCGTGTTCCGCACAACGGTTCTCGATGTGTCTGACTGAGGCCGTCAGCTCCTCGGGTGAAAGTTCTGTGACGTTCCGATGGTGTTGGGTGTGATTGCCTATTTCGAAACCCATTTCATCGAGTTCACGAATCTCCTCCCAGGTCACGTAGTGATCTTTGTTCGCCCCAAAACGCAGTCCTTCCGTAATGTAGAACGTCCCCCCGAAACCATGCCTCTTGAGGAGGTCCGCAACAAACGTGCGGTCCGATTTATTGCCATCGTCAAATGTGAGCACGACGAGTTTGTTCGGTATGGGCAGCAGCTCGGTTTCTTTCACCATGGGATGAATCTCATTGAGGGACAAAAGCGATCTATCTCGTAACAATCATGATTGTCCAACCACAACTGATCCGGGATGCTTGATTCCTGTGTTCTGTGGTTCATTCAGATCTTCAAATGCCCACTCCCCGATACTACACCAATTGCCAATATGAATAATCTGCTTAACAAAGAAACCGTTGAAGTTGATGTCTGCGTTGTTGGCGGAGGCATGGCCGGAATCTGCGCTGCGATTGCCTCGTCACGCAATGGGGCACGGACTCTCATCATCCAGGATCGTCCCGTCCTGGGCGGCAACGCTTCTTCCGAAATTCGTATGTGGATTTGCGGTGCTCATGGGCCCAACAATAAAGAGACCGGGGTGCTGGAGGAGATCCAGCTCGAAAATCTCTATCGCAATCCCACGCTCAATTACGCCATGTGGGATCATGTGCTTTATGGGAAGGTATCCTGCCAGCCCAATCTGCAGACGATGCTCAATACCAGTTGTGTGGATGCGCAGGTCCGAGACGGCCGTATCGAATCCATCCGCGCCTGGCAGCTTACGTCGCAGACCTGGTTTACGGTGCACGCGCGCATCTTCATCGATTGCAGCGGCGACAGCATCCTCGCTGCGACCACGGGCGCGGCTTTTCGAGCCGGCCGGGAATCGCGCCACGAATTTGATGAAGACATTCAGCCCGAGTCTGCGGACAAAAAAACCATGGGCAACAGCATCCTGCTCCAGATGCGCAAAACGGACGAGCCGCAGCCTTTTACACCTCCGCCCTGGGCTTATGAGTTTGATGCGCCGGTTTTCGAACGTCGCATGCGGGGCATCGTCGGCACAAATTTCTGGTGGATAGAACTCGGCGGGCTGCAGGACACGATTCGCGATGCGGAGGAGATTCGGCATGAATTGCTGCGCACCGCCTACGGAGTCTGGGACTACATCAAGAATCGTGCGGACGAAAAAGACAGGGCGGAGAACTGGGCCCTGGAATGGATCGGTTCGCTGCCCGGCAAGCGTGAGAACCGCCGTTACGAAGGCGCTCACATCCTGACGCAGAACGACGTGCGCGACGGCGGCCAGTTTGAAGATACCGCGGCATTTGGAGGCTGGACGATGGATGACCATCATCCGGCCGGTCTGATGTTCCCGGGCAAGCCGACGATCTTTCATCCCGCGCCTTCGCCCTATGGCATCCCTTACCGCTCTCTGTATTCACGGAACATCGACAATCTGATGTTCGCCGGCCGAAACATCTCGGTCACTCACGCCGCGCTCTCTTCCACTCGAGTGATGGCTACCTGCTCAATAATCGGCCAGGCCGCGGGCACGGCCGCGGGGATCTGTATCCAGCGAAAGCTCCCGCCGTCAGGGCTGTATCCGGACTACATCGCCGATCTCCAGCAGACGCTCATGGAAGATGACGCCTGGCTGCCGGGCTTACATCGCCAGCCCGATCCCCTCACATGTGAAGCGCGCGTCACCGGCGATGGCGACGGTACCGAACGTGTCACCGACGGCACCGACCGCGATCGTCCCGATGAGATCCATGCCTGGGAAGCTGTGCCCGGCGACGAAATCTGCTGGGAATGGGAACAGCCCGTCCAGGCCGGTGGCGTCCGCCTGGTCTTCGACAGCGATCTCAGCAACAACAAACGAATGCCCTGCGCCTATCCCGTCTCCAGTCGTCCCAAGACCCCCAAGCTGCTCGTAAAGTCTTTCCGAATCGAATCCCGATCCGCGACGGGCCAGTGGGAGGCCGTTTACAGGGAGGATGAGAATTACCAGCGCGTCCTCGAGATCCCGCTGGAGGTTGAAACAACGGCGTTGCGATTCATCCCGGAATCCACCTGGGGCGAAAGCGATGTGCGAGTCTTCGGCTTTGAACCATTGCGATCGGTGACCGGACGGCGTCCAGCCCCGCCTCAACGCGTTTCCTTCAGCACCAAGATAAAGCAAGCCGACCCGGCGGATCTAGCTCCTCCGCCGGAGAACGATTCCGCCGCATCAGGCAAAGGGACATCAGCCTGACCGGGCCTGGAGATTCCAGCAGGAGCTCGTATACCCACGGATCACAGAGATGAGTTTCCGCGCAGCCTTGTGGCGACAGGACCAGACAGCGTGAGGGCGATACCTCTTGCTTCGTGAAACCGTCCTCGGGCGTCAGTACCGATTACTTGTTCACGCGTAATCGAAGTGTCCCTCTCATCAACATTGGCTCATCGAGAGTCACCTGAATTTCCCCTTCCTTTTTGTCCATCGAGACATCCACGGGCTTGAAGTCGCTGTCAAAGACTGCCAGTGATGTGCCTTCGAGGATGAGCTTCAGCGAGACGTTCGCCTTTAATTGCCAGTCCCCTTCGTCCATCTTTCGAAGTGAAGCAAAAGCAGTCATCTTGAGCTCATCGCCGGGACCGAATTCATAAACTCTAAGCGCACTCAGCTCCGGAAAAACCTTTTCTGAAACTTCTTCGCCGGTGAGGCGGTAAGTGAATCCTCCCGCGTTGGAGCCGCCGAGGAATTCGCAGCGGTAGAATTGTGACCGCGTTTCATCGGTCGCGGTCAGCCCGGAATCCATCCCCCGGATCTTCCCGCCGGCCGGAGGCATTCCCAATTTGGTTCTGACCGTGCCTCGCTGCGCGTCCACGCTGATGACCCGTGTGGTGACGATTTCAGGGCTCTTCCGAAAACTGAATCTCCGGCCTTTCACGCTCACCACGTGAAGAGAAGTTCGATGTTGTTCGTTCCCCACCTCAAAGAATCCATCATCAAGCAGGGCTGTTGGAAGAGGCGTATCGAGAGCGCCCGTTCCGGCTCGATAATCGATGGACTCAATTTTCGCAGTGTATGCTCGTCGCGAAAGTTCCATCGAAATACCGGGAGCAGAAAGGACTCTTCCTCCCACGAGGGTCATCTGCCGCAGCCCGTCCGGGCCCTCGGACACGAAGGAAAATTGGCCGGAAAGTTTGAACTCTCCGACTTTCCTCACCTTCTCCGGGCGCCCATCCGAAAAACAGACATCCTTACGAGCTGAACGCTTGACCCTCTCATCATCTTTGACATTTACCTGCACCGCGACGGCTCTGCGGGAGTCATTCTCGTTTCCATCGATCGATAGATTTTGCAGACTCTCAACGGCAGGCTGGCCCGCGTAGGGCTCGATGACCGCTGCGAATGCCGATTCGAGCTCGCCATCATCGATTCGTCTCTGAACAAAGAGCTGGTCGAAATGGTTCTTGCTCACGGGGCTGCCCCATGTGGCTTTCATTACCCGGGCGTCCTGCTCTCCAATGAGGTGAACTGTGGTGAATTTGCGGGGCGCGGCCGGATCGTAGCTGGCGGCGAGGTTCCCCTGCTCGGCAGCTTTCGATAGGTAGGGCGACTTGATATTCCGGCCGTAGCCTCCCAACTGCTTGAGGTAGGCATCCACATCAAAAGGTATCTCCCTCTTCTCCCGGCTGAGTCGCCAGGTGGCGGAGATCTGCTCCCGTCCTTTGCCCACCCATTTCGACTCGGGAAGGAGAGAAAACTTTCTCAGGTATTTCCTCGACGATTCGTCGAGGGGCGACGTGGCCTCGATGTTGTGAGTGAACTCGTCATTCTGTCCGCCGTGAAAACAGTAAGTGTGAATCTTCCCTCCGGCCACGCGGAAAACATCGAACACATAAGAGTGCGGAGTGATGACGTCTGCCGGCAGCTTCGCTCTGTGTTTCTGATGAGCCGGAGTAACAGGCTCTTCGGAGACTTTTCCCTCATCAACGTCTATGAGGGCCACAGAGCGATGAAAGAGCTTCACCTGCTGATGCGAGTAGGGCGGGGTCGATTCCGCCAGTAGAAACTGCGCTCCCGGCGAATCCGTCAGCGAACGGATCCAGGCATGGCCATTCCAGTTGCCACCGGAACGCAGGCTGCCATCCCCATCAACTTCCACCACGTTGTGGACAAAGGTCATAAAGCTGGCGGGGATGCCGTACGCGGGACGCTGCCCGCTGTCAGGTGCCATCACGCAGCCGTGAGCGAAGATATTCAGGTCGAGGGTATCGTTGTGCGCGTGGCCGTGGCCGTTGCCGACTCGCACCGTGACGGCTCTGCGGAAACGAAAGTCTTCGTGATGGGTACCCGCTTCGAGAACCCCAGCCCATTGGCTCAGGGCGCGGGATCTGTTTGCAAACCAGGGATGCCTCTGCCCTTTCGCAGATTTCAGGATCTGATTCCATTCGTCTTCGGACTCGCCCTTCCTGCCCCAGTAATGTTTCAGGAAGAAGGCGAAGCGAGGGTCTTTAGTCCAGCGCCACCCCTGGCGGATCGCCTGCTCACCTTTGTCAAACCAGTGAGCGAAATCGACGGTCGGGCCGTTCACGTCGCCGATTTGCATTGGATACATTCCAGCGACCCGGCCTTCCAGCGCCCAGTAACAGGACGAGAGTATCTTGGGGTATTCGCTGAAGTTCGTGAGGTCATATTTGGGATCGCCTCCGAAGGCCAGATACCTTTTGAGAAGCTCCGCGGTCTGAATGCTGCGGCCACCGCCAGCGCTGTAAAACCACGATCCGATCCAGGTCGTCCCGTCGCGGGTGGTGGAGGTGTTCATGTAGTCCTGAATGCCCGACAGGGGCATGGGGTAGTCGTAGGTCCGAGTGAAAAGGTAATCCATCCACGGCCGTCACTTCGGGATCGGCCTGGACCACCGCGGTTTCGAGCATCTTCAGCGGCGTCTCGTGGTCGGACTTCATCCGGTATCGCACGATGAGGTCCGCGGTGTACTGCAGAATGTTCGTGTCGAGAAAACGGACGAGATCTTCCGACGTTCTTATGTCCGGCAGGAATTGGCTGACCGCAAAGGCCAGCTCTTCATTCCCCTGAATGAAATCAAAAAGCAGGTCGTAGACGCGGACGTTTTTGATTCTGATGCCCGGCGCGTAATTCACCATCGTGCGTTTCCGGCAGCTTGTCTCCTGTTTGAAAGTGTGACGATAGTCAGCCACCGAATGCACCAGGGCCTGCCGGTTGTTCCAGGTGGGGAGCACTTGCGCGATACGGACGAGCTTGAACGCCGCGCGGCGTGCGGCTTTGCGGTCGTTGTAAAGGTAGTAACTCTCCGCATCGGCCGCGGCTCGTTTGCCGCCCTGCATTGGCCAGACGGAATTGATGAAATCGCGCTTTGCGCGGTCATTCGCCCCAGCGAGGGGCGCCCAGAAAGTCTGTGACGTGGGCAGATAGACGCCCCAACCCCGATCTACTGCGCCTTCACTTTGCGCGACTTTGAGCTCCTCCTTGTCCGGCGCAGGCATGGCTCCCCAGCCATTGAGGAACTGGCTGTTCATCGGGGGCATGGTGTTCCACGCCGCCCGATCCCACCGGGTCTGCTCCTCCGGAGTCAGCGGCTGTTGCGAGGCGATCTTCTCGGTTTTGGCAGGATCGGCCGCATGTCGATCGGCTCTTCTCTGCTTCTCCGGGTAGAGCGTGGCAGCTTTCTTAGCGCCGCGCCGTGCCAGGTAGGTGAAGTGATCGTGGAGATCGATGGTGTGGACAAGGAGATCGATTTCCGTTCCCTCCACAAGCGAAAGCTTCGCCTCAAACGATCTCTTGTCCCAGGCGCGGAAATACCATTCAGCGATGGAATAAAACTGATCGACCGCTCTCAGCCGCCGTGTGAAAGTTCTCACCTCGCCATCCTTCCCATCGTTGATCTGAAAGCGCATGATCAGTTGCTTTGGGATTCGCCGCACGTCTCTGGTCTCGACCGCCGCAGTGACTCTGAGGACGTAATAAGAGGGCTCGAGCGGGCCGAGCTCGAGTTGGACAGCCGGGGATGAAGACGACCACCGTCATCCATCCTTAAAGGCGTTTCCCCTGCCAAAATCTTCCCCACCCTCTCTAAACGAAAATTCCTGATGCGCTCCGCGACGTTTTCCGACAACAGAAAGGCTGAACGGATTTCCTGAACATCAAGCTGATGTTTGCCCGCTGAACCACGCGAGAAAAATCTTGAGCTACCTTTGAAGGTCACCATGTGCGGTTGAGCCCAACTCTTGCGAATCCGCATGACGATGACTTGGTTGCCATTGCTCAGTTGGATTGGAACAGAATGGATTCCGGGAATTCGTGGCTCGATACCGTTCAGGGCAGAATTTTCCAATCGCAAGATTTCCGCCTCGGCATCAATTTCTGAAAGACCACAGACTTCAACTGCGCCTGCCAATTCATACAATAGGTTCCTTCCAGGTGGATGGGGTTCGTTCGTTCCTTTCCTTTCGTCCCATCTGATGTCTTGTGTCCCCAATCTAAGCTGCCGTGAGCCCTCGTGCTTTCATGAATACGAAATGCTATATCGTTAGCGTCTGGCTTCCTCCCAGGAGTCCAAAAGGATGAGTGATTTGTGAGAAGGATTGCGTAGCCAATTGAGTCCTTAGTTTTTGAAACTACCTGCTCCAACCGCTGAATGTCTCTGAGGAAGTCGTAACGGCATAAGTCAGGAGCACCATCCGCCAAGGTAAAAATCTCGTCGTCATTGCTGATGCTCAGCTTCCGAGTCGGGTATTTCAACTCAATCGCCAACGTCAATTCTCCTAATTCCACCCAGGCATCAATGTAGATTCGCTCTTTCATTGAAGGGGGCCTCCGTTCCAGACGAATGGACGCCTCTGGATGAAGCTCGTGAATTTTCCAGGCAAAGGCGTGCTGGAAATCAGCTTCGGAATGGAAGATTGGTCTTTCCTTAGCCAGAGACTTCAGCAAAGACTCAATGTCAAGCATGTTGGACTCGTCAAGAACGTCAGCGACCAGAGTTGGAGAAACTAGAGCAGAACTGGTTCAGAATCATTGCTTAATCACGGGAAGCTCTTTGGCTCGGAGCTTTGCCTCTTTTCGGATACCGGACAGAATCGGATGAAATGGGTGGCTCTTGTTCTGTTTCAGGTTCAAGGGAAGAGATAGATTCTCTATCAACTCGTCTTCAAGCTCCCAAGGTTTGGGATGCACTGTCCAACACACAAAGGCATTCTCATTCATCCATTCGTTCAGTTCTTTCTCCCCTTCAACGAATGTCATCCTTCTGCCATTGCCCACACGTCTCAATTGAATCCCAAGTTCTTCAGACAGAAGACACCCCAGTGTAATCCGCAGCGTTGAGCCCTCAGCCTGGCCATTCAGATGAAACTTGATTCGATGACGAAGGGTCTGCGTGCTGGGCTTCTTTCCATCCTTTGGAGGGGCAGAGGGTGATATCCCAACGTACAACAACGTCAAGTTTCCGTGTCTCACACAGTCCTGAGTGGGGATGAACGCAGGAAAATCTCTGAGATACCAAGCGTAAACGCCTCCTTCCGCAGGAACTGGACACGGCTTCATCTTAAGTATTTCTGAGCGGCTCCATAGTTTGTCCGGTTTGGTGATGTCTCCTGCCTCAAGTATCTCAGAGTGGTCCCGTAGCCTCTTTGGCTCGGTAAGGTCGCCGCTGGACCTATCGTCCAGATGTATTGTGCGAGCCACAGCGATGCCTCTCTCAGCAATCAGGGAAACGAATCGCCACTTGGATGTGTTAACACCGTGGAGAATCCCTGGTTCAAGGTGAGATTCTGCGAATTGCACAAGATTCGGGGTCAAGGTCGGAGTCTCCTTGAATGATGTTCCCAAGGCCGACTCTATGGCTTCTCGTGTAATTCCACCTGAAAAGGAATTCCCGGTTGTTCTCCCTCTTCTGGCTTTCTGGAAAATTTGATAATCCATATTGGAGAACCCCACGAACTTCCCTGGGCCAAAGCAGCCGGTGTTGGGGTCATAAACCCAGTACGTGGTCTGTCTGAATAGAGACCCAGCCAGTTCTTGATTCTCTGGAATGCCAGTAGCAAAGGAAGTTACAGACTGACGGATTTCGGGAACATCCTCTACTGTCTTGAGTGTTGGGGCCTGCTCTGACATTTCCATCCTCCGTTTCTTAAATCACCACAAACTTTCTGTCTTCTCCGCCTCAAGCACATCCTCAATGGTGTCATCCAACTCTGAGAAGAATTCAAAACCTGATTCCTTCTCAATCTCATCCACATTGGTCAAGTATCTCCCCAACTCCTCTGACCTGTCGGATTGCTTCATCAAGAAAGCCAACGCTCTCAGCTTTCCATCTATCTCATCCACCACGACCTTGAAAAAGGCATCGGGAATTTCGACACCACTCTGAAGCCTCTTAGCGTCATCATCAAAGATTGGCCCCGTGATGACCCAGACCTCCTCAAAGGTCTGAGCATATTCCCTGGCAACAATCTGCTCCAAGGCACGCCACGGTCCTCGATTCAGGTCGGGGTTCTGGGGGACGATGTTGGACATGAAGAAGGATTCAAGTTGGCCGTCTTTTCCATAGCAGATGGAAATCCCAAAATTGGGGGCCATGTGCCCCCGGTCAAAACCTGAATGGGTGTAGTCACCGTGTGATATTCTCGATTGAGTCCTTCCATCAACCTTCAATCGACTTGGACGTTTTGGAGATAAAAGGCTGTCAACCTTGAAGACACGATAGCAGACCCAAATTGGATTCTTTCTGTTCTCGCAGTAGCCGAGCACGAAGCCTTCACTCTTCAGGATGGTCAAAGGGTAAGGATAGGTTGTAGGCTTGGGTTGACCGGCATAGGCCAGTGTTCCCTCAATGGAAGCAACAATCCTCTAGTCATCAAAGAAGGCGTGCTTCCCGTCAGAGCCCAGGTATGCCACTCGGTTGGTTTCCCAGGCAGTCTGCCATTCCTCTCGGTCAAATATCACGGTTTTTCCCGCAAGAACAGGCTTTGACACATTTCCCGAAATAAGAGCCATGGCATAGGTCAGAGAAACAGTTGTCGCAGCATTGGCATTGGGGATCTGAATCACCAGTCAAGTCCATCTCCGGCTGGGGAAGAAGCCTGAGGATACTCCCGGCCAATGGTGGCTTCAAGGTCAGCTTCAGATGCGTCTTCTCCCAGGACTTTCCTTACCTGGACGGCAACCCCCGCCAAGTGGGAACTGTCGGGGTCGCTCCCTGGAAACGGCAAACGAAGCACAAGTGATAAGCCTGTGCTTTATTTTTGTTAGGCTGCATTTCAACTCCCCTTCGAGCGGTCTGGGCCGGGTTGTCACAGAAACAAATGTCTCTGGGACGCGTCCCAATAGGGGATTGTGGGACTGTTTTATGCTTGATTTGAGTTGGTGGTTTTTGGGACGCCTTTCAAAGCTCGGTGAATGGTTGAGCGAGAGACACCAAGGCGTTTGCCGATGGCCCGAACACCCAAGCCCTGTTCCTTCAATTCGATGGCTTCAGCAAAATCAAACCCCACTCGTCGTCGTCCGAGTTTGACACCATTCTCCTTTGCTCGTTCCAACCCGGAGATGACTCGCTCCCGTATCAATGAGCGTTCGAACTCTGAGATGGCTGCAAGGAAGGTGAATATCATGCGCCCCACTGGGGTTGACGTGTCAACCCCTTCAGTCAGTGAAATGAAATCAACGTTGAGCGATTGAAATTCTTGAAGGGCTTGAAGCAGGTGTTGAGACCCTATGCTGGTTGGCAGTATGGGTCTTCTACTAATTCAAAAGT
>Ga0066834_10000928_pt1 | contig 13726 bp, 10 predicted proteins | sample ETNtaG_30_FD_66729 | JGI IMG/M metagenome (GOLD analysis project Ga0066834, IMG submission 66729) | Marine microbial and viral communities from oxygen minimum zone, Eastern Pacific Ocean - ETNP201306PF43B | ecosystem: Environmental > Aquatic > Marine > Oceanic | place: Pacific Ocean: Eastern... | reverse complement strand
GGCGCAAGGCCGGAGGCACCGGAAAATACAAGGTGGAGGACGGTGCCATCGTGGGCTACGGGAAGAATATTCGGGGGAACACCTTCCTCTGCAGTGAAAAGAGTTATCGGGACTTCATCTTCGTATTCCAGTTCCGGTTCGCTGATCCCTCCGGCAATTCCGGATGCCAGTTCCGCTCTCAGCAGCGCAACGGCAACGGCCGGGTCTTCGGCTATCAGTGCGAACACGACAATAACAGGAACCGCTCCTACACGGCGGGCATCTACGATGAGGCCCGGCGTGGCTGGCTCTATCCCGGGAAGTTCACCAGGGAGAGCGGCAGGGACACCGGGAAGGAGTTCACCATCCGGGGCCAGGAAAGTTTCAAGTGGGACGACTGGAACACTATCGTCATCAAGTGCCACGGCAAACGCATCCAGACCTGGCTCAATGGAGTGGCACGCGCCGACTTTGAGGATACCGATGAAAAGAATTTCACTCCGGAAGGCTTCATCGGCCTGCAGGTGCACGGCGGGAAATCCGCCCACGTAAAGTGGCGCCGACTCTATCTCAAGGAACTGTGATGCTCCTGCCCGGACATCTCGAAATGACTGGAGAGTTGTGGTCAGGTCCCGCGGAGTATTGAATCAGGGCCGCTTTCCATGATGAAATCCCTGCCCTGCCTCCTGCTCTCCCTTGCCATGCCCGTCTGCGCCGAACCCTTTATCGTCGCGCACCGGGGCGCCTCCGGGGAGGCTCCGGAAAACACCCTGCCAGCCTTCAGGCTGGCCTGGAAACAGGGGGCGGATGCCATCGAGGGGGATTTCCATCTCACCAGGGACGGGAGGATTGTGTGCTTTCATGATCGGGACACGAAGAAATTGACGGGCCAGAAGCGGATTCTCACGGAAAGCACCTTCGCCGAGTTGCAGGCCCTCGATGCCGGGTCCTGGAAGGACGAGAAGTTTTCCGGCACTCGCATGCCTTCCCTGGAAGAAGTCCTGGCCACCGTGCCGCCGGAGAAGAAGATCTACATCGAAATCAAGAGCGGACCTGAAATCGTGCCCCCTCTCCTGAAGGTTGTGACCGCCAGTGACCTTGCCGACGGACAGATTGTCATCATCTCCTTTGATGAGATGGTGGTCAAAGCCGTCAAGAAGGAGCGACCGGATTGGACCGTGAACTGGCTCTACGGCTTCGACAAGCGCACCCGCAACGCCCCCGACAGGGAACTCCCGCGCCTGCTCGGCGTCCTGAAGACCATCAAGGCTGACGGACTCGGCTCCAGTACTCATCCGGATCTGCACAAGAAACACCTCGACGCCCTGGCCAGGGCCGGGTTCCAGCACCATGTCTGGACCGTCAATGACCCGGCCGTCGCCCGGCGCTTCCTGGAGATGGGATGCCGCTCCATCACCACCGATTTTCCCGGCAGGCTGGGGAAGGCACTGGAGGAATAGGGGCGTTCCGCACCTCTGCCGGGACTGCGATCTCCCCTGAGAGCAAAATCCTTGCCTCAGGGGAAGAATACGAGAACCTCCGGCCGTCTTCGCTCGGCTACGCCGTCGCGAGCCCCCTCCCTCTGCCGAATATCGACCACTGACAACCCCGCATGGCTGGCTTCTTCAAGAACCTCTACAACAAGGTCGCCAACAGGGCGGACGTTGACTGGGACGAACTGGAGGCCGATCTCATTGCGGCCGACCTGGGGGTGCGAACCTCGCTGGAAATCGTCGAGAATCTGCGCACCCTGGGGCGCAAGATCTCCGCCGACGACGTGGTGGAGGCCGCGCGTGAACGCATCCTGCAGGTATTTCCCGATGACAATCACACCCTTGAACTGCCTGAGGATGGCTCCCCGCTGGTCATCCTGGTGGTAGGAGTCAACGGGACGGGCAAGACGACTTCCGCCGCCAAACTCGGCAATCTGTTTGCGCAGCAGGGAGTCTCGGTCCTGCTGGCTGCAGCGGACACCTTCCGCGCCGCAGCAGTGGAGCAGCTGGAGCAATGGGCCGAGCGCCTTGATATCCCGCTGGTCAAGGGTTCCCCCAATGCCGACCCGGCCTCGGTCTGTTACACCGCCCACCAGAAAGCCCTCACCGACGGGGTGCAGGTCCTCATCTGTGACACCGCTGGACGCCTTCACACTCGTCACAATCTCATGGAGGAGCTGGGCAAGATTCGTCGCACCCTGGGCAAACAGGACGAAAGCGCCCCCCACCACACCCTCCTGGTGGTCGACGCCACCACGGGGAGCAATGCCCTCAATCAGGCCCGCGAGTTCAACAAGGCCGTCCCTCTCGATGGCGTGATCGTGACCAAGTTGGACGGATCCGGAAAGGGAGGGGTGACGGTGGCCATCCAGCAGGAACTGGAAATTCCGCCACGTTTCATCGGGACCGGGGAAGAACCGGAACAGTTTGACGCCTTCTCCCGATCGAAGTTCGTCGAACAGGTGCTTTAGGGAAAAGGTGGACCGGAAATTCCCTGTTCTGCGAGGGCCCTACCCGGAGGCAGGGTGATCCTCAGGGCAGCGCGACCTCCAACCGGTAAAACCGCCACCCGGTGACGGCTGGATGACTCGGAGACTCCGGCGGACCGGCGTCAGTGACCTCGTAGGTTGCGGGAAGGACCTCAGCCCCTGTGTCAATGATTGCGCCCAGCGTGGTCCAGTTCTTCAGGTCCGAACTCCAGGAAAGCGTATAGTGCCGGTCCGGAATGCTCGGGAACGTCAAGCGGACACTGCCATCCGGATTGGCAGCAACCTGCAGACTCGGGAAAGCACCCCGATCCGCCTGGTTTGGATCCAGTCCCACGAGGAATTCAGTGAAATTCAGGATGCCGTCGCCATCGGGATCGCCCTCCGGCCCGTTCCCTGCACTTCCTGGCGTAGTCCCATTGTCCGCAGTGCTGAGTCCGTGCGCGATTTCCCACCAGTCGGGCAGGCTATCCGAATCGTTGTCCTGCCCGGGCGGAACCGAGGGCACCAGCGCCACCGTGATGTCACGGGTGGTGGTGGCGATAATCGGACCGGCCCGACTGGCTCTCGCATCCACCCGGATGCGGTAAAACCCAGGGGAGACTCCGGTCCATCGGTAGTCCCAGGACTGTTGGATGCCGACCGGAACGACTTCCACAAAGGTGAGCGTCCCATTGCCCTGTTCGAAGGTGATGGTGAGATGCCCCACGCCATCGTCCGTCCCGACCCGGATGGGAATCTCCCTCTGCTCCGGAGTGGGATTGGCCACCTCAGGGATACCCTCCACCCAGGGTTGCCCTCCCCCGTCAAAGGCCGGAGGTTGCACCACTCTCACGAAGGGTTCCTCCACCTCGGCCGCCTGCACCAGCCGGGTGGCCAGCAATGCGATCCCTCCCCGCGCATGACTCACTTCGACATGATGCAGGAACTCGGGATCGCCAGTCCAGAGTTCGGGCACGTCAAAAGCGAGGGCGTGGTAGTCGGCCGTCTCATCACGGACGATGCTGAGGAGAGCCCTGTCCTGATCCACCGCTCCAGCCGGGGATGCGCTCAACCGACTTCCGATTGCGATGGAGAACTCGTCGATGAGCTGCTGGTCAGAAATCCCGTCCCCGAGACTCTTGGAAAAGTAGGCCTTGAGCACATAATCATCACCCACCACCTCCCCGTCGGTGGAGGGGAAGGCCACGAAGAGCTGCCGGTTGGGACCGTTGGCCATTACATTGCGGGTAAGGGTGGTATACCATCCCCTGGTGTCATCTGCTTCCCCTACCGTCCCGGTCCAGGTAGAGGGGGCCCCTGAGGTGGCTTCCCTCAGGCGAACATGCAGGACCGCTGGAACATTTCCGGGCGGGATGTTCGCATAGTTGAAGCGAAACTCCCGGGAGAAGGCAGTCGGCAGATTTGGATCAACCCCCGTCTCCGAAGCCCGGAGCCACTTTCCCGGTCCATTGCCGTTGCCCGCCCCGGTCTGGTCATCGTCATTGGGACCGACTCCATCTTCGATATAAAACCAGGCCTCCCCCACGCTCGCATCGGCCCGGACCACCACCTCGAAGTTCTGTCCGTCCAGGATGTCGTTCTCGTTGGGGAAGACGATCTCTCCCTGCGGCCTGCCGGCATCATAGTAGAATGTCTGCTGGAAGGTGTTGTAGAGCGAAGCCTTCCCGGTGCGCTCCAGGAAAGCCCGGGCCCGTAGAATGTGAAACCCTTCATCCAATCCGGTCTCCATTACGAAGGAGTCCTGGTCCGGAGTCTTGGCGTAGTCGTTATGAGGGAAAAACTCCACCGTCTCGCCGTTGAACCCGTCGATCTCGAAGACGGTCATCCCATGTCGCTTGTCTCCGACCTCGTCTGATCCACTCGGAAAGAGCGGATTCACGGTAGCACGGCGAACGGCCGCCACGTAGCGAATCGTTCCCGCCCGCCTCGGGGTGATGGTCCCCTTCCACCAGCTGCCGCCCTCGGCATCACCCACCCAGTTCATGGGAACGGTCAAGGTGGATGCGTTTGCCCCGCTCCCACCTGCCCCGAGCGGAATACTGCGATCGAGAGTGTAGTAGAGGGCACCCCGGTATCCTCCCAGCCCGGAGTTCGTTTTTACGTGGATCTCAATCGAGCTGGGAGTCTCCCGGTAGTGGTTTCCATTGCCGATCGATCCCGGCAGGGCCGTTTCGGGATCGTGATACACGAACTGCACGGTATCCGGCGGAGTGGAGTTGTTCCCCTCCCCGTTGACACGTGAAAATCTTCCCGAACCGATCCGGATCGTCCAGTTCTCCGCCCCGGCCGCGTCCAGCGCACAACGGGAAGTGTTCCTGGCCGCAAACTTCTCCGGCCCCATGCGTTCCACGAAATGGGGCTGTTCATACCCGAGAAAGACATCCGTGCTCAGGGCCGGCGGGTTGTCCCGGAAGCCCGGGTCACCATTCCCGACGGGACGCGTCCCGTTGAGATCAACACCCCCGTCCAGCTTGCAGAGAATGTTGGCCGTCGAACGGTCAGCGCGGAACACAAACTTCAGATTGCCCACATCGGTCACCCGTGGAATCTCGATCTCATATTCGAAATCGGTGCCTCCGATCCCGTCGAGATCGGACGACCGGGGATGAAATCCCGGATTGGCAAAAGGCCCGCTGAAACCTTCATCGCCATCCGGACCATCCCGCCGCGTCACCGTCATCCTGTCCGCCCGCCGACCCTCCTGGAAAATCTCGATGGGCCGACCACCGATCCCGCTCCAGGCCCGCGACTCCTCCGGGGTGCGGTAGGAAAAGACCATGTAACTCCCCGGATCAACCACCACCTCGTCAAGTTGTGAGGCATACTTGAAGAACCCCGTCTGACTCCCGTAACCACGGGCATACTGGTAGAGATAGGCATCGTCCTCGAAGGGGGTGGAGGGAAAGGTGGTTCCGATATTACGACTGCTCCCGCTGGCATAGTTGTCATTCACCAGCACAATGGCCACCACACCCGCATCGTCGCTCATTCCGCCGTTTTCCCTCTTGTCGATGCGCTCGTAGACCACGAAATCGTTGTCGGCCCAGCGGGGACGCTGGAAGCCACGGGCGAAGTGCTGGTGGAGGCAGGCCAGATTGGGCAGGCGGTTGTCGCCAAACTGCCCGAGGAAAGAAGTATTGGCGTGCCGTGGAAAGGCGCCCCCGCTGCCTTCCAGCGTTCCGGCATGATAATTGCCGTCCGTGTAGACCAGCGGCAGACCGTCACGGGTGAAGTAGAAAGCGTGCTGCAATTCACGACGCACTGCAAAGTCGTTGTCGTGACTCTGCGCGTGCATGACCGAGACGCCTGGACTGAATCCTCCGGCTCCCGGCTGGTCGTAGCCCGCCAGGGTGGCGGAGGGATTGCCGAGAATATCGTTCAGGTTGTTGCGCAGATCGTTGTCAATGAGCCGCATCCCCGCATCAATGTATGGTCCATGCGCGGGTGGTTTTCCCAGATGCTCACCAAAGAACATGGCGTCATCACGCGGTGCATCGATGCTGAATACGGTGTCCCGGTGGTTCGTATCGAGATAACCACGCGAAAGGTTGAATTGCCGTTGGGCCTGTCCCAGGTAGCCGTAGTCCGAGGCATCCCGGTCCGCCCCGAAGGTGGCTCCAAAGAAGTCCGCGGGCGTGTGCTTGACCGCATCGAGTCGTGCCCCGTCCACCTTGGTGCGGTCAAGTTGCCAACGCAGGGAACGATGCAGCATGTCCTCCACCACCTCCTGGTAAAATGATTCGTTGGCCTGCAGAAAAGCACGCGTGATTCCGTTGCTGGTTCCGAAACCCACGTAGGTGCCTTCATTGGCCGCGTGAGTCTGCCCCGGTCCGCTCGGGACATAGCAATAGTAGGAGGGATTGTCGGGATGGCGGAGAAAGAGAGGCTTGCTCCGGGTGTCGCCCTCGAAGGGACCATGATTACGATTGGTCGGGCCAGGTTCGTTGGCAATGTCGATAAGTCCTGAAAGCCCCAGGTTCTGCACCTGCCACGTGCTGCCCCAATCCCTGGTATTATCCCATTTTCGGTAGAACCCATCGCCGGTCTCGCGCAGGTGGAAGTCACCAGGGCGGAATCCCGGGTAGATCTCCTCCGCCACCAATTCGTTGTGGCGAGGCACATCAAATCCGTTGTGGTTCATGATGCTGTCGAAATAAACCCGGATTCCGAAGCGGTGGGCCACCCGGATGAGATCGAGTAACTCCTGCTCCGTTCCATAACGGGTGGGCACTGATCCCTTCTGGTCCTTTGACCCCAGGTCGAAACGGTCGAAGAGATCGTATCCCACCGAAAAGCCTCCGCCGGCCTTGGTGGGGGGAGGAACCCAGAGCGACTGATACCCTGCTTCCGCTATTTCTGGAACTTTCTGCCGAATTTCCCGCCAACTCGTGTTGAAATACTGCAGCATGGCTTCTCCCCGGACCAGGGATCCGGTCAGGAGAAGCAGGACAGCAGAACGCCAGGGAAACCTCATGCGGGAAGAAAAGGGGGGGTGAGGGAGGTCGGGAGTAATACACAACCTATCGCACTACCCCGCAAAGAAAAACTCCGTCTCCGCCCCACCCCTCTGTTTGGACTTCTCAAACTGGAAGCGCTTCCTAATCTGCCCTGGTGCCGGAGGAGGACCCACAAATTCTCGAGGATTTGAGACACGCCATCGCAGCCCGCGACGGGAGCGCCTTCCTGTCAGTGGCCGAAGAGGTTCACCACGCCGACCTGGCCGCGGTCTACGAGGACCTCTCCCGCAAGGGACAGGCGTGGTTTGCCCGCACTCTTCCCTCCGAGGCCTTTTCCGAGGTCCTGGCCGAAATCCCAGATCCTCTCGTGGAGGAGGCGCTTGACCATCTCAAGCCCAGCCAGCAACGCGAAGTTCTGGAAGAGCTTCCCGATGACGATCGCGTGGATGTGCTCCAGGATGTGGAGGATGAGCAAAAGCGCGAAAAACTGATCGGTCTCCTCGGAGAGCAGGAAGAACGCGAACTCACCCGTAGCCTGCTTGAGTATGCCGAAGACACCGCGGGTGGACGCATGACCACTCAGATCGGCAACATCTCCATCGGGATGACCGTGAAGGAAGCCCTTGATCACCTCCGCCCGGATCTCGAAGACACCGAGACCCTGAGCCGGATCTTTGTCCTGGACGAACAGGATCATCTGGTGGGCAAGCTCCGACTGCGGGATCTCACCTTCAATGCCTGGCAGACTCCGGTGAGCAATATCATGCAGCCTGTTGAGCACACCGTGCTGGCTGGCACCGACCAGGAGGAGGCCTCAACCGCCGTTCTCAAATACGACATGCTCGCCCTCCCGGTGGTAGACCAGGAGAACCGTCTCCTCGGGGTGATCACTTCCGATGATGCAATGGAGATCCTGAGCGAGGAATCCACCGAGGATATCGAAAAGCAGGCCGGATTGACCGGAGAGCAATCCGAAGAAAGTTATCTCAACACCCGCGTGACCACACATTTCAGTCGCCGCGTGATCTGGCTGGTGGGACTGGCCCTCCTCTCCATCGCGGCTGGCGCGATCATGTTTCGCTTCGAGGAAATCCTGGAGGGCATTCCCCTCCTCATGCTCTTCCTCCCCATGATCATTGCAGCAGGAGGCAACTCGGGAGGACAGGCCTCCACCGTGACCATCCGTGCCATGGCCCTGAACGAACTGGATGCCCGCGATGCCTTCCGGGTGGCTTGGAAGGAACTGCGCCTCGGGGCCATGCTGGGACTCATCCTCGGCCTCACCATTGCGGTGGTGGCAATCTTCATCCTCCCGTTTTTCCATTCCGAAGTCTCACCCGAAATCAGTTTCCTGCGCTTTGGTTCAGCGGTGGCCGTGGCCCTCACCGTGCAGGTGACCGCCTCCACTCTGATCGGTTCCCTGCTTCCCCTCGGCGCCCGTGCCATCCACCTCGATCCCGCCGTTATCGCCGCCCCGGCCGTCACCACCGTGGTGGATGTCTCCGGGATGCTCATCTACCTGCTGGTAGCCACGTGCATGCTGGGGGTGACCTCCTGAACCAGCTTCAACCCGCTCCCTTCGTCCCTTCCTTCAGGCCACCCGCAGGAGCCCCGCCATCAGCAGGATATTCCGCTTCCATTCCGGGATAACCATCGCAGACTTCCGCCGATCATGAAGAAACATCTCGCACTTGCTGCTGTTCTCCTGGCTGCCCCGTTCGTCCATGCTGGAAATCCTGCTTTGGACATGGGTCGAGCTGCCCGTAATTTCCTGAAGGGACTCGATGCCAAACAGAAGGCCAAGGCCTTCTTCAAATTCACCGATGAGGAGCGTGAAAACTGGCACTTCATCCCCCTCGACCGCAAGGGGATCATGTTGAGCGAACTGAATCCCGAGCAAACCCACTATGCCTACGCTCTGCTCGCCAGTGGCCTCAGCCAGAAGGGAGTGCTGAATGCCAGTACCATCATGAGCCTGGAAGCCATCCTGGCCGAAATGGAAAAGGACCCTGTCAGGCGCGACACGCAGAAGTACTATATCGCAATCTTCGGAGAACCCTCCAGCAAGCAGCAGACCGGGACCTGGGGATGGCGCTTTGAGGGCCACCACCTTTCCCTCAACTACACCGTCATCAATGGCAACGTGGTCATTACCCCGGCTTTCCTCGGCACAAACCCCGCCAGCGTGAAGAAGGGTCCCCGCAAAGGCACCCGGCCGCTGGGCCGCATGGAGGATCAGGCCCGGGCGCTCATGAAATCGCTCAAGGAGGCCGGCAAACCGGTCATCCTTTCCGATAAGGCGCCGCGCGATATTCTCTCCAGCCAGGACCGGGTTGCTGCCAAGCCGGAATCACTGGGCGTAAAAGGTGGGGACATGACCGCCGAACAGAAGAAACTCCTCCTCGCCATCCTGCGGGAATTCGCCAGCAATGCGCGACCCGAACTGGCCAGACCGGCCATGAATGAGATTGCCGGGGCCGTCGACACGCTGCAATTCGCCTGGGCCGGGGGTCTCAACAAGGGAGATCAGCACTACTTCCGCGTGACGGACAACGGCGCATTCATGGTGGAGTATGCCAACACCCAGAACGACGCCAATCACGCTCACGCCGTCTGGCGCCTCTTCGATGGCGACTTCGGACGCGATGTCCTGAAGGAGCACCTCGAAAAGGAGCACTCCAAGGACAGGTAACCCCACGCCCTACCGCCGTTCAACCCACGACCGGCTGGAAAACTGATCAATCCTGGCCGCGAGTTCCTCCCCTGAGGGCTCGCGGTTAACTCGTTTCACCTCCCTCGCCAACTTGCCGGCCAGGGATGCGAACACGGCATCCCCGTCCACCCCTTCTTCGATCATGACGCTGCCCTGGTGCAGCAGACCCTTCCGCGTCCGGCGCTGGCCAGCCCCTGCCACCTTGCGTCCCCGCCCTTCCACCAGGTCCCAGGCGACCGGCTTTTCAAAACAGGTCGGAGACTCTACCGGGGCGTCCTCCTCGATCAGGCGCACCTCCATCCCGGCCTCCCCGAGCGCTTCCGCCAGGGCTGAGTGAATCACGCGATAGCTCTCGCCACCCCTCCGTCCCGCCAGTTCGCAGCCTCCCGGCAGCACAAGGGTGTAGGTACGGTCATGGCGATGATCCACCAGTCCCCCTCCCGTGGCCCGGCGGACCAGCGAGACTCCGGGCATCGTGGCGCGCGCTTGCGCCACCGTCCCGAAGTATCCCAGGCTGGCCCACTCTCCCCGCCAGTCGTAAACACGCAGAATCGGCGCTTCCTCCCGTTCCAGGAGCCAACTGTCCACCGCCATATTATCCGGCCCGGGGCGGCCCAGCGGGTCTCGCCAGAATCCAATGGTGCCAACTTCAGACATGGTGGATCACTCGGTTCCGGGAGCGGCGATTTCCCCCTGCACTGGTTTGCCCGCCAACCCCTCTTCGTATCGTCGGACCAGAAGATCGATCGCTCCGGGGTGGGTCACAAAGAGATCACTTCCATGGATCCGCAGCCCGGGACAGCGCGCTTCCGCCGATTCACAGAGCCGGGCAATATCCCCTCCCGCTCCCGCATGGCGTCCGGGTGAAATGAACAGCATGGCCAGGACCACTTCCCGGTCGAAACCCGTCCGACCCAGCAAATTCTCCAGCAGGGGTTCGTTGAAATCGTACTCCGCCTCCTCGCGGCGCTCCATGGAGGAAGCCTCCACCGTCGCCACTCGATCATCCAGGATGGCGTGAAGCTGGGCCGTGACGTGATTGCGCACCCGATTGACTGCTTCCCGTGGCGTCCCATGATCTACCAGGATCACCGCTGGCTTCTCAAGATCTTCCTCCTTCATTTTCCTCACAACCAGATCCCCCAGGATCCGAGCCACCCGCGTGTCGTCCGGTTCATCCAGTTCCACCATGGAGGGCGCCACCCGCACTTCAAGTTCCGGCCAACTCCCGCTCATGTCCCGGACACGCTGCGGAAGGTACTCGTAGATCGCCGCGCTGGGCCCGAAGAACAAGGGCACTACAAGAAAGGAATGCCTGCCCTCTTCCTGCCGGGCCCGGAGAAACGGTTCGAAGACCTGGGCTGGCACACCTCCCAGTTCAACGGGATCCACCCTGATGGAATGAAGGAGCGAGACCGGATGAACCTCGGCACCGATCCGGACGCCCAGGGCTTCCGCCGTGCGGCGCAGGCTCAGGGTCGATTCGGCCCGGAACGAGCCGTTATCCACCAGGAGAATGCAGGGAGGATCGCTCACCGGGGCGACTCTATCGCGTCATCCACCGATGTCCAAACGCCATCACCGGGGAATTGGGGGAAAAGGAAATGCGGCGATCTCAGCAACGAACCCGGCCCTCCCGCACGCCATTCCCCCAGGGACTTCCGGCAGACGCTCCTAGTCGAGAAGCCCGGATCGTGGATAGGTCCCGGACTCGAAGGTGGCTTCCTTCGGAACAAGACCTATTCCCCTGAATTCCTCAATCAGCACCTTGGTTTCCAGGACGTCCAGATCAACTGCCAATTCCACCTCCACCACTTCGGGGGGGTCGCCCCTGCTGGTCACCCCCGCAAGATAGCCTGCCTTTCGCTCCCGCAGGATCAAGTCCATCCGATCACCGCCAAAGTCTGACGCTTCCAGCATGCTGCCGGGCGGGTAGCCTATCCAGATATATTCAACAAAGGCCGATTCGTAGCTGGGCTTTTCCCGGGTCGTCCACTTCCAGATTCCAAATCCCAATCCCAGAATCACCACCAGGGCCACGCCCAGGATCGCGAATACCCGTGCACGACCGCCCATTGCTCTGCCACAGCCTAACCTCCACTCTCCTTCCCGCAATCCACAAACTCCCTGATATCAATCGGCATTCCGTCAGTTCTCGTTCTCTTCCGGCTCAATCTCGAAGAGGGGCAATGAATCGAGAATCAGTTGCAGGGCCTCCCGTCGCCTGAGATCGGACGAATCGCTCCCGTGAAGGGCATCCTCCGCAAATTCCCTGATATGCAGGTGAGTAAGCGGACCGCCAAAGGGAGACTGCCGCAACACCATCCCCCACGTAGCCAGAGCCGCCGCCGTCTGGAGGTTATTGCTGGCGAGATCCCAGTCCCGGGACGGGGTGGTTACCGGCACGATCAACTCACTGCCCTCCGCTCCGACGCTCAAACTCACTCTCGCCACCACCCGTTCGACATTGAAAATCTCCGGGGAGGATGGTCGGAACTGATAGAGAACGTAGTTTGATTTCCCCGGGGAGAGCCCTCCCGAAACCCCGTCTTCTCCCTCCGGAACCGACCGACCCGCGTAACCAATCAGGCGGTAGCTCCCGACGAACTCCGGATCCACCTCAACCTGCAGCACTGCGTCCTCAGCGATCACCCTCCCGGACTCATTACGGAGGAGCACCCCCAGGAGGGTCAATTCCCGGTCCCAGGGACAGCGCACAATCTCAATCCCCAGCTTGATCCCATCCAGATCAGCATCACCTTCGTCAGGATAGGACACCTGATTGATCAACTCCTCCGTTCGCACGCTGTTCCGCGGTGGCAACCTCTTTTCGTTGCGGATAAACCGCTCTACCAGGTGATAGCTGGCCGTTCCCGAAACAATGGGAACGGTCGAGCGCGCCTCTTCCCGGGTGGAGACGAAGGGATTGTCCGCCAGGAATGCCATGCGACTCAGGACCGGAAGGTTTATCTCCCGCGCTGCGCTGCGCACTCTCGCGAAAAATGCGTCGGGATCCTTCTGCCAGAGTTCACGCAGGGCGAGATACTCTTCGTCCACAATCTCGGACGGGACTTCCGGCAGAATGGGATAGGCCTCCTCCTCGGACGCCCGGGGCAGAGGAGTGGTCCCCCCCGCGATGGGTCGCGCCGACCGGGGCGTGGAACTGAGCAGAATCTGCATCCTGACCACTTCCCGCTGCTCGGCTTCAGTCGCCTCCCGCACAAACTCGTTCTCCCCCACGGGGATCTGCTGCATCATCCAGAGCACGCAGGCCACCAACGCTGCCGCCGCCGCAACTGCCGCCGGACGGAACCAGTCGCGCCGGCGGGATTGAATGGAAACCAGATTCTCCGGGTCCGGACTGCGCCCGGCCCGGCGGATTGCTTCCCGCCGCGCCTCCCCCAACTCCAGACTCTCACTGCTGAAACCGCCCCGGATCAACCCGCCCAGCGCACGAGTTTCGTCCAGCGCGGCCTGCACGGCGGGATGTTTCTCCGCTACACGGCGCAGTTCGGCCGCCTCATGCTCAGGCAACTCGCCCAGGGCATAAGCCGTCACGCGGGGATCTTCAGAATCAATACGCTTCATTGCTTTGGCAGGGAATTTTCCAGCAGGTCTTCCGGAAGCAGGGCCCGCAGACGTTTCAATCCGGTGTGCAGCAGAAAGCCGACATTGCCCGGAGCAAGGCCGGTTGCCTCGCTGATTTCCTTATAGCTGAGTTCTTGTTGAAATTTCAGTCTGATGACTTCCCTCTGGTTGTCGGAGAGCCGGTCCAGGGCATTCATGACCTGGGCCACTCGCTCGTCCCAATCCGCAACGCGATCCGGCGCTGCCGTGGTTCCCTCCAGGCGGACAGCCTTCTCGTCCTCCAGGGCCACCATCCGCTTCTCCTTGCGGAGGATATCGAGAGCCCGGTTCCGACAAACCGTAAAAAGCCATGCCTTGAGCCCCCGCTGCACTTTCTCCCGATCCTGCTGGTAGAGCCGGATGAAGGTGTCCTGCACAACGTCGCGGGCCCGATCAAGATCATGCACGATCCCCAAGGCGTATCCGATGAGCGGTCCCTCGTACTGGGCGAGAGCCTGCTCCACGAAT
>Ga0066834_10000923_pt1 | contig 13786 bp, 4 predicted proteins | sample ETNtaG_30_FD_66729 | JGI IMG/M metagenome (GOLD analysis project Ga0066834, IMG submission 66729) | Marine microbial and viral communities from oxygen minimum zone, Eastern Pacific Ocean - ETNP201306PF43B | ecosystem: Environmental > Aquatic > Marine > Oceanic | place: Pacific Ocean: Eastern... | reverse complement strand
CGACCACGGTATCGCATTTCCGCGGGCGAAGGGGACCAACTACGACCCCGGCATTCGAACCGCCATGTTGATGCGCTGGCCTGATGGTTTTGTCGGCGGTCAGGAATTCCATGAGATGGTCAGCGCAATTGACATGTTTCCGACCCTCCATGAGGCATCGGGAGTGGACATCCCCGCCCACGTTCAGGGCCGCTCGTACCTGCCGCTCCTCCGCGGGGAAGGTTTCGAGGCAAGGACGGAGATTTTCGCTGAAAAGAACACTTCGCCCGACGATGTGAAACGTTGCGTCAGGACTTCTCGATACAAGTTTATTCGCAACTACCACGAGGGCCCCAAACTTCCCCTGCCCACCGATATCGAGACCAGCCTGACTCGACGCGACATGGGCGATGAGCATCTCGATCCACGGCCGCCAGTTGAGCTTTATGACCTTGAAGCCGATCCCAATGAATTCAATAATCTCGCAGGCAACGAAGAGATGGCCGGCATCGAGAATGAAATGAGTCATCGGCTTGAACAAATCATGGGCGAGACAAACGATCCAATCCTGGAAGGCCCGGTCCCGCGCCCGAAGGAAGAGGCAGAGCTTCTGAGAAAGGCATTTCAGAAGGCCAGGGAAGTGGAGAGGAAGAGCCGGGAATCACAGTAATGGATGCCTTTAAGCCCGGTCTGGAAAGAGATGGGAGCGCCTGACCAAGGCACCTCGCCCGCACCTTGGGAACGTGAACAATGGCTCAGACGATAATGACATCCCACATCAAGCATCGAGACGAGGTTCCGACTTCGCGCCGTTCGATTGCGGCGGCATTAGATCGACTACGGAAGGAATGTTGTCCGCACATTCTGAGAATGACAAATGCATAGTCCTGAGTGAATACGAAGGTGACTTGGACAAAGACATGCTTCCACCACTTCGTGAATCGATTGAAACTGTCGAAAAGGATTTTGATTGGATTGTAGTACAAAACGGCTCTGTAACTCTGACCCAGAAAGGGGTGCAAGAACTTGAGAGTTTTATAGAGCTTACAATTCCTCGTCTCATTCAGTGCTAACAGATCGATCAAGAGGACTTGCACGATAGCACTGCTGAGGGTCCGTAGTCTCTGATCTTCGACGTTGGCCTACAGCCATGCACGCCAGGCGGCTGGTCATCGCTTACGGGAATCACTTCTCGCCGCTCTTGCTTCGCTCCAAAGAAATGAGCCCCAGCGATGCACAGAGTCTCTCTGATCGCTCCTGCGAGGGTCAGCCCGCGAGGAGTTCGCTTTCCTGATTTCTCACACGCCCTGGGTCACCTTTACAATGGCCGCACGCATGATCGCTTCGGACTTTCCGGATACGAACGCATCGACTGGCTCGTATCCGCCTTCTTCAAAAGACTTTTCCATGGTGATGTAGCCGGTACCGAGATCACCGTACCCGGCCACCGCGATGAATGCATCTGGCCGGTTCTCCTGCGCGTGGATCTGATATTCCATAAAAGTCTCGCCGGGCAGGTGGACGATTCCGATGTCATCGTTGAGGTGCAGACAGGTGATTGGAATGGGTACATCATGTCGCTGCAGATAGGCGAGCATGATGGCGGCCTTGCTCTTGGTTTTTACGTTTGTGTTTTCTTTGTCGAGAATCGCACGCAGATCCGGTTCGTTCATATCTTCGCGAGGCGGCAGATGCACTGGCTCCGTGGCCCAGCGAGCTTTGTTCAATGGACGACGAGTCGCCGCTGATTCCGCGGCGAGCATGGCGTCATGAATCCGACTGGTGAAAAGCTCACGGTTATCGGCCACACCATCGTTGTATTTCCCGGCAGTGATATTGCCTGCGCAGCCGTTGAAATAGATGTGAGCCACGCCCTCGTCTGCTTCGATGCGACGATTCCGTGCAAGTCCGACGAACTCAGGTGTGACTTCGCCAGTGCCGTCCATGGCTGTCGGATGAACTGCGTAGTAATGCAGACAGGCGACACGTTTATCGCCGTTCCAGAAACCAATGGATTTCAGCATAGGATCGATTAAGCCCTCAGGCGCTGCGCGAATTTCAGGGTCACGTGTCTTTGTCCATCGCACTCCCCGGACTTTTCCATCATCGCCCATGACGCGGCGATTGGAAGCGATGCGGTCGACCTTCGCTTCTCCAATACTGATTTCCGTGCAAGGTTGAAGCCGGCTCATCGCGTCTCCCGCTGCCTCGGCGGCCTGGGTTCGGACGCGTTCGGCCCAGTCGCCCGCCATAATGACATCGGGGTGTCCGCATTCATCGAGGAGATTCTGTGCCTCGCGGTCCGGCCAGGGGGTGTCGTGCGCGTGGGTGCAGTGCACAGCAACGCGGCCTGCATGCGTGCCGGCCGCTACAGCGATTTCCTCTCGCCAACGCAGGTAGTCCAGATTGCTGAGCTCGGCCCAATCGAGCGCGCATAAGACAACCGGCTCGTCATCTTCGGGAATCAGAATGACCCCAAGGGCGGAGAGTGGATCTCGGATGGCTGCAGCAGGTGGATACCATCCGGCGCAAAGAGGATGTCCGATGGGTGGGGTAATGTCGGAATTAAAGGTGGCGATCTGAAACATGATGATTGTCCCGCTGTAAAGGAATTGTGTCTGACCGTGCCAGGAAGAAAGTTGGTAAGGGAAGAACTCTGTTGACGGATTTCATCAGCGAGTGCGTAGAAGACGCTGCCAGGATTCAGTGATTCAGGTGACCAGTTCCTCATGGATGTTTCCCGGGGATGTCTGCTGAAACTTCTGGCCTCTCGCCAATTCCACATAGGTGGCGCCATAGGCGTGCAGTGATCCCGATGCTCCGGCTCGGTTGATACAGACGACAAGATCGGCATCCGTCGCCACGATGGGGCCCGCGGACAGGGGGCCGGATACGTGTCGTTGCAGCACGGTGATGCTCCTTTCTTCTGAGACGACCTCTACTGCTGTTGCATGGTCTGATGCAAGCTCACAATCGCGCAATCGCACTGGAAGGGCGCGCACTTGTGAAGGCGCTCTCTCGTCCGTTCTGGCCTGGAAGACGGCGGCGAAGCAGGTGGCCCGTGCCTGGCGGCGGGCCATCAGGAAGGGGCGGTCACTTTCCAGCTCGGGCATGGGGAAAGGCGCCTTGCCGATGATGTATGTGGTGTCCTCAATCTGAGGGAACGCCAGCCACAGTTTGCCGAGCTCGTAATCCATCCATCGTTTTTCCGCGCCGCTATATGGCATGTGCGGATAACCGGTGAGATGCCAGTTCATCCGCATGGGAGTGTTCTGGCTGAGCTCTTTCAGATCTTCCAGAAACTCATAACCAGGAGTCTCGCTCACTTTTTCGCCCGGTCTCGCGTGCTGGGCAAGTGGGCCCCGCTCGATGAAGCCTTCGGGCAACTCGAACTTACCGTGGCAGTGAAACATCCAATCGAAGGTGCGCGACTTGCCGCCCTTGATGTGAAAGAAATCGATCACCGTGTCATCCAAAAGAACGACGCAGCGGTCTGCCTTCACCCCGCCTTCGTAGCAGAGGCCGGCGTCAGCCCAGGCGACCTGGACATCATCCTGGTGATCGAAAAGGTGAAGACGCCCCTTAGAGCCAGAGAGCTGACAGCGCATGTTTGATACCACGAGACTGTGGCTGATCGTTCGCATGGCGTATCGCTGGCTCCTGGGCTTCTGTGGATACCAGCCATAGGAAAGGTCTTCGTTCATCACCTCGTCGAATGCGAGTAGATTCATGTGCAGCTTGTCCGGATGACCGTGATCGCCGAAGGCCGACCAATCGAGGCTGGCTTCCATCCGATCCTTACCGGGCGCGCTTCGTAAGACAGACCAACCCGAATCGGGAAACAGGTCGCTCTTGCGCAGCAGGCGGTCTGGCAACGCCGGCCACTCTTCGGGTGGCTGATGGTCCCACTTGGCCCAGAGCCGCTTTCCGAGGGCTTTGTCATACTCGCAGATTTCGGCGAATTCAGGATCTTCAGGAAACAGCTCACGTGCTATCTTGAAGTATCGACCCATGCTGAGAATGTGGAAACTTCGCTGAATGCCGCCGTTGCCCTGGCGCAGGAGAGAACCGTTCGAGAAGCAGCCGCGCGCAAACGATTTGCATGCATTGCGAATTCGTTCGCGGCATTCGTCAAAAAGCCGGGGCCGGCCAATCTCCCGCAGAAAGAGCGCCACCTCAACCTGCACGCCCCAACCGCCGCCGTAAGAGCTGATCTTTTCGTTGTGGCCACCGTCCGCAAGGATCTGCCAGAAACCGTAACGGCGCATCGTCTCCTCGCATTCCTGCAGCATCATCTCATCCTCGAGAGCTGCGCCAAGGAACGCAGAAGCCGTCCCCATGTGCGCCTGGCCGCGGCAGATGAATTCTCCGCCCTGCCACCGCTTTGAGTTTTCATAGGTACTCCAGAACAGATTCGTTTCGATGACGGCCTGGTCTTCATGCGAAAGGATTCCAGCGGAGAGCAGAATGTCGTAGGCCACAATCTCCCAGACGGCGAGCTCCCCGTACAGGCCGCCACGGGGGAAGCGGAAGTTGTAGTAATCGCTGCGGACGCCGGCCCGACGTTCACCGTCGGGACTGCGAAAAGTCAGCCGCACAACGGCACGCGCGTTGGCCAGGAGGGTTGCCCTCAATCTTTCAAGAACATCCGGCCCCTCGCTCAAGTGGGCCAGCTCGATCATCAGGCTCGTCTTGGAAGTGGGATGGCCGCCGGGCACAGGCATTGGCTCGTTTTCGAGCGCCGCGGGTGTTGTGGCAAGCCACGATGCCAATTCCGGATTCTGTCTGATCTCCTCGATCCGTCTGGCGAGACCCTCTTCGTCTGCCGGGGCAGGCAATGGCTGACCGGTCAGATTCGGCGAAGCAATTCTGCGTGGACGTGGAGGTTTATGAAACGGCCGGCGGTGACGGATGATATAGCCCATCCGGTTCCACTCCGGCTCATCGACGAAGCTCAATCGAATGCACCGGGGATTGCCCTGCTCCGATTCCACTGGCACAAGAAGATCGATTTCGACCTCGCCCTCCTTACTTTCGAAATCCAGCCGCTCCTCGGATAGCTCCGGCGTTTTGCCGGGATCCGATGCGTCATCGATGCGGATGCGGCCGGCCTGCGGCCCCTCGTGCAGATTAATGAAGGCCAATCGATAGACCGTCTCAGTCTCATTCTCGACGATCTCACGAACTTCCATCGCGGGTGGACGTCTGTATTTCGTCAGCTCATCCTGGGACGGGTTTTCCGGAACCGCATCAATTGTCAGGCGGATTGAATCGAGAATCAGAAAGCTGTTGTCCGTGAACGTCAGAGCTATCTCGTGAGGCCCGGCATTGAGCCTGACAGGCGCGCTGCCGATTCGAATCTCTTTGTAACGATCCGGCTCGGGGCGCATGGAACCGCTCGCCGTCGTCGACGGAAGATCAAACTTTTCGAAATCACCGCGGGGGCAGCTTTGGTCGAATTCGACGCGAACACAGGGGCTGGCACCCTCCGGTGGCAGGATCAACTGATAGCGAAGGACCAGCCAGTACTCCCAGTCTTCCACTACATGGAAGTGATAACGAAGAGGCTCGTCATCAGGGATACAGGCGAGCGCCGTTTTATTGGTGCATTCTGATGCTTCGTAGTGCCAGTACTGGAAGATGTCCGCATTTCTAACGTCCAGCGGCAGAGCTTCCGAAACAGGCTCGCAATCCACGGCATCGATGAGGATGTCTGTGACATTGATGACGATGTCTGTAATGTCGTCGTCCTGTGGAGCACGGGTGCCCGCCGAATCGGAGACAAGGATGTCCGCGCCACAATCAGAATCGGAACGGCTTGCTTTCAGTGCGGCTTCACGGCTGATCGTCCAGTCTGCAAGCAGACAGCTTCGCAGCTCGACCCCGCTCAGGAGGGCGGCCCGCTGCCAGTACATGCCGCCGGCGAAGGACTGTTCACTTTCACAATCTTCCTGCGTCAGCCGCAGCCAGGCAGGGATGCCTTCGGTGATCGAAACGGGCATACCGTTGATGCATGCATAGGTATTCCCGAGCTCGTCGCCATCTTTCTCCCAGGTGATCACCAGCGTGGCCCATTCTTCGGGTGGAAGGTAGAAGGTGCGAATCTCCGTCGGCGATACAGCGTCCCATTCTTCTTTCTCCCAGGCCGACAGACGATACTGCCCCGGCATTCTGCGCAGGTTCGGCTCATAGTTTTGCATACGCTGATCCATCACCTGGAAATGGTCCGCAAGCAATTCTTCGCCGCATGTCCACAACTCCACGGAGTTTCGGTCGGACTGCAACGGCCTGACGCAGAAGACAAGGGTTCCGCATGTTTCCGACAGCGCGAACCGCAACGGCCTCCGAATGGCGAGAGAGGTCTCCTCCCCGTCTCTGACTATCTCCAGGTCTTCCGCCAGCTCCACAGAATCGAATGCAATCAATTCGCTTGTTGAGTGTGCCGCTGCGTTCCAAAGGATTTTCAGGCTCTCAAGATCAGACATGGATAATCCTTGTTAGAGTCTGTGGGTGTGACTTCTCCGCGCAGCGCGGAGATAATTACCACGGATGGCAAAGCCATTCCACGGATGAAGACAGAAAAAAACTCCTTCATCTGTGGGTGTGACTTCTCCGCGCAGCGCGGAGATAATTACCACGGATGGCAAAGCCATCCCACGGATGAAGACAGAAAAAAAACTCCTTCATCTGTGGGTGTGACTTCTCCGCGCAGCGCGGAGATAATTACCACGGATGGCAAAGCCATTCCACGGATGAAGACAGAAAAAAAACTCCTTCATCCGTGGGATGGCCTTGCCATCCGTGGTATTTCTATCGTAGCTGCGGTTGCGGCCGAAGGCAGCCTTAGGAGAGTTCCCCGTTTCACGATTCACAATACATGACCGGCCGAACACCAGAAAGTGAAAGCAGCAACGGGTCACATTTCATCCCACACGAAGACTGTGCCGAGGGTAGAGCCGGGGTCGTCTCGCAGGCGGTCGTAAAAGGACGGTGCTTCGCTGATGGGCATCAGATTCTGGAGTATTGGCCTCACCATCAGGGTACCTTCGGAGACGAGGCGGCAGACTTCTCTGAGATCGGTCCTCTTGAAGTGGCTGGCGTGCAGAACTGAGACTTCAGCGCTCTGTCCCGCGTTGAACTTGTAGGTCACATCATTTCGGCCGGCGATGAGAACCAGTCTGCCCCGCATGGTGAGTAATTGCTTGTGCCCGAAGCCTGTCCCCAACACGTCATCCAGGATGTCTGCACCCGAATCCTCAATGACGGCATCGAAGGGTCCGAATCCGCCAAGTTTCTCCCACGCATCTTCTCCTTCAATCTGAAGAGTTTTCTGGATCCCAAGCTGTTCGGCAAGGGCCAGCCTCTTCTCATTCAGATCGCAGATGGTGACATGCGCTCCGGCAACTTTGGCGATCTGCGCTGTAAACAGGCCGATGCCGCCGGCCCCGATCACGAGGACTCGCTCACCCAACTTTACATCCGCTCTACGAACGTCGTGCATGGCGACACTGGCCATGCCGAACAGAGCAGCCTCCTGGGGATCGATGCTTCCAGGCAGTTTGATGACCCAGTTGGTTTCGTCCTCCGGTTCGGAAACGTTCACCGAAAAGTACTCGACATGCTGGCTGAAGTTGCCGGAAAAAATCAGGTCCCCTCGAGTGTAGGTTTTGACGCTCTTCGGCACTTCGATGACACGAGCCACATTCTGGTAACCGGTTCGGATCGGCCATGATCCGCCATAGTTTCCACCCATCAGTACGTTGCGTTCTGTTCCGTTCGTTACGCCACTGTAAATCGTCTTGCAGAGAATGTGGCCGGATTGCAGGCGCGGGGTCTTCTCTTCCCGGAGGATCGCTTTGCCTTTCTCGATGAACATGACTCCCACCATCGTTTCGGGCAGCGTCGATTGCTTTCGATAACGGCTGGTCGATTCCTTCACCAGCTTAAACGATGGGACATATACCTCCTGCTCCATGTAATAGTGGCCGGGGTCATGGCTGCCCGGTGGTTGACTGCCATTGAAAACAGAGATCTGAAAGTCTTCAGAATTCGGGCCGTCCGCCCCATGCTCAAAGCCTGCAGGGACCATCCAGACATCTCCTTCCTCAAGAATAAAGTCTTTGCGGTTGCCATCGTGATCGATCCAATACGAGGTTCCCCGGCCTTCGAGGATCAGCCAAGTCTCGTCATGGTCATGAAAATGCTTCTCGCAATCCGGCAGTTTGAAGCCCTTGTTCAAGAGCCCCTTGTGTAGTGACATGGTTGCCTCTGGTCAGTTGTTGTTTGTTTACGTTGTATGAGGTGCCGAAGGCGCACTGAATCAGCTTGACTCTACCAATCCACGGCCCTGGACGCGGCAGATCAAGCTGGGGGCTATTTGCGGATCTGGATTCCTGGCGAAGCAGAATCGGCCAGGGCCTTCTCAGTGATGGTGTGGATTTTACCTGCGATTGTGATTTTGCAGGGGGAGGTGGCGTAGACCTCGTAGGTGTCTTTGTCTTTGCGGCGCAGGGAGACGCCGGTCTTGATGTTGAAGGTGTCACCGGGCCCAAATTCCCAGATGCGGATTCCGGCGCCTGCGGGGAAGTCTTTCGCAGTGAAGGCGGGGCCTTCAGAATTGGAGTTCAGTGGCGTCAGGTCAAACTGGTGGCCGCTGTGGCGATTGCCGCCGCTGTAGGCAACGCGCCAGAATTTGTCGAGCTTGTCGTTGCTGGCGGTAAGGCCGGAATCGCGGCCCCGGTGGTGGAACATGGCGATCGAGCCGAGGACCCTGCCAGTTGCGGGGTCCACCGAACGCACGCGAGTGCGCATGATTTCGATACCTTTACGCAAGGTGAGTTCGGTCTTGCCGAAAGCGCGAGGACGGATGGTGGAGACTTCGTAGCTTGTCTTGTGGAGGTCGTTGCCGACTTCGAAAAAGTGTCCGGCAAAGCGCGCAGGGATTTTTCCTTTCAAGGTGACTTTGCGGTCGAGGTAGTCGATCTTTGCGACGGTCGCTTCGTACTTTGTGGTTGCCACCTCGATTTTCAGGTCAGGCGTTTCCAGGAGCTTGCCGCCGGTGAGAGTTGCCTGGCGGAGTCCGTTGGCACCGGATGACAGAAACGCGTATTCGGCCGAGATGTTCCAGGTCTGATCGTTTGCCCTGACCATTCTCACCTTCTCCGGCCGTGCATCCGCGAAGAGGATATCGGTGTGGCCGTTTTTCGTTTTGACCTCTACCGCGACCGCGCGGCCTGCATCGGTTTCGTTGTCTTCAATGGGGAGCTTGCGCTGCGCGGTGACCGAGGGTTCGCCGGAATAGGGCTCGATGATTGCAGCGAAGACGGTGTCCAATGTGGGGCCTTGTACCCGCGCTTTCCTCTGCGCGTACAGGCAGCGCCCGTACTGGCCTCTGCCTTCGGCCGCGCGGGCGTGCGCGTGGAGGATCGTGCTGTTCTTCTGATCGAGCAGTGTGAGACGAGTGAATTTTCGCGGCTCGGTGTTGATGCTTCCCCGCACCATGTATTTCTCTGCTTTTCGGCTGAGGTTCCAGGTGGCAACGAGATTTTGTCCAGCGCAGTCGGCCACCCAGTATTCGTGCGCGGGGGCGGGGTAGCCGCCGATGCCTGCGGCGGTAATCTCGCCTCCTGTCCACCAGCGAAACTGGTGGAGGTAACCGCGGTCGGGGCTGTTTTCCTCGCGGGTGGGCGGGCGTTTGTTTTTGACGTTGGCGCTGAACCCGTCGTCGATGCAGCCGTGGAAGCAGTAGGTGTGCATCGTGCCGCCGGAGACGCGGAAGACATCGAACACATACTGGCCAGGCATGGTGACGGCCGGGTCTTTGATGCCGCTGCCGGGTTTGCCGTCGTGCACCTGCACGTAAGCACATTGCCGCCGGAATAGCTTGACGTATTCCATGCCCTTCGGCGCGATGGATTCCGCGGTGAGGTAAGGCGAGCCGGGCGCATCGAAGAGATTGCTCACCCAGGCGTGGTTTCTCCAGTCCTTGCCATCAACCTCCACCACGTTGTGGCATTTGGTGTGGTGATGGGGGGGCCAGCCGTACGCGGGCCGCTGATTGAAATCGCCGGACATGGTCATCCCGAATGCGAACAGCCGAAGGTCGAGCGTATCCGAGTGAGCGTGCCCCCATCCGGTACCGACGCGAATGGCGAGCTCGCGGTGCATCCGCCAATCGTCGGAATCTGATTCGAGCCTCAGGTAGCCGCCCCAGTCTGAAAGGACTCGGGACTTATTCATCAAGAAGGGATCGCGAGGGCATTTTTTCGAAGCGGCTTCGATCTCGGCCCGCCCTTCGTCTGATTCGTTCCCCTTACCCAGTTGTGTGAGCACCTTTGCAAATTTGGGATCTTTGTGCCATCGCCATCCGGCTGCGACGATTCCGCGGTAGAGCCCTCCGGCGAGCCTTCCGTAGTATTCCGCGGGTCCGCCAACATCGCCGATGCCGGGATTGATTCGCCCTGCGGCATTTCCCTCGAGCAGCAGGTAGGGCTTCATGCGCACCGCGGGGAACTGGCGCGGGTCGGTGAGATCGTACTTGGGGTTGCCGCCGTATTTGAAGTATTTCTCCATCATCTCCATCGTCTTCGTCGCGCCCCCGAGTGCGTACATGAACGAGCCGATTGTTGTGCCGCCGTCCCGGCCGGTGCCGGTCGCCAGGTTGTCACCAAAGCCGGAAAGCGCCTGTGGGTATTCCCAGCCGCGGCTGAAGAGGAATTCCATCCAGGGGTCACTGATCGAGCTGTCATTCTGCACCAGCACTGCGGTCATCATCCACTGCGCCTGTTCGTGGTCGGTGTAGATGCGGTACTTCATCACGTTGTTGGCGTAATCCTGGACCAGGTAGGTGTCGACGAGCTCGATGACATCGTTGGGGGCCTTCACCCAGGGCACGTAACGTCCTACCGCGGCAGCGAATTTCTGGTCGGTGGAAAGGAACGGGAAGATGGTGTCATAAAAGGTGAGTGTCTCGGCAATTGTGGAACCGCTGCTGCCCATGGCATGGCCTGGCGTGCGCAGCAGGCCCCGGTCAATGCCTTCGAAGCCGGCAACGAAACCCCAGCCGCGAGTGACCTGCATCGCCGGGACATCGTAAACGAGGCGGATAAATTTCATCGCTGCGTCGCGGACGTCCTGCCGCCTGCCGAATTTTGCCCATGCCGGAAGCGCAACGAAATACCTGCCGTGATTTGTTTGCGTGACGCCGCCCGCTCTATTCATTTGATTCACGACGTTGGAATCGTAGTAGAGGCCCGGCTTTACCTGGATCTCCTTCATCAACGGATTGCGGAGCTGTTCATCGAAATAAAGAGAAAAAGGGGAATTGCTGGCGCGCAATTCACCGCCGACGGGTTTGCCCTCTCTGTATAACCTGCCCTGGTAGACAAACTCGTTCACCTTGCCGATCTCTTTGCCTTTGTGCTTGAGATGGCTGTGAGGCCAGTGATGCTTCGTGCTGAATTCGAATTCAGAGAGCGGCCCGACCAGCTCGAGCTCGGAGACCTTCTGCTTCTTGCCGTTGACGACCTTCTCGACTGTTTTTTTGCGGTGGACTTTGATCTCGCGCAGTTCGAATACCGGCGGGGACACGACAAATTGTTGGCGGGCGTTCTTGTAGATAGTGCCGCTCTTGCAGTCGAGGAAGAGGCCCTTGTCCGCGTAGTCGTCCAGGTAACGTCTCCAGGAATCGGGTGCCCGGCAGATGCGATGTTCATCCATATCGATGCGCTGGGTGTACCAGCCGCCTCCGTGATGGGCATTGAGCGGCGGCATGAGCGATTTCCAGATTTCGTCGTCGGAGGCCTTCTGCTGCTCCGGCGCCTTTTCCGGATTGCGATTGATTGCGCTTTCGTAGGACTTGGAATCTCCGATGCGATTTTTCTGCCAAGTTGCTTTTCGCTTGTCGGGATCGGGGCTGAGCATGTATCCGACTACGGCGCGCTTTTTACCGGCCCGGCGTGCGTGTTCTCCGAAACGGTTGTGCAAATCGATGTTGTAGAGCACGAGGTCGAATTCCGATTCCGGCAGCAGTTGCATATCGGCCTTGAAGGCCCGGCCGTCGCCGCGTGAGTGAAAGAAGAATTCTGTGGCCGCGTAAAAGTTGTCGAGGGCGCAGGCCTTGAGAATGTATTCATTCATCGTCTCCGGCAGATCGGGCAGATCGTTGATGCGCAGTTTGAAGAAGACAAATTTGCGATCCTGATCGACCACTGTGGTTACCGAAGGCGCGGCAACGATCGGCCGGAGCAGGTAAAGGCTGCGGGGCAATTTGCCGATGGAGAGCCCGATGGCAGGCGAGCCAGGCTTCCAGGGATAGACCTTCACCGGTGGCCGCTTTTGCGAGGTCCGCATCCGAGGCCGGTACATCGGGTTGTAGTACACCGGTTCTGCAAAATCGACGCACTTGCCTCTAGGTCCGTCCAGTTGGTGTAGGATAAAATTCTTTACCAGGGTGTGGTGATTGTTGAGGGGATAGGGCGGCACATAACGCTGCATGAAATGGCGCAGGTGATGGACCGCGCCCGGGTACGCCAGAAATTCCGGCAGTCCATAAATCGGCGGCCTTGGGTCATATTCATTTCTGTCGGGAATCTCTTCGTGGATTTTTTTGACCGTGAATTCTTCATCCGCATTCACTCCGGGCCTCCCCGGAACAGGCTCTGAAGGCCAGAGCGGAAAAGGATGCTGTCCCTGTCCTTCGCCCGCGTCCAAAGGAACGTGCATGCTGAGGGCTGTCAGAATGATGAAGTAAGCCTGTGCTCGTTGTAGATGTTTCTTGATCATTGGGTCTCGTTGATGACGCAGGATACGACGGGCTAATCTGGACCTACAGTCCATTGGAATCTGGCCTGGATGTCAAGGCTCAGCTTTGGCCAGTGTGCAATCAGTGCAAGTGCATTTCCACGTGAAGAGAAAGAGAGAGCTGCAAACTTCGATTGTTCGCGGCGCTCTTGCCACGTTAAGATCCGCATCATTCACTTAATCGATCCCCAGCACAGCAGACCCATGCCACGGATAAAACTTGTAGACAGCACGCCCTGGTCGCCCCACCCTCAAGCCGCTCCCGTGACGAGACGACGCGGACAACGATACCATGTTTCCTCGAATGGCACGCGGTCATGCAGCGGCGGATGGCAGTTTGAATTCGCGGGCGTTGTTCCGGGGGCAGTTTACGAGATTTCGGCCGAATGCAGGTTCAGAGATCTGGAGCACCCGAGGGATTCAGTTTTCTGTGTGCTGAACTGGGGCCGGATGCCAACCGATACTGCACTGCCGAACGCAAAGTCGGGTTGGGATTATCTGTTGCCGGAATTCAGTGGCAAAAGAGTAGTTTTTTCGAGAGTGGCTCAAGCGGCAACGGAATCAGATCGACTCACGCTTCGGTGTAACTTTCGCTGGGCGGACGCAGGCAAAGTGAGTTGGGCCGTACCGTCAGTCAGGCGTTCAGCGAGGAAGATTGCTTCCAAAAGACTCTTGAGGATTGCCGTGGTGACGGGCGGGAATGATTCGAGGCCGCGCCCGTTGAAGACGATTCAGGACAATATCGACTTTTACGCGCCTCTGTGCGAGAAGGCTTGTGCAGAGAAGCCGGGCCTGATCCTGCTGCCCGAGATTGCGCTCCAATGGGGAATCAATGCTCACCCCTTTGATGTGGCCGTCCCCGCGCCCGGGCCGGAAACGAATGTGTTCGCGCGAATCGCAAAGATGTACAAGACACGTATCTGCCTGGGGCTGATCGAGCGCGAAGGCGATGCTGTTTTCAATACCGCTCTCCTCATTGGGCCGAATGGCCGGATTGATGGCCGTT
>Ga0066834_10000919_pt1 | contig 13842 bp, 15 predicted proteins | sample ETNtaG_30_FD_66729 | JGI IMG/M metagenome (GOLD analysis project Ga0066834, IMG submission 66729) | Marine microbial and viral communities from oxygen minimum zone, Eastern Pacific Ocean - ETNP201306PF43B | ecosystem: Environmental > Aquatic > Marine > Oceanic | place: Pacific Ocean: Eastern... | reverse complement strand
TCTGTTAGGAGACTACTTTGCGATTCTGACTGTAATGAAACTGATTCTTTGGGTTTTGATATTTCATCATCGTCTTCAACCAAAACAAATAGGTCATTTTCTTTTGTGCTTTGGCTTTCTTCTCCAATCGAAGAAGAGGCAATTTCAGGGATTTGTGAAGTTTCTTCTGGTTCAGCGACAGATGATTCTTTCCCGTCCTGCTCTAAGCCTGTTGGGAGACTACTTTGCAACTCAACTGAAAAAGTAGTCAATTCTGCAGGCTTGGGAAAAGCGAAATCAGTTTCGTCTGTTTGTAACAGATCAATTACAATTCGTTCCGGTTGAGCTAGTGTGAAAATCTTTGGTTCCACTGAAGCATAATACAGAAGAGCCAGTTTCAACTGGTTACTAGGTAATTCTACAAGTTTGATATCCTTTACCAAAATCGAGTTGGAAACTTCAACCGCTCTTTTTTGCTTGACATTCGAATGAATTATAGTATTAGAAATGTGCAGAGAGGCGTAATTGGGACCGACGTCTTCCTTGTAGGCAACCTTCCCGTTGAATTTGAGTACAACACGTGTTTTTCGGTCTTTATGATGATAATGAGACCTTATATTTACAAGCTGAGGAAGGGCAGAATCTGACTCAGATTTAAGTAATTCATTTTTCTCTTTTTCAAACTCGGAGGACGGAGCCGACAGTGCATCCTCCAATTCTTTTGGTTTTGAAGGAATAGAATCAGTTTCTTTAGTCTGCTTTAGATCAATGATAATGCGATTGGGCTCGGACAGCCTGAAAACTTCCGATTCTACTGGTGGGCGGAACAAAAAGGTAAGTTGAAGCTTATTTTCAGTTAGTTCTTTGAGTTCTATTTTCTTGGCTAAAATCGGGTCAGAAGCAACAACAGCAATCTTGGATTTCACCTCTGGCACAGCTACTACGTCTAGCATATGCAAGGTAATACGATCAGAATTGACATTTTCCTTGTAATCAACCTTTTGATTGAATTCAAGTACAATGCGAGTTTTTTGATCTACATAATGGTAATGAGACCGTATGTCGATAAGTTCGCCTAACTCCGCTAGAGCTGAAACGTATCCTGCTAATGTTAAAAAAATCACAAGGGCACATGCATGAACAATAAAGCAACATTGCGTCCTTATCTTCGTCATTCACATCTCCCAAAATTTATATCTCTAAACACCACGTTAATTTGACGTAATTAGAAAATCAAAGTTTATGGGATTTTCATGACTTTCTTCTTGAAACTATTGTTGCATTTTGCTAGAATTTCGATGAAGGGTTTCAGACATCGCTGACTTTTGAAAACGCATTCTATATTTCATTATCCCATTTGCTTTTTTTATCTTGCTTGTGGCTCCGTTGATTCATAACATGACGGGGAAGCTAATTTGTGTGTTGCCAGGTTGTCTCAGAGAAAGCATAGAATTCTATGGATCTGGTTATGGGCAAATCTATAAATGACTCAGGTTTTAAAGATTTAGATTGAATTTAATGCATATTTAGTCCCCAAACCTGGCCTTTGACAGGTTTGCTGTAGTAGAGCATTTAATTGCTCCTCTTGAATTTCCACGTAACAGAAAGGGGGAAGGAGTCGTTTATGCTTGTAAAGCATCATGTATGTTATGATGAAATTGTTAAGTTAGGAATTGAAATTTCGTTTTATAGGTGTTTTGGATTTAGTGCTAAGGCAAAATGTAGGTGTTTAGTGGCTGAATTGGAAACCTGAGCTTTACGATATAAAAGATTGGAATAGAAATGCTTTTCAAAATTATTAGTCACAGAAAGTTTAGGGCTCTTCAGGAAGAGCAGAGAAAATTAAAAGATCAGTGTATTGGACTGGAAGCGGAAATCAGGAAATACCAGCAACAAGAAGATAATCTTGACCAAGAGTTACAGAAAAAGGATGAGTTATTAGAAGAGCAATCAATTAGCCTCAAGCAAATGGGACAGGACTTTCAGACTCTTGAGGAAGAATACCATATAGTTCAAGAGGAAAGTGAGGCCAACAGAGCGGAGAGAATTGAACTCACGATCAAAGATCTTGGAATGAGCCATGAGCAAATTGAAAAGCTCTGGAACGATAGAACCCAGTTGATCGACATGTATATTGATAAACTATACTCGCTAGCCAAGCATTTTGCTAGGACAAGTAAAGGGTTACAAAAGAATCGTGGCCTCTTCTTAGTTCTTGCGGATTATCGGAATATGGAAGGTTCCAATTTTTCTGAATTCCATCATGGACAAGAGGAGCATCTCGAACAAGATCTATACAAGGGAATTGACCATCTCCCGCATCTATTCTCGACAAAAATTAGTGAAGTTTTGGCTTATATGGGAGAGAAGACGATCATCAAGGACAAATCTGGGAAAATCACTGGTCATGAAGAGCGAGACGGATCACTATTAGTCAATTTACAAGGAGTTGCGTTTCGATCGTGTATGATGGTTGAAGGTGTACGGACTTTTCGTGTGTATGAGAAGGTTGATCAACTACAGAAAGGTAGTTCCCGTCATAATGCCGCGATTTATGCGTCCTCGCTTGCTGAAGTAATGGCGTCTATGGTTGTGAGTGAAGAGAATAGTGAAGTCACGCTTTTCATTGATGGGAAATTTATTAAGCGATACGACCCTCATCACGATATTGAAATTACTCAAGAACAGGAATTGGAAGCGGAAATTGAGGAAGGCAAAATAGAAGCTATAGAAGGTGAGATAGCCTTGCAGGATGACGAAGCCGAAGTAACTGAAGAGATAATCAACGAAGAAGACATTGACATTATTGAGGAAGTTAATGATGAAGGTGATGAGGTTGCCATAGAACTTAAAGAAGATGAGTCAGAGCACGACGAAAATGGCACGTCGCGATTGGAAGACAAAGCTGCTGTAGCACAACCTCAAGCCTGATTTTCTGAACATACCTGTTCAATTTCGTCAATTGTTTTCGGTATTCCTTCGGTCAAGACTTCATTCCCCAATTCAGTCACTAAAACGTTGTCCTCGATTCGTACACCGATTCCCAAATATCTGGGATCTATGTTTTTGCTGTCAGCACCTACATATAAGCCTGGTTCAACTGTCATAACCATCCCAGGCTCTAAAGCTCGGTATCCATCTCCATCTGCCGTTCTGCTTACATCATGTACATCTAATCCTAGCATATGTCCCACGTTATGCATGTAAAACTGTTGGTATTTTTTATCTTTGATTAGTTCGTCTGTGTCTCCTTTTAGTAATCCGAGTTTGATCATTCCTTCTGTTAGTCGTCTAATCGCCCTTTTGTTAACTTTATCGATTGTTACCCCAGGCTTTATCATACTGATCAGTTCTACCTGTGTTTCAAGGACAGTTTGGTAAATTTGGCGTTGTACATCGGTGAATTTACCATTGGCGGGAAATGTGCGCGTGACATCACCATTATAATATTTATATTCACAACCAGAATCAATTAGTACAAGATCGTTGTTTTTAATCTGTTGGTTATTGTCAACATAGTGTAGAATTGTTGCATTCTGACCACTAGCTAGGATTGTTTTGTAACCTGGACAGCTCTGTTCTGCTTGATGGTAAATTGATTCTATCAGTGCTGCGATTTCATATTCATACATCTCAGGACGTGTTACTCGCATTGCTGCTAAGTGAGCATCAGCCGTGATTTCAGTCGCACGACGAATACGGTGAATTTCCTCCTCGATTTTAACAACACGCATGTCTGCAAAAAACTCAGATGGGTCAATGATAGTGTTAGGCCCAATTCCTTTTGTTGAACGCGTTTGACGATTTTGTTGTATAAAACCGATGATTTGTTGGTCTAAAGGACCATTATCAAGAGTGTAATATATCCGATCCGTTTTATTGATATAATCTGGTATTTTCTCTCCGAATTCTGATATCGGAAATCCTGCATCAGCGCCAAAGTCTTCGATGATGCCATCGATGCCAACTCGCTTGCCATCCCAAATTTCACGATCACGGTCTCTGGGTTGGACAAACATGATGAATTGATGTTCTGGATGATTCGGGGCAATTACGCAAATTGAGTTAGGTTCTTCAAAACCAGTTAGGTAATAGAAATTACTGTTTTGGCGGTAGGTATACTCCATGTTGTGTGTACGGATGGCTGGTACTGCGGCTGAAATGATGGCAACACCGCCATTAAGCCGCTTGGCAAATCGATCTCGGTTTTTTTTGTGCATACAAACCCTCCCTTTTAATATTTGCATCTTAGCAAATTCAAGGTGTTACCGTCAACATATCTTGTTAAATCCGATTTCAAATGATTAATAAATTGCAGAAACGCTACTTGCATGGTAAAATTTCTCTATTAGGAAACCATTTAATATTGCATATTGACGCAATGGAAATGGAAGAAGTTAATAACATGAATGTTAAGTATTTGTTGCCACAATACGCGTTGTCTCTCCAAAGCTCGACAGATCGATGGATTGTACCTGTTTAAGATACTTATTTTGTGCCATGATTCCTTAGCGCAAAGTGCTTTGGCAGATAGGATTTTTGAAGAATCCAATCGTTTATTCTATCTCCACTTCCTAAATTTTGGTAAGGGTATCTGTGTTTTATCATCCAACTAAATGTCCACGATGTAACCACAGTAACGTATTTGGTAAGATCAGATGTGGGAAATGCCTAAAAGCTCTTTATACTGAAGATCTTAAGCCTTTGAGGGGGTTTGATGTTCTTGCAAGCTCTCGTTCGCATCAAGGATACAGGGCAGAAAATAAACCGCATTGGATATTTAAGCCCACACATATCAAGGTGAATCCGCTCTCCCAGATAGGAACGTTCGGTTTGGATGTTATCATTACCATAATTAATGAAACACAACGTGCCATTAAGGATTTAATCTATGTTATTCGTGTAATATTCAAACTTCCTCCCGACGAAAGGTGAATTTAGATTGAATGGTTGGCAGCGTGTTTGAATACCTCAATGAGACGAAAAAGCAGATAGATGCTCATATTTCCGATTTTCTGCCAACGGTCCATAAGAACCCAGAGATTGTTTTTTTCTATCGACTCATGCGCGATTACCCAATGCGACCGGGTAAACGATTGCGGCCTGCCCTTTGCTTCCTCACTTGTGAGATGTTTGGCGGCAAAACTCAAGATGCAATTCATACTGCGACCGCGCTGGAGCTTTTACAGAGTTGGCTTTTGATACATGATGACATTGAAGATGAATCTATATTACGACGCGGCGAACCATGTCTTCACCATCAACATGGCGTTCCTGTGGCGATTAATGTGGGTGATGCTCTCCACTGTAAAATGTGGGAAATGCTTAGCAAAAACGTTAGTTTGCTTGGCTATACACTAAGCTTTGAAATCCTATCTGAGTTCATTCAGTTGAGTAACCGAGTTGTTGAAGGTCAACACATTGAGTTGAGTTGGATGCGGGAAAGGAGATGGGATGTTTCTGAAGAAGACTACTGGATGATGTGCGTTCAAAAAACGGCTTGGTATACTTGCATAACACCTTGTCGTCTTGGGGCATTGATCAGTAGCAATGTGCAACCCGATCAATTGGATCAATTCGTGCACATAGGAGCTGATCTTGGTGTTGCCTTTCAGATCCAAGATGATGTTTTAAATTTAATTGGTGAAGAAGGGACTTATGGGAAAGAAATCGCAGGCGACATTAGTGAAGGTAAGCGTACACTGATGTTAATTCACCTTTTTCGTTCTTGTACTGAGAGTGAGTCTGTAGTTCTAAAAAACATTATGAGTAAGCCACGAAAAGAAAAAACAGAAATAGAAGTTTACGATGTGTTGGATTTAATGAAGAAATATAATTCGATCCAGTATGCGGAACAGAAATCAAAGCGATTTGCGAAAAAGGCGAGCGATAGATTCGACCAAGTATCAAGTGCCTTACCTGGCGAATCAGCAAAGCAGGTTTTCAAAAATTTAATTGATTTTGTTATTGAAAGGCAATATTAGTTTTTTTATTATTGGGTGTTTTTTACGGAGGAATAATATGTCAGTTACTATTTCGGGAGGTAAATTAAGAAGAATTACACGACTCGCGGGTTCAGATGGTCGGTTCAGAATGATGGCTATCGATCAACGTGGTTCGATGCAAAAGGCCATTCAGAGTGCGACTGGTGAAGAAGCCACTTATGAACAAGTGGCCAAAATGAAAACGATGATTACACGAATACTTTCGCCAAACTCAACCGCAGTCCTTACAGACCCAATTTTTGGCTATCCGTATTCGATTATGGATATCCCACGTGATGTGGGATTACTGCTTGCGTTTGAAGAATCAGGTTATGTCGATGATGGTGTTGGAGAAAACGAACGGGCTTCAGTTCAAATTGAAAATTGGAACATTGAAAAGGCTATACGTTCAGGCATAGATGCTATTAAGCTATTGATCTATTATCATCCTGATGCATCTCTGAACGCCTGTAGTCATCAGCAAGACTTTACGAAATATGTTGGTGAACAGTGTGAGAAGTACGATCTTCCATTTTTGCTTGAGTTTGTCTGTTATTCGTTGGATGGTGAATCAACAAACTCTCTTGAGTTTGCCAAACAAAAACCAGATCTTGTCATTCGTAGTGTGGAAGAATACACAAAGCCGGAATATAAAGTCGATATTCTCAAAGTGGAATTCCCCGCCAATCTGAAGTTTGTGAAAGAATATAAAGACCGGGATTTTTATATGGGAGCATCTGCGTACACTTTAAGTGAGGTTGAAGAATTCTGTCGGGATCTCGACGCAAAATCAACCTTGCCATGGGTGATACTCAGTGCGGGCGTAGATATTGAAGAATTTATAGAAAACGTCAAAATCTCATCTGCTCATGGGGCAAGTGGGTTCTTGTGTGGTCGGGCGATATGGAAAGATGCAGTTCCTCTATACCCCGATGAAGATGCAGTTACTAAGTTTCTGTTAGGAGAAGCCAGCGTTAACTTCGAAAATTCAAATGCCGCAGTATCTAATGCCACCCCATGGTTTAATCACAAGAGTTTTGGTGGTCTGAAGAATATCGAGCTCGACAAAAAGGGCGCAAATTGGTACGAAGCCTATTAGGTAAGCTTCTTAGACCGATAGTTCTGTCGGGAGGGAGGGATGCCGTTTCTAGATACCAAAAAAGTTTCGCAATCTGGTAAAAACCCCCTTCATTCCCATTAACTTTTTCCCTTGGTTATCAACTATATATTGAAAATTTTTAAGCTCTGCTTTAATGTTACTAAGATCGCGGGACATTTCTACCGTTAGATGCTTCTGATCCTCTTCTAGCAAGAGAACCCGCTTTTCTAGGTTTTCGAGCTTCCCTCGGTGCATTGAGTTCGTTGCTCGAGTTGATATATACTGGGTTTCCTGATCCAAAAAGCGTGACTTTTGAGAATCACGATTCTTCGTCATAGTAGTCCCTGCTTTGGCAGGCCTTAACAAAATGAGCAAATAGTTTTTGGGTGGGTGTGTGTCGTTTCCACATCAATTCAGAATGAAATTGCACACCGATGGCAAATCGGTGTGCCAAGCTTTCGATAGCCTCAATTACGCCGTCCTTGGCTCGGGCAGCGACAACAAAGTTGCGGCCCACTTCGTTAACTGCTTGGTGGTGAAAGGAATTAACGCGGTCGGTTGTGGTTTCAAAGATATTGTGAAGCATAGTGTTGGGTTGAATTTCGATTGTGTGAGACGCGTACCAACCTGCACCTTTTTGTGAATGACAAACTTTTGAATCGGTTTTCTCAGAAGCAATATCCTGATAAATGTTACCTCCACTAGCAACTGCTAACATTTGAATGCCTCGGCATATACCCAGAATGGGGATATCCTGATTTAGTGCTTTTTCAAGAAGGCTGAGTTCCATTCTGTCTCGCACCACATCGACGTTGCCAATTTGTGGATGTGGTTCTTCTCCAAACACAAGTGGATCTATGTCACCTCCACCGGATAATAGAATACCATCAATGGAGGAAAGATAATCATCAGCTAATTCGAGACTTTCAGTATGAGGTAGGAACATCGGCACACCGCCAGAATGCTCAATTGCTTGCGCGTAGTCACATGAAATAATGTTATACTGGGAAAAATATGGGGAGTTCCCACCAATTTTACTGGCGGTTAGACCACAGGTTATACCAATTACAGGGCGCATTTCCGATTTTTTCGAGTAAAATGTTAGTGGTGATCAAGTATGATAATATTACCTGCGATTGATCTACGTCACGGTAAATGCGTGAATTTAATTCAAGGACACGCACACAAAGAGACCGTTTTTTCTGACTATCCAATTGATATTGCAAAACAATGGGAACAGCAAGGCGCAGAATACCTCCATCTAGTCGACCTTGATGGAGCATTTCAAGAATCATCTCAAAATCTTAGAATCATCAAGGAAATTATCGAGTCAATTTCAATACCAACCCAACTGGGTGGAGGCATTCGGGACATTCGCCAGCTCAATCAGGTTTTTGAAGTTGGTGTATCACGTGCAATCATTGGAACAGCTGCACTAAAAAACCCTGACTTTCTCAACTTTTCCGGCCAAGAGTATGGAGAACAAATTGCCGTTGGTATCGACGCCAAGGATGGGGTGGTTGCAACGGAAGGCTGGCTTGATGTTTCTGAGAAGTCAGCACTTGATTTTGCCGTAGAGATAGAAAGATCTGGAATCAAAACTATAGTCTACACCGATATTAAGAGCGATGGAATGTTAAAGGGGCCAAATCTTGAGGCAACCCGAGAAATCATCGATATTGTTGAGATCGATGTTATTGCTTCTGGTGGTATTACATTCCCAGAAAACATCATGGCACTCAGAGACATCGGTGCTTCTGGAGCTATTATTGGTCGCGCACTGTACACTGGAGCCTTAAGCCTTTCCCATGCTATCAATGCAGCGAGGTTCTGAAATTTCATTTATTCATCAGGCCGGATCCAACTCACAATATCTTCTTTATCGCCAGTTCCTCCTTCCATCCCATCTGCACCAAAAGATATCAGATCATACCCAAAACGGTTGTGTACACCCGGACGGATATAGATGTAATTCCTACCCCAAGGATCCTTGATAATCGGTATTTCGAGGTATGGCCCGTTCCAATTGACTGGCGCAGGCGCAATTTCTGGCTTCTCCCAAAGTGCGGTTATACCTTGATCCGTTGATGGATAGTCACCATTGTCTTTGGCATATGTATCGAGTGCAATCCCGATTTTCTCAATCTCCCCGGCGGCTTCAGCATTGAAGGCTTTTCCGGACTGACTTAACAAGCGAGAGGAGAAAACTACACCAACAATACCAACAATGACTATAATAACGAGCAAAATTTGTGTTGATGTAAACCCTGAGTTGTTCTTTTTCTTGAGCAACCTTTTACTCCAGTGGATTCATAAACAAGTTTGGATTGTAGCATAATCCCTAAATTCCTGCAACACCTAACTAGACAAATATCCTTTTGGGGTAAGTTTATGTACTTCTGAAATGATCAGTTCTTCAACTTCCGGTTTAAAGTGGGTTGGACGATCAAAGTAAATCATAGCATCCTTTCCTTCATAACCACCTTCGCTGAGTATTCGAACGGATGGAATATAACACGGCAAATCATTAGAATACGCATTAATCCAGAGCCGATTATGATCTAGTTCATCCTTCAATCGGTGTGCGAAATCAACCACAACTTCACCCGCCAGAAAAACGATCAATAGCTCTTCACTGAATGCCCAAGTCTGTATAGGATAGGAAATTGCTGTTTGGAGCTTTTCACCACTATCCAGTTTTTTTAGTTGAACTTTTGCATGATACCCGAGAGCCCCATCTTGTTTGGCACGTTTTTCCCATTCCTTACGGCTCGGTATGGTATCAAATGGTAGTGATATATATTTGGCCGCCCCACTTAATTTTCCTGTAATCGGTTTCATACCAGATTCAACTGAGCGATTAATCTCATTAGCTAAGGTATGACCGTGTTGACGAGCATGTTCAAATTCACCCCTTGGATGTGGATTGATATCAGCCGCGCAGCCGAGAGATATATATGCTGTCGCACTGGAGTAAGTAGCCTCTATTTGCTCCATTGCGTATCCTGCCCAATCACCGTTAATACAATTGAGACTCAGTGTTGTGGTGTGACATGCATAACTCGCCCAAATAGCGATTGGATTTCCATTTTTGTTACGAGCGAACAGGACTGGGAGCGAATGATCAACAGGACCTCCTTCGGTACGACGGTTCTTGCCGAAACCAACGTTTCCAATTGTCCATGTCAGATGGGCTGGAATACGGGAGTCAATGGCAGATTTAGCAACACCCTCAAGTTGATTAACTAATTCGACTGTATACTGCTCAATCCTTTGTTGATGATCCGCAGGAATTGGTTTTCCGAATAAAGTTGGCAACATTCCACTGAGACATGGAGCTGAATGTGTGTGGGTCGAACATATGACAAAACGTTCCTCTGAAACTCCAGCTACTCTGCCCAAACGATTAGAAATTTCTTTAGTTAAATGATCAGGTATTCCAACATTTTCTACTAAAATCATTACAAATGGATCGTCATCTTGATGGCTAATGACTAAAGATTTGGCGTAGATTCTTTGGGAAATTTCACTTGTTTCCTCACACCTAGCCCCATAACCACTAAGCCGAATTGGATAATTTGGTGTAATATCTATTTTGGCAACACCTACTTGATACTGTAGATCTTCCATAATTTCCCCCGGTTATTGATGTTGATTATGGTACGGTCGGAATTTGAATTGGTTTCCCTTCGATTGCAGATTGGTTAGCACATATTGATACCAGCGCTGACCTGAGTCCGTCAGCATAGGAAGACTTTACAATGGATTGGTCATTGGCCTGAATAGCGCTGATAAAAGCCTCATCTACCGAAACCTGTGGTGTATCTGGGACATCAACTGTAATGACACCTTCTGGAACAATTGTAAAATTCCCCCAACCTAATTGAAGTACTATATGATCCTCAAGAATAAAATCGGTTCGCATACTACCTCCACCACGAACTAGCGCCGAAGTAGTAGTAATATAACCAACTGCCCCATTTTCAAATTGGAGTGTTACAACTTCTGCATCAGGAATGGTGTTATTTTCCTGATCGATATTGACACGCATACTATCAATTTTATAAACTTCGGTTATCTCTCCAGCCAAATAGCGGATCATATCGATTTGATGTGTAGCTTGCTCGTGCAACATCCCTCCTGATTTGGCCATTACTCTCCACCAATGTTCTGGCCCACCGGCGATTCCACCCCAACGGTGGCAAGCAATCATACCTATCGTCTTATCGGTAAGAAACTCCTTCAGCGCGTTTTCTGCATTCTGGTATCGGCCCTGATATCCAACACCGGAAATTACGCCCGACTTGTTAGTTGCTTCAACGACCGATAAGCCATGATCAAGATCCATAGCAACTGGTTTCTCAACGAAGATATGGAGACCGTTCTCAGCTGCAACCTTTTCAATTTCGGAATGCGCAAACGGTGGCAGACAAAAATAGACAGCGTCGAGATCTGCTTCATTTATCATTTTCTTTGCATTGGTATAAGCAACTCCGCCGTATGTTGCCACCGCTGAACTTACTCGTTCCTCAGAAATGTCGCACAAGGCAACGATTTCCGCATTTTCAAGAGTAACTAGTTTACTCAGGTGGGAATTTGCCATTCCACCAGTACCGACACATCCAACTTTCACTTTTTCCATTACGGTTAATTGTCCTTTCCAATATGTTAAAGAGGGGAGAGACGAATAAACACTCCCCATATTTATTTCAGTTTTGTTTGATCGAATGAAGAATTTGCATTAATCCTTCATAGGATTTCTTTGTACTCTTAATTCCGTTGTCACCTGGGAGACGAAAGTGCGTTTCAAGTGCAACGACACCATCGTAATTATCATGTTGCAACGCACGAAGATGTGCTTCATAGTCAATTTGGCCAGCCCCAACTGGTAACCAAACACGTTCGCCATTGATAAAGGCCACATCCTTAACATGTACATGAATTATGTGATCCTTGACGTGTTGATAACCGCTAGGTGATGGATCAGTATCTCCGGCAGCATATGCGTTTCCCGGATCCCAGATTAATTTTAGGTTAGGCGAATCAAAATGCTCAAACAGCCGTACCAAGTCGGCACTCGTGCCAATGTTACCCGAACTCACATTCTCAAAGCCCAGGATAATCCCTTCACGTTCAGCAATCTTGATCGGTAGTTCCATCTTAGCAAAAACATGGTCCCATTTTTTGTCATCAATATTCTCTTCCTTCCAAAACGAAAACAACCGTACAATATTGCTGTTAAATAGTGGGGCAATTTCAATAGATCTCATTAGGTGCTGAATATGTTCAGCATATTCCTCATCATCATCAAGACGACATCGGAGAGTTAAGGAATCAATATTCGTTACAATCATACCACTTTTTTTTACAATGCTAATAATTTGGCTGAGCGTTGCATCATCTACATGGCAAATATTTTTTCCCCAAACACTGTGAAGCTCAATATGTTTAAGACCCCAAGATTTCGCAACCTCAATTGCTTCGACAAGATTCTGACTGATTTCATCCGTGACCACACCAATTTTGAACATTTAATATCTCCTTCTGTACCATTTTACCACTTGGTGTTATAGGCAAAACGCGGGTGGTTGCTGGTATTCTTGCTACCCGTATGCGCGCAAAAATAGTGATAAAATAAGATGTCACCCCTTTTGGGTGTCAACTCAACTGGGTTACTCAGGTCGACCGTGTGAATGTCTCTACCGAGTCCCCAAACGTATTGGTATTTCTCAATATCACTTTCTAATAGCGTGCGGATTTTATGGTGGGATTCAGGCCACACGACAGTTCCTCCCCCATGTTGATCAACATCATTAATATAGGTCATTGCGGCAATTCGAAAGGGACGCGGAAGAGATTTATGTCCGTGTTCCTTGATCGCATGATCTATATGTGGATGAGGCCAATGCCATTCGCCTTCGCTCGGATACGTATTTATAGCGAAGATTCCACTTGGTTTATGGAATGAGGCTGGTTCATCACCGGAAAGTTGGGTTGCAGCAGAGAGAAAATCATCTGTATAACAAGCTATCAAATCAGCGTTGTTTGAATGGAAAACGGATTCTGCACCTTCCCAGCTTTTTGGGTCATCTGGGTTAAATCCTAATTCCTGCCACATTTTTTCTTCAGCTTTGGCTGAAACCTGATCAGGGATAAGGCCCGATACTAATAAGTAACCATCTTGAAAATATCGACCTACTTGTTTGTCCGATAAGATTTTCTTTGTCATTCATAGTTTCCTTGTTGTAACAGATCTGACATTACGACACGCTATGGGATTTCAACATTCTCAAAAATTTTTTGTATAATTTCTTCAGAAGAGATTTCTTCAGCTTCAGCCTCGTAACTGACGATAATTCGATGTCTCAATACATCCTTGCCAATCGCGTGAACATCCTCTGGAGTAACGTATCCGCGATGACGTAGGAATGCATGAGCTTTAGCTGCCATTGCCAGGAAAATTGTCGCACGTGGAGAGGCACCAAATTCTATCAAATCAACTAGATCCGCCAGTTTATATTCCTGTGGCTTTCGCGTTGCAGAAATCAGTCTGACAATATAATGTTCAATCTTTTCGTCTATATAAATTTCACGGACAATAGATCTTAGTCGAACAATTTGTGGAGATGAAATAACAGGTTCAATTGGTTTGATATCACCATACGTCATTCTACGCAGAATAGCTAGTTCTTCTGAACTCGTTGGATAATCTACTTTTACTTTCAACATAAACCGGTCAACTTGGGCCTCGGGTAATGGATAAGTACCTTCTTGCTCAAT
>Ga0066834_10000918_pt1 | contig 13851 bp, 9 predicted proteins | sample ETNtaG_30_FD_66729 | JGI IMG/M metagenome (GOLD analysis project Ga0066834, IMG submission 66729) | Marine microbial and viral communities from oxygen minimum zone, Eastern Pacific Ocean - ETNP201306PF43B | ecosystem: Environmental > Aquatic > Marine > Oceanic | place: Pacific Ocean: Eastern... | reverse complement strand
TCAGTCACGCGGTCGGCCATGGCCGATATGGAAATGCTGTCTTCATTTACAAGGGCGATGTAGGCAATGGCCGCGGCAAGGGACGCGGCAAACTGGAGTTTGCCAGGTTCGCCGAATCCCATGGATGCACTCGTGTCAACGAGGATTGAGACATGAAGGTTTTGTTCAGTCTCAAAGGTCTTGATGATGAAGTCATCGTGTCGTGCGAAGACGTTCCAGTCGATGGCCCGAAAATCATCACCGGGCGTGTATTCACGATGCTCGGCAAACTCCATCCCACCGCCGCGGGTACGACTCTTTCTCGACCCGGATTGTCCGCCCTGGTAGAGACGACGCGAGACGATCTGCAGACCCTCGATCTTTTTGAGGAGCGAGGGTTCGATGAGGAGACCGGCGGTGGTGGGCATGGATGGGTGTGGAGGGAGGGTAACCTTACTTTCAATCTTGCTTCTTAAGCCCTACTTTCTTTCTTGGTAGCCATCAGGACTTTGAGCTGTCGCTGTTGCCGAATTCTGCATACTTTTAGTCAAGAGCTCGCCCCGCTGAACAGTTTCTTTCAAGAAAGTGTGATTAAAAGCATATTAATACTGAGGAAAGACACGGTCACGCGGCACGGATTTCCTGCAGAACTTCTCCAATAATCTCCTGTGAGCTTACTCCTTCGGCCTGTCCTTCAAAATTCAGGAGCAGACGGTGGTTTAATGCCTGGCTTGCGACCTGATCGATGTGTTGCGGCTCTAATGCAGATTTACCGTCAAGCAGGGCGCGGACTTTTCCGCCGAGGACAAGCGCCTGGACCCCGCGGGGGCTGCTTCCGTAGCGGACGAACTTCTTCGCTGTTGCTGAGCCCTCCTGGCTGTCGGGATGAGTGCCCATGACGATATTCACCGCATGACGCTCGCTGGCTTCGGGAACTTCAACTTCTCGAACGGTCGTCATCAATTCCGCTGCCTTTTCACCCGCGAGGGCATGCTGCAATTCGGTCTTGTGGCCGCCGGTAGTTCGTTGGCCGATGGTCTGAAGAGTGTCAAGATCCGGCTTCGGCAGATTGAGCTTGAAGAAGAACCGGTCGAGCTGTGCTTCAGGCAGATGGTATGTGCCCTCGCTTTCCTCTTCCTGGCTCATGGTGGCGATGACAAAGTACGGATGGTCAAGCTCGTACGAAGTGCCTCCGACAGAAACCATCCTCTCCTGCATAGCCTCAAGCAGCGCGGACTGTGTCTTTGGTGTGGCTCGGGTGATCTCGTCCGCAAGGAGAATATTGGTGAAGACGGGGCCGCGCTGGAAATCAAAGTAACGCTTTCCATCTTCCGTTTCAGAGACGATGGTCGTGCCGATGATATCGGAGGGCATCAGGTCGGGCGTAAACTGAATACGCTTGTGGTCGAGCTCGAGAACCTCAGACAGAGTGCGCGCAATGAGCGTTTTGCCAAGACCGGGCGCGCTTTCGAGCAGACAGTTTCCGCCGGCAAAGAAGCAGGTGAGGACATCATCGACGATGTTCTCATACCCGACGATGGATTTCGTCATCTCATCGCGGATGGCAGCAAACGCATCTTGAAACTCCTGGGCTTTTGAGTTTGACACTTGGGACATGGTTGATGGTCGATGGTTGAAAGGAAGAGGCCACAGGTTACATGGAATTGACTGAGATGTTAAGCCCGCATCTCAACATCTCAACATCTCAACATATCTTCGAATCGGAACGCGGTGAGCCCGCGCAGAGCCTCTGGTAGAATCCGTGTTCCACCCGACTTGGCCTCCAATTCCAGCCCGCCTTATCAGATTGAGAATGTGGCGCGGGCGTGACCGATTTCTACTTACCGGAGGCATTTTGAATTCTGTCATATCATTATCAGCCCTGGTGCTTGGAATCTCTTCGCTTGGTTTTGCCGAGAGCGTACCCGGTGTCCGTCGAATTGAAATCGGTCAGTACAAGCCGGGACGGCAGCCGGCCTCGCTGGACGAGTACGTTCGGCTGACCGAGGTGCAGGCTGCGTTCAAGCTGACGGTAACGGCTGACCCGGTCAGCGGTATTCATCGCGTTCGCGGACCAAAAGTCAATGCGGTGCTCTGCCCGGGAATGACCCGTTTTAAGTTCAACAGCTCGTTCGAGGAATTTGAGATTCCGGTCGTACTATTGAACGGGCAGGTCATGGTACCGACAGATTTCGCCTCTCTGCTCCAACGGCAATCTCCTCTTCCTTCGGTACCCGTGAAGCCCACGCCGCCGCGCACTGTGGTGCAGAAGCTCGATGTAAAAAAATTCCAGCCACGGACCATCATGCTCGACGCAGGGCACGGCGGCAAAGATCCAGGTGCGAGCGGGCCGACCGGGCTGATGGAAAAGAACGTCGCGCTCGATGTGACTTTGAAGCTTATGAAGCTGTTGCGGGTCAAAGGACACAAGGTTTTCCTCACTCGCTCGTCGGATAAATATCCCACGCTCGAACAACGTACCGACCTTGCCCGGAGCGTTCAGCCGCATCTCTTTTTGAGCATCCATGCCAATGCCGCAGCCAACACAACGGTCACGGGAATCGAGACTTTTTTTGGCGAAAAGCCGATGTCACTCGGCTCTGGCACATCAGCAGGGCCTCGTACTGGAGATCTGAATAAACGCACCGATGAGAAAGACAAACCACCATCCAAGTGGACTCGTGACTTTGTGTACAAGCTCTATTTCAATGAGTTTCACTCGGAGAGCCAGCGGCTGGCTTACTGTATTCAGAATGCCTTGATGGAGGCCATACCGACAGAGAAGAACCGCGGCGTTAAGCAGCGCCGTTTCTTTGTGGTGCGATGGTCGCAGTCGCCAAGTGCTCTGGTCGAGCTCGGATTCCTTTCCAATGCTGGCACGGAGCGGAAGATGAAAACCGCGGCATACCGGCAGAAGCTGGTCCAGGCGCTGTATGAAGGGCTGATGGATTATCTGTATTGATGGGGGAGTTCGCAGGCACCTTAGGCTACTCCAAAGCTGAAGTCGTTCCCCGGTCGCTCATTCCTTTTTCTCAAACACCGCGCCGAAGAGGTAGCAATGATTGCTGCCGACTGTGTCGAATGCGGTGTTGCCGGCGCCTTCGTTGAAGTTCAGCAGTAAGCTCGTCTTGTCATCCTTCTCCGTCGCCGGTGAGGGCACAAAGGTATTTTCATAGCGAGCGATATTCGAAAAGCGGACATCGTCTATCAGAACTCTGGAGCTCTTCCCGGTGCCGTAGCCAAATACAATTGGAGCGGAACGAGATTCAAAAACGCGAACCGGGAAACGCCCCTTCGCGGCTTTCTTGGCCACTCTAGGCAGGAACAGTCTGCGTCCATCAAGGTGGATCACGCCATGCTCGCCGTCGTAGCTGACAGCCAGATGCCTCCAGCCGGCAGCTACCTCAACGAGCTCATGATCCTTCGTCGTGCCCAATTGAAAAGTGATGGTCGTTTCCTTTCCCGACACGGGCACTGCGCCCAGGAGCAGCCTTTCCTCATCGACTCCGAGTGAGAGCAGATTGGCCGGGCCGTCTCCCGCCCGAAGTTTAAAACGGAGCTCGACCGTAAACGGCGGCTTCACTAGGGACGGCTTCGCCTGTGAGATAATCGCGTAGCTCCTTTTCCCATCGAAGGAGAGCGCATAGTCGTTCTTGAGCATGTTATTCTTAGCTTTGAGCCTTGATCTCAGAGTTGCCTTTTCGAGGGCGAGCCAATCGGGTGGAAGCTCGGTCCGGATGCGGACCCTGGAGTAACGCGTCTCGTGGTTTCCCCAACCGAACAATCCCAGGCGAAGCCGGGAGCCCAGCCTCGGGTCGCTCCATTCTTTTCGCAGTGGCTGGATGAGCCGCACTCTGAGCTTCTCCTGATCCCTGTGACGAAGCTCCACCTTCCGGCCATCCCCTGTGACCTCAATGTTGTACGTTGTGCGTTCGCTTATCTGATACGACTGGCTCTCGAGATCGGGCTTTTGCTTTGTACGGATCGCTGCCTTGGTTCCGCCGGAATGCCCCAGACCGCAGATAAAGCCCGTTCCACGATCCGCGAACAAGCCGTTGCCGCCAAGGACGCAGCTCAAATAGCTGAGCCCCCTGGCCGCATAATTGAATCTGATTTTGCGGGTGTGCGGATGCCTCCACCAGATGACTTCGCGCTGGCCCCCTTCGAGGCGCGTCAACCCCTTCGGCCCCGTCCGCCAGCGTCCGCTGGTGATGATCCAGTCTTCGAGTTGCGATGGGTGGGTGAAGTCATACGAGACCTCAATCATGTTGCCTTCAAGCTTCTCGACCTGGCCTCTGAAGAATAATTTCGGATCGACCGTTTCCGTCGCAGCTTTGATTCCAAGCTCTGCGATGCCCCGTTTGTTCTTAATGACGACGTTCGTTTTCGGGTATTGCTTTCGCAGTTGCTGCAGCAGGTCAACGACCGATTTCCAGTCCTTGGCCACACTGGCGGCAGCGACCTGTTTCAAGAGAGCGCCTGCTTCCTGTTCGTGCTGAATTTGCTCAGGAGTCGGGCCTGCGGGAGTCTCTGGCTTTTTTTTCGGCGGCTTGACGGGGATGGGCGGGGTCACCGCGACCATCTTTGGCGGAGGCTTCACTTCGGCGGGTGTTTCTTTTTTCGGTTCCTCGATCTTCTTCGGATCTTCTTCCGGGGCGGCCGGATTGGCAGCATTCAGCAGGGAATCACGAAAGCTGTTGAGCTCCTGATGGAGCTCTGCCGGCAGTTGGCTCTTCTGTTTCGCAATGGCCACGAAGACTTCCGATTTCTTTCCGCTGGCATTCGCGTCCTTCCATTGGGCCTTTTTCGATTGCAGGAACTTGCCCGCCGCAGCAAGCACTTCGGATTGCAGGTCATCCCGTTCGCTGGTGGAGATCTCCGCCTTTGGATTTCTGATGGCCTTTAACGCGGCGACGAAATCATCTTTGCCCAGCAGCAGGGCAACGGCCTTCCGAAGCTTTTGAAACTCAGAAGGCGGCTGGGGGACGGAGATCGTAGTAGTTGGCTCCGGCCTGACGCTGGTGGAGGTCGGAGGAGCAGAGGTGGTCAGCGGGAGCTTGCCGATGCTCGGGCCGTCTTCACCGGATTTCATCATGCGGAACGAAGCGAACACCAGCAGCCCGGCAAGCACGAGGCCCGCGGCCGCGCTCAGCAGCAGTGCCGTGGGCGTACTCGCTTTCGGTTTCTTGCCGACAATGCCAGGCTCTTCGGCAGACACTCGGCCCTCTTCCATTAAGAGGCGAATATCTGCAATTAGCTGCGTCGGAGTCTGGTAACGGTCGTCCGGCGATCTGCGGGTCATGCGCTCGATAATCTTGCTGATGCCTTCCGAAAGGTCCGGCCGTTTGTCCCTGACATCCGGAAACGCTTTCTCAAAAATCATGGCCGCCGTTGCCGTGGTGGTCTCTCCTCGAAAGGGCACTTCGCCGGTCAAGATGTAGTAGAGCGTCACGCCGAGCGAGTACATGTCCGCGCGGGAATCGACGTGCTTTGCGCCGCGGAGCTGTTCGGGCGCGGCATAAAGTACCGTGCCGAGGAGCTGGCCGTCCTGGGTGAGTTCCTGGTTGTCGTCATCGTATTTTGAAAGGCCGAAATCAAGAATCTTGACCACGCCATCGCTGCGCAGGACGAGATTGCGGGGCTTGATATCGCGATGCACAAAGCCCTTGCCATGCGCGTATTCGAGCGCGTCCGCAATCTGTTCGATCCAGCCGAGGGCCTTCTTTTCGGCTAACTTTCTGTTCTTCTTGGCGTATGCCTTGAGCGTGATGCCGTCGACGTATTCCATTTCCAGATAAAACTGGCCGTCGATGTTTCCGAATTCGAGGCCCTTCACGATGTTCGGATGTTCCATCATGAACAGGGCCCGGCGTTCGCGTCCGAGCCGCTCGATGATTTCCTGCTTTGCGGAAACTTCTTTGTGCAGAATCTTGAGCGCCACCAGGTTTTGAATATCCCCCTTGTTCGCGAGGTAGACATTCGCCATGCCGCCCGTTCCGAGATGTGCGACAAGCTCGTAATTGCCAAAGGTCGCTTTCTTTCTGCTCTCGCCGGATTCGACGGACTGCTCGACCCACGCGGCGCGGCCGGGGCTGAGATAGCCGAATTGCATCAAAAGCTCTTTCACAGAAACGGGCTCACCCTCAGCGGCCATCTCCTGCGCGGTTCGGAGACACTCTTCCACCTTGTTCTGCGAAACGAGCTTGCTCTTGATGACAAGCTGTGCGAATTGGCTGTCCGAGTAAGTCACAGTTTGAGAGAGGTCGTGCAGTGAAGGGGGAACTGCAATTATGCCGGGCGCGAACCTGGAGGCGAATGAATGCCCCTGGAATTCATGAATAAAGCAGTCGCACGGCCCGGGTGAATATCGGCACGATAAGGAGGTGCGCGAAATTCCATGCAATGATGAGCCCGATGATCGTCAGAAATGGGGACCGCATCAGGGTCTCCGTGTATCGTTCGGCTGCCTCTTCAGGCAGGAAAAGCACGAGGATGGCACTTCCGTCCAGCGGCGGCAGTGGAAGGAGATTGAAAATGAACAGGATTAGATTGAGTGAGAACATCACACTCAACAGGAGCCCGGCCGATGCGGCCATGCCGGCGTTGCCGGTCACTACCGTAGCCAGCCACAGTCTGTTAGGCGGTACGAAGAAACCAGTGCTCAGGCCCACTTTCAGCAGGAAGAATGCAAAAGCCGCAATCATCAGGTTTGAAGCCGGCCCCGCGGCTGCCATCCAGGCAGCCCGCTTGGGATGGCGCAGGGCCCAGTGAGGATCATATGGCGCGCTCGCCCAACCCATCATGAACTGACCTTGCTGCAGAACATACGAAATGATCGGGAACCAAATGGTGCCGAACGGCTCGCGCCGCAGATGCGGCCTGGGATCGAGCGATACCTGGCCGCCTTCGTACGCGGTTGGATCTCCCAGCCGGTACGCTGCCCACGCATGCGCGGCCTCATGCAGCGTGACCGCAAGGAGGAGATTGATGTACCAGACTAACCCGTGGGTGATGAATTCCATTGGTTCAGGATAAGGGATTCAGGGGGCAGGATGCTGGATGCTGGTTTCAGCGGGATACAAGATTCAGCAGGATGCAGGATCCAACTGGATTCAGGATTCTTGAATCCTGTTGAATCCTGATTCTTAATTCCGTTGGAATGCTACCGAGTCGGATGAAAACCGTAAAACAGTTAGGCTTGGCAGCCGCCCTTTGGTGACCCCCTGAAGGGAAAGTAGAATCCCGCCTCACATGAAAAAAGGCTTCATCTCAATTCGTCCGGATGAATTTGCAGACCTCGTTCACGAAGAATGTCCAGACGTGGATAGATCTGAGATCGTCGAACACATCCTCCACGCCAGAAACGAATACAAAAAAGGTAAACGCTGCGACTGCGGCGAAGAGCTCTGGGTCGCCGGCGCCGCTCTGGCAGGGCTCGCCTGTTTTAAATGCATTACAGGACAGGATGTGCCTGACGAAGATTTCGAGATTGAAGGATGCTGCGAGAGTAATGAGAAAGTAATAAGTAATGAGTAATGAGTAAGGGGCCCGTTGTTGTTTAGACTACGGAAGTTGATTCAAAGTATGGGACGCTGTGAAGAATGAGAAGTCTATCGGCAGTTTGAAACCGGCATTGGTACACCAGCGTCCCTTACTCATTACTCATTACGTATTACTCATTACGAAGCAAATGTCCGAAGAACTGGAAAACTCCAAAGAACAAGAAAACTCCAGAGACCGATCGCTGAAAGACTACGCTGTTATCACTGCAAAAGGTTTCTGCATGGGCGCGGCCGATATCGTGCCAGGTGTCTCCGGTGGGACGATGGCGTTCATCCTCGGCATCTATCAGGAACTCATCAACGCAGTTCGATCTGTCGACACTCAGCTCATTAAGTCGGTCCTGACATTTCGCTTTAAGGAAGTCTCTGAAAGATTTCCGTGGCGGTTTGTGGGTGCGCTGCTCTGCGGGCTCTTATTCGCGGTGCTGCTGCTTTCTCATTTCCTTAAGCACCAACTGGACGTGAATCCGGGAAAGGTGCTGGGTTTCTTTTTCGGACTGGTGCTGGCCTCCATCGTGACCGTTGCCCGGCGAGGCAAGCCGTGGAATCCCGGACGGATGGGATTGGCTGCCGCTGCCGCTGCCGCCTCCTACCTGCTGGTTGGGCTCGTGCCGGTCGAGACGCCCGACGCTCTCTGGTTCGTTTTTCTTTGTGGTGTGATTGCATTCTGCGCGCTCATCCTGCCTGGCATTTCAGGTTCGTTCATGCTACTGCTGCTGGGCAAGTATCAATTCATCCTCGGCAACGTGAACGGCCTCATATCGGCCATGAAGGCAGTCGATGCGAGCGCGGTCATCCACCACGCGCTGCCACTCACCGTGCTTGCCCTGGGCGGGGTCATCGGCGTGATGTCCATCTGCCGTCTTCTGAGTTGGCTGCTGAAGGAGCATTACCTGCCAACCCTCGCCGTGCTTACAGGTTTGATGATCGGCTCGTTAAGAAAAGTCTGGCCGTGGAAGACCAATTTTTTCAAGAGCTCGGAGATGAACATTCTGCCGAAAGAGCTTGATGGCGATTTCGGGAAGACTGTTGGACTCATCCTGGCAGGGCTTGCGATCGTCCTTGTCATTGAGTGGTTGGCGAGGGAGAGGAAGGGGGAAGGATGATGGGAATGGCACGATGGTTGGAGCCGTGCATCCTGAATCCGATGCGTCCTGAATCCATGTCAATTGTGGCGATACGCCTCCGGGTGGGCCTAAGCCAACTCTCCCTTCAGCCCAACAATCGCCTCCGCCAAACCCTCTGCTGACTGAAATCGTTCTTCCGGCCTCTTGGCAAGCAGTTGCATCACGAACTCCTGGAGTCTCGAAGCTATTTTCAGTTTTTTGGGGAAAGGTGCAGGGGACACTTTTGCGATGCGCTTGAGCATGACGAGTGGCGGGCCGTTCTCGAACGGCAGGCGACTCGTCAACATCTCATACAGGATCACTCCAAATGAGTAGACATCCGAAGCCTGGGTGGCCTCTTCGCCCTTGGCCTGTTCGGGTGACATGTATGCATACGTGCCGAGCAACTGGCCGGTCTCTGTCATGCGATTGTCGGTCAGGTGCGAGGCCACAGCGATGCCAAAATCAGCGATGTGGATCTCGCCGGTCTTGTCAAGAAGGATGTTCGCCGGTTTGAGGTCTCGGTGGATGATGCCGACCTCGTGCGCCGCGTTGAGGCCCTGTGCGACCTGCCGCGCCATTTCCAGGGACCGCGGCACCGGTATCGGGCGACCTTCTTCAATGAGATCTTTGAGGCGCGGGCCTTCGATATATTCCATGGTGAAATACAGGTCCTTTCCGCCCTTTCTCTTCGCCACTCCGAACTCATAGAAGTCGACCACATTCGGATGGCGTATCCGCTGAGCGAACTCCGCCTCCTGTCGAAAGCGATCGATCACGATTCCGCTTTCTCCAAATTCAGGTTTCAGAAGTTTCAAGGCGACGAGTCTTCCACTTCGTTGATCCTCGGCCATGTAGACCATGGCAAAACTTCCCGCGCCCTTGAGTTCGAAAAGATGGTAGTGGCCTATATCTCTTCGCTGGAATTCCGGAAGCGGGCCGACCGGGCCTTCCGTCGGCACAGGTGTGACGGAGGCAGTTGAAGCATTGGGGTCAGACAGCACTTCGAGCAATGAAGAGATCTCATTCTTCACATGCATGGCCGAAGCGTCACGTTTGTGTGGCTCGAGCGAAAGCAGGTGCACAATGATCTGATCGATCGCTTTTGGCAGGCGGGGATCGATTTCTGTCGGGTAGGCGATCATCCGGCGCGCACGGATCTGCTCCTTCACCTCTTCAGGCGTCTCGCCATCAAAGGGGTAATGCCCGGTGAAAAGGTAATAGGCGGTAACACCCAGGCTCCAGAGATCCGTTTTAAAATCCACATCTCGGTCCTCGATCTCTTCCGGGGACATGAACCGCACCCGGCCGATGCTGCCATCCTGCCCGGGCAGCATCTCGGCCAGGCCGACCATGGCCATGCCAAAATCGATAATGATGGGCCTGCCGCTTGGCTCGATAATAATGTTGTGAGGTTTGATGTTGTGGTGAACGACGCTTTTGGCATGTGCAAAGGCCATCGCGTCAGTAAGCGTTTCCAGGAGCCTGAGGCCCTCCCGTGGCGGGTACGGGCCCTTCTTTTCGACGAGTTCGCTGAGTTTCTGGCCCTCGATGAAATCAGTCACAAGAAAAAGGAGATCTTCGTGCACCACGAGATCATGTATCGGCGCAATGCCGGGATGATTCAGCATGGCGCCGGACTGCGCCTTGTCATGAAAGATGCTCACCACAAGCGGTTCGTTTCGAAATTCGGCGTTGAGCACTTTGAGCGCCACCGGCTTGCCAAGGTTCGTATTAGTCGCTCTGAATGCAGTGGAGATACTGCCTCTGCCGATCTCTTCATGAATCCGGTATTTTCCAAGTGACTGACCTGCGAGGTCCATGGTTCTTTTCAGAGAAGGGCGTGGCCGCGGCAAAAGTTCAGGCATGTCTTCCGTTTTCAGAAGTTGCTGATCCAACTGAGTCATCCGATACACACTCGATGAATGCCCAAACGGTCTCGTTATATGACACTACTTGTGGAAAAGAGCAAGACTTCTCTTGAACAAATTTCGCATCAGTTTCTTAGAGCGGATCCCAAAGATGAATAAAATCCGGCCTTTTGCTTTTGCCCCATTCCCAAAAGACCTTCAGCTATGCAATTTTCGAGGGAACAGAAACTCCACTTCATTGAAGAGGGATACGTCGTCGCACGCGGTGTCGTGCCTCAACTGATGATCAACGAAGCCCTGCGCGCCATCAATAACCATCTGGGCGATGAGGGCATGAATCCTGACGACCTGCCGATCATGCGCTCGCAGACTTATTGCAGACCGGTTACCACCTCAATCCCCGTCACCGACCTGGCCAACCGCACCCCGCTGCATCCCCTCGCCGAATCGCTCATTGGTGAAGGAAATCTCGGAGAACAGGGCTACGGCCAGATCGGGCTGAGATTTCCCAGCCCGATCGCTACTTCGCCCGGCGAACCGCGAGGGCACCTCGATGGGATCGGCAGTGGCCTCAACGGACACGACAAGGGTACATACGTTCGCGGGTTCACCGCGCTGGCCGTGGTAATGCTGAACGATTTGCCAGAGCCGTTCAGTGGCAACTTCACCGTCTGGCCGCGCACGCACACGATGTTTGAGGAACACTTCAAAGAACACGGCCCGGACGTCCTTTTGAATGGTCAACCGGATATCGAAGATCCTTTGCCACCCGTGCAGATTACCGGCGAGGCCGGCGATGTCTGCTTCGCGCACCACCAGCTCAAACACTCCGCCGCGCCGAACGCATCGGCCAACATCAGGTACGGAATCATCTTTCGCCTGCGACACAAGGACACTAAAGAGAACGGCGAAAAATCCATGACTGACATCTGGATGGAATACCCCGGACTCAAGGAATTGCTCGATGAGTGAAAGCCCCGGGACGGAGATGCTGGTGAGCTACTACAGCGAGATGGTTCGGCCAAAGCCGTTTCTGGTCCGGACAGGAGAGGAATGGCTGCAACACAAGGCAGAAATTCAGGCTCGAATTCTGGATGCCGTTGGCCTCTCGCCACTGCCGAAGCGGATTCCTTTGGACGTGATCCGGACGGAGGGCCTTGCTCATGATTGGTGCACTGTCCATGCAATCACCTTCACCCTCTGGCCGAACGTACGTGCCAGAGCATTCCTGTATCTGCCGACAGAGGCTCAGAGCCCTGCGCCGACGATGTTGTGTCCGGTCGGGCACTGGGCCGACGGCAACATGCACCCGGACGTCCAGGCCCGATGCCTTAACTTTGCCCGGCTCGGATACCCTGTGCTCTGCACCACCCAGCACCACTACGAAAACCTGCCCTTCGGCATCTCGCATCAGACCACCATGATCTGGAACAACATGCGGGCTCTTGATTATCTCGAGTCACTCGAAGAAGTAGATGCAGATCGCATTGGATGCGCGGGCTGTTCGGGCGGAGGGCTCCAGACGCAGATGCTCATCGCGCTCGACGATCGCATCAAGGCCGCCAGCATCGCCGGCATTACCTGCGATTGGCGTGAGATCATGTTCCCATACAGGAGCCACTGCGCCTGCAACCACTGGCCGGGCGCGATGCAGTTCACCGACCAGATTGAAATCGCCGCACTCGCATTCCCGCGCCCCGTTCAGATCCTGACCATGGACGACTGGACACAGAATTTTCAGCGCGACAACCTGCCCCAGCTTGAGAATTTCTACAGGGCCAACGGTCACGCTGATCGGGTGCATCACATGTACTGGCCGACCCCGCATTCCTACGAAGCACAGAAAAGAGAACAGACTTACTGGTGGATGGAACGCTGGATTAAAGGGCGTGACTGCGAGCCTGAGCGTGAGCCGAAGACTGTGACCTTTCCACCGGAGAAGTTGCTCAATCTGATGAAGACCATCGAACCCGCAGAAGGCGATGCCCCGATGAGCGGGATCGGTGACCACTACTCAAGCCTGGTGAAATCGAATCGAAAGCATAGTGAAAAAGATTTGAGAAAGGCCTTACGAAAACTGCTCGGATTCGATGCAGTGCTGCCCTGCTCTCAAAAACCGCAGCGATTGGAATCTGTAAATACGGATTCCTGCAAAAGCGAGAGAGTCACAATCCCGAGCGAAGGGCCTGTCTCAATAGACACACTGCTTGCCCGTCCACTGTGCGAGCCGCCCCAGAGCGTTCTCATCTTGTGCAATGACTCTCCGAAAGAGGAGCGGCTTGAGTCTGTAGAAGCGAAGGCAGCATTGAAGAAAGGCACAGTCGCCGTTCTGCCGGACGTTCGATTCACCGGCGCTCTCAGCCTCGACACACTCCGCGGCAAATCAAAGGCATTGGTTTCGTTCCCCATTGCCCAACCTTACGAAGAAGATCCTAAAGGTGATTACGATGGGGCCTGGACCCGCAACGGCATCCTGTGGGGACGCCCGCTGCCGGGCATGACGACTACTGACCTTCTGGCTATCATTGATTTTGTAGCCCAAGAGTTTCCTGAAGCTCCGGTCACGCTGAAGGCTGAAGGATCTGTGATCGCCGGTGCTGTCTTCGCCGCGTGCCTGTCTGACAAGGTAAGCAATGCAGAGATTGAAACCGAAGGCTTGTCGTTCGAGGATGGTTCACTGCCACTTGTGTCGGGCATTTTGCAGTATGGGGATATTGATTTCTGGATAGGGAAGATGAAGGCGTGAGAAGAGCTTCAACTGGTCACTCCATCGTGGCACGGGCGTCTCGCCCGTGGGGAACGGACGTCCACGGGCGAGACGCCCATGCCACGATCGGGCCGCCCACTTCTTTAGTTGAATCTGACCTGGCAGCCAGGCAAACTAATCCATCCTCACCTCAGCACCACATACCCACCTTTACTGCTTCCTCCCGCCCAGCGCAGGGTGCCCGCTACGACCTCCTTCTCTTCGCGATCGACGTCTGTCCAGAAAACGTCAAAACCGATCACGTCACCTTGCCTCGCTGTTGTCTTCAGTGCCGCCCACGGCACGGCCAACTCGGTGCGAATGCGTTTGGCATCCACCTTTGAATAGGAATCGAGTTTGCGCTCGCCGCCCTTCGTAACAATGGCTGCTCCGCCTTTGCCTGCCAGCGGCCGCACCACGATTTCTTTTCCTGCAATTACCAGGCGAACGCTCTCACCTTTGGCGGGATCAACGATCGGCTGGTCGTCTTCGAGCGTCATCTGAATGTGGAGACTGGTTTCATTCCACGCCACTTTGAAAGTTGCCCGGGCATCAAGAGAGTAAGACGGGTAACTGAAGTATTCCCC
>Ga0066834_10000906_pt1 | contig 13983 bp, 9 predicted proteins | sample ETNtaG_30_FD_66729 | JGI IMG/M metagenome (GOLD analysis project Ga0066834, IMG submission 66729) | Marine microbial and viral communities from oxygen minimum zone, Eastern Pacific Ocean - ETNP201306PF43B | ecosystem: Environmental > Aquatic > Marine > Oceanic | place: Pacific Ocean: Eastern... | reverse complement strand
AAGTGGCAGAAACGGGGTTGGAGTAACGGCTTTAGCCGGGTCTGAGCGGCCGAAAGAACCCGGCTAAAGCCGTTACTCCAACTCCGGCTTCCAGTCACCGGATTTACTCCTGAATAGTTACAAAAGTTCTTCGATTCTCGGAGAGCGTACTTTGGAGTGCGCCGACTTGTCGGCGCTTTCACTCTCTTGAAAGCCTCAGAAAGTGAAAGCGATGACAAGTCATCGCACTCCAAAATCAGCGCTGCCCGTAGGGACAATTTTTCTCAGCGCAGTCCCGGAAAAATCCTAGAGTCTTTAGATGTAACTTCTGCGCGCGACGCGGGGAGAAATTTTATTGGGTTGTTTACTGCCTCCGGGCCCTTACTCGTTCTCTTAATCGGATCTGTCAAACAGCCAGAAGTGTCGCGTGTCACGTTCACCTGGCCACGCGTGTCATGCTTCATGGAACTCAGTTCTGGTGGAAGATTGATAAACCATCATAGCTCAACTCAGTAGGCTCAATCTCACGGTACTTTACCTGGGCACGCCGGCGTCTCGCCGGCTCCAGAGCCAGCGGGACGCTGGCGTGCCCTGGTTGGGTCCCGGCCGCTAAATAGTAGGCCGCGCGCTTCTGCATGACTGCGGTGTCGACCTTCAATCTTAATTTTGTGCATCAGAATCCGGGCAGATTACTTTGGAGTGCTGCGACTTGCAGCAGCTTTCACTTTTCCAGGATGGTCAGTAGAGACAATCGTCAGGCTGACGCGTGCAGACCACCACCCCGTGCTGCGTGAGCATGAATGCCTTCAGGGGCCAGGAGCGTCTCCAACTGACTGCGAGTTCTTTCTTCCTTCAGAGGCATCAGAAAATGAAAGCGGTGACAGCGACTCGAACGTCTAAGCACAAAAGAGAATTGAAGGCCTGGACAGAATCTCCAACAAAGAAGAACTCCATTTAAAGAACAACTCCCCATATGCCACGTGGTTGCTAGCCAACCCGTGTCTTCCGAGGCCGGACAGAATCCCCAACAGAGAAGAACTCCATTCAAAGAACAACTCCCCGTGTGCCACGTGGTTGCTTGCCAACCCGTGTCTTCCGAGGCCGGACTGAATTTCCTAGGAAAGAAGAACTTCATTCAAAGAACAGCTCCCCATCTGTTTGCGGGGTTATTACCGGCCTGTAGATGCTCTTGACACCCTGTGAGTGGTAAAGGAAGCAAGCCTATCTTTTCTTTAGACGGAAATCCCAGCACGTGAAAACACGGGTTGGCAAGCAACCACGTGGCACATGGAACAGGGGTCGGGAAATGAGAGACCTTGCTCTTCTTAAACACGACTGGCTAGCAGGCCTTCAATCATAATTTTGTGCATCAGAATCCGGACAGATTACTTTGGAGTGCTGCGACTTGTCGCAGCTTTCATTTTTCGAGGATGGTCAGTAGAGGCAATGACTGCGAGTCCTTTTTTCCTTCAGAGGCATCAGAAAATGAAAGCGGTGACAAGTCACCGCACTCCAAAGTGGTGTTCGCGGCTTGGACATCCAATGCACCAAATTAAGATTGAAGCCATACTAGGCCCGGCGCTCAGGTCGGCGTCAACAGCCATCTGTCTAGGCCTGCGCTCAGTCCAGTTGTCCATGAGACGTGGTACACGTCCCAAAAAACATGACCTACGACAGGAAGAGCGATAAGGCCAGAATTCGAGTAAGAGAACGATTACGATAACGATTAAGAGAAGAGACGATTGGGTTGCGGCCGTCAGGCCGCGTTAGGAAGGACGGTTGCCCCATGAAGGACAACGAGACACCTGTGTCGCTCGCAGACGGAACGCCGATTTCTGTTCGAGCGATCAAGCCGGCGGAACTGGATCGCATTGTCCTTCGGTGCTGGCCTGAACGCGAGACTCTGGATCGACTCTTCGTGAACCAGGGCACTATCGGCATGGCAGCGTGGGAGGGCGACAAGTGCGTGGCTCAGCTTCACTGCTACCAGGTCACCGCTCCTGACGGAAAGGAGTGGTGGGTGGGCACTGACGGCCCAATGGGAGCGAACTGGTGGACGGACTCAGATCGGGTGTTCGAAGGCTGGGGGCAGTGGGGACCGAGCAAGTCAGAGCTTGGGCTGTCGGGTCCCGTGTGGTGCCACGCTTGCTTCCACGTCGGACGTACGCTGGACGATCCGGAGGAGAACAAAGCGCGATATCTCGGCCGCGGCATTGGCACTGCCCTGTGTAAGGAGTCTATCCGATGGGCTCAGGAGCACGGCCATGTGGCAGTCGTCGCACCGGGCTCTCCCCATGGTGTTCCGCATTTCACATCGTGGTACGGCCATCTGCCCTGGACGACCTATGCGAAACTTGGTTTCCGTGACTATCCTGTCCCCCTGGCAGAAACCAGCCAACTCCCGGGCTGGGCCAAAGGAGAAGTCCATGAGCCAATCGCATCGGAGATCAAGGATGCGCTCAGGACTCGACCGGTCAACGAAATTCTCGAACGATTGATGGTGCTCGACCTGGAGAATTCCCAGCCAGCAGACCCGGGCGAGAAGCAATAGCCGCGCAGAGTGCTCTGTTGCATTTTACGGTCCGATATGAAGATGAAGCCTGACAAGATAGCCTCAGTCAACAAGGCGCGTTGGGAAGAAGTAGTCAAGGAGGGTGCGGGGTGCACGATCCCGTACCTGGACCTCGACGTTGAGGCCTTCCGTGCTTACAGAGATGGTGAAACGACAAGCCTGCCCGATCCCTGCTGCGATCCTGACAAACGAGCGGCAATGGCGACAGCCAGGGGAAGAGATGTCCTCTGCCTTGCGGCGGGAGGCGGCCAGCAATCTGCGCTGTTCTCGCTTCTTGGCGCCCGCGTGACTGTGCTTGACATATGCGAAGGGCAGCTCGAGGGTGACCGGAAGGCAGCGGCGCATTACGGTTATGAGGTGATCGCCATCCAGGGCGACATGCGTGACCTTACGGACCTGGCTGACGAATCCTTCGATGTGGTGTATGGAACGGGGTCCTGTTACATCCCGGACGTCCATGAAGTCTTCGTGGGCGTTGCGAGAGTGCTGCGGGCCGGAGGAATCTACCGGGCTGACTTCATGAACCCCTACACGGAATTCGTTGACCATACGGACTGGGACGGCGTGGGCTATCGCATCACCAAGCCGTACGCCCAGAGGGACCGGTTCAGACCGGACGGCGCGATGGAATTCCGAAGTTACCTCGACGAGGTTTTCAATGGCCTGCTGGATACGGGGTTCTCAATTCAGCGAGTCTTCGCGGCGCCGCACGACAAGCTGCCGGCCCCAGAAGCTGAGCCAGGGAGCTATCGACACTGGGCCGCGTTCATCGGGGGAGGGTACACCATCATCGCCAGGAAGGAGTAGACTCTTGCTGCTGTTCAGAGGGGCGGTTCCTCAGGACTCAGTGCCGGGAGACAAGGAACATGAATCTCCAAGACATTATCGGCCGTGAGTGCCCGCCGGAACCGTGGCGAGAGGGCGAGAAGATTCCCTGGCACGATCCCGGTTTCAGCGAAAGAATGCTCAGGGAGCATCTGTCACAGACTCATGACGCGGCCAGTCGCCGTTTCGAGATCATCGACAGTCACGTCCGGTGGATCCATGAGGTCGTTCTGTCAGGCCGGCAATCTCGTATCCTGGATCTCTGCTGCGGTCCGGGGCTCTACCTCCAGCGCCTGGCCTCTCTCGGGCACGACTGCGTCGGGATCGACTACTCTCCCGCGTCCATCGCCTACGCGAAGGAAGCGGCCGGCCGGGCACAACTCAAGATCCGATACATGCTCGAAGACATCCGGACTGCGGAGCCTGGGGAGAGATTTGACTTGATCATGATGATCTGGGGAGAGTTCAATGTTTTCTCTCCCGAAGACGCAAAGGCTCTCGTGAAGAAAGCCGCGGGAGCTTTGTGTGACTACGGCCAACTTGTTCTCGAAGTTCATCCCTTTGACGTGATCCGCAGACAGGGGAATGCGGCGTCAAAGTGGGGGGCATCCCCTTCAGGCCTGTTCTGTAAGTCACCACACATCTGTCTAGAAGAGAGCTTCTGGGATGAGACCCGGCGCGCCGCGACGACCCGATACTTCATCCTCGACCCGGCCTCCTCTTCGGTCACGGCCTACGCTTCAAGCTCTCAAGCATATACGGACGAAGAGTTCTGCAGCCTGCTGAATGCCTGTGGGTTCACTACCGTAACGCAACACCCGTCTCTGACTGGAGAGGACGAAAGCTCCGGGGACGTGATGGTTTTGAGAGCAGAGAAAGAGCAGGCACAATAAGCTAACTCAGCGGATGCGGGAGAGGCCGGTCCGCTGAAGAGCAACCTTGGACACATGGCCCATGAGATATATCGACGAAATTGCGCGCAAGAACCAGGCTTATTGGGACAGCAACGTGACAGAGGGCGACCGCAACACCGTTCCCTTTCTCGACCTCAACGCCGATGCCTATTGGGACTATGCCGCGGGGCGTTCGTCTTCTTGGCCCTGCATGGAGTTCGAGGATGCACCGGAGGGTGTACTGCTCAAGAAAGCTCGCGACAAGGACGTCCTGTGCCTGGCTTCGGGCGGCGGCAGGCAATCGGCAGAGCTGGGGCTGTTGGGGGCGCGCGTCACGGTCATTGATCTGTGCGCCGGCCAACTCGAGGCGGACAGGTGTGCGGCCGACCACTACGGGTACGAGGTCAGGACAATCCAGGGCGACATGCGCGATCTTTCCGCGTTTGAAGACCAATCCTTCGACCACGTCCTACAAGGCATCTCTCTCACCTTCGTGCCCGATCTCAGACAAGTGTACGGCGAAGTCTTGCGTGTACTGCGGACGGGTGGACTTTATGCGGCCGCTCACTGCAATCCAGCCACCTATCCGATGAGCTTCGACGGGCCGGACAATGGATGGGATGGCACGGGATACAGGATTGCGGAGCCATATGCTGGCGGGCCGATCAGAGTGGGCAGCGATGGGCGTGAGACCATGTCGAAAGGAGAGCCCGGCGGCGAGCACAGACACCTGTTTCGCGACATCTTCAACGGACTGATCGATACGGGGTTTCAGATCCGCAAAGTGTGGGACCCTCAGTGGCACGAGCTCTTTGCCGCCTTTCCGGAGCCCGGTACGTGGCAACATCAGCGCGCTTTTGCAGCATACTTCTCGGTCCTGAGTAAGAAGACGGGCAGCTCACCTGGCGAATAGGAAAGCCCGGGGCCTATGTGCCAGTCTTCTCATCAGCCACTTTGAGATGCTAGCGGCTGTCTGGGTTTGAGCAGACAGATTCAATGGCCATCGCTGTGGTTCAGTCGCGCCTGTAAAGGACCACACGGCCAAGAATAAACTCAGCCTCAGGCAACAATTACATAATCACCGTCTTCACTGCTGATTCGGGCGTCATGACGAAGTTTGCCGGTCAGAGCGAGGTGGTGTTGCCCCTTCGCCAGAACTGCGGCCCTGACTTCAGCAATTGCTGCCCTGCCACCGTGGGCCTTCAGATAATCGTAGGCTGCGTCATTAAGCGGAACATCAGATTTCTTGGTCTTCTGCTTCCTTGATTTGGCTGCCTTCTTCTTTGCTGGGGTGCCTTTCGTTGTCGCATTTCCTGACAACCTTGCGACGACGCCGTGTGCTTCCTTCGTCTTCTCAATGTTCTTACTATTAGTAATTGCCGAAGCAACCGTCGCATACTGCCCTGGTGTGAATTCATTCCCAAAGAATCTGACGACTAAATCCTTCTGAAGTGCCTCTCCTCCCATAGAAGACAGGGCTTCAGTGACTCGTTCCTCCCAGGTTCCGCCTTTAGCGGCTCGTTTCCCGCTCTTACTCGCCTTCTTCTTAACCTTCTTTGCAGGCTTGGCGGATACTTTGGCGGCAGCTTTTCGGGGCCTCCCTCTACGCTTCTTCTTTTTGGCTGGTCTAGCCGAAACCGATGGTCCCGATCCAGAATCGACCTCACCACCTAATGAGATGATCTCTTCATTGATAGCGACGATTTCTGCCCTGAGCTGTTCGCCTTTCGCCAGCAGGCTTGCGACCCTTCTAAGGTTCCGCTCCTTCTGTTTTACTAATCTTTCGATGTCTGCCTTGCTCATTTGAATGGCTAATGCAGTGATGTTCATGTTGCTCCTTCCGTGATTGCACGCCATTTTCCGTAGTAAAGCCGAAGGATCTTAGCTTTGTCAGACCGGGTAATCAATCGTTTAGCAGTTCCCACTTTCTCCCAAAGCTCTAAATTAGGTAGTTGTTTTCAGGAATCAGAGGAAAAGCAGCGAGATTCTGCCGGTGACAACGCGGTTGACTGGAAGTTCATCGCCGTCGAAGATCGCCTATTGGCCGAAGCACGTCGCCAGCCTCCCCGGGGATCAATTCTCAGAGGAACCAACTCATGAAAAAAGAAACGATAGATAGGGCTACGGGACAGACCCGACGCGAATTCATTAAGAGCGCGACTGCTGCAGGCACAGCCGCTGCGCTCCCGGCCTTCATCCCGTCCACCGTGCTGGGGGCGAATGCTCCGAGCAATCGGACAACCCTGGGCTGCATCGGCGTCGGCCGAATGGGCAGCGGGGATATGAGGAGCTTCATGGGATTCGACGAGGTCCAGGTCGTTGCAGTGTGCGACGTGGACGCCAATCGGGCACGGAACGCGCTCGGACTCGTTGAAAGGAAGTACGGCAAAGGGAAGAAGGACGGTTCCTACAAGGGCTGCAAGACGTACGGCGATTTTCGAGAGGTCGTCGCGCGGGATGACATCGACGCGGTCATGATCTGTACACCGGATCACTGGCACATGTTGCCCGCAATCGCCGCGGCCAAAGCCGGAAAGGACATTTTTGTCCAGAAGCCGCTGAGCCTGACCATTGAAGAGGGCCGGGCGTTGAGCGACACGGTTCGCCGCTATGGGAACATTGTGCAGGTCGGAAGCCAGCAGCGGTCTGACTCTCGATTCCGCTTTGCATGTGAGCTGGTGCGGAACGGCCGCATCGGCAAGCTCCATACTGTCAAAGTAGGTTGCGGTGCAGATCCTCCAACTGGCCTGCATGCTCCCATGCCAGTCCCCGATAATCTCGATTACAATATGTGGCTGGGTCCCGCGCCCTGGGCGCCTTATACCGAGGCCCGCGTTCATCCGAGAAAGGGCTATGGCCGACCAGGATGGCTGCGCATTTCTGATTACGGTGCAGGGATGGTCACGGGGTGGGGTGCCCACCATATGGATATAGCGCAATGGGGTATGGGCGCCGAGAACACCGGGCCTGTCGAGATCGAGGCCGAAGCTGAATTCCCCAAGGACGGGCTTTGGGATGTTCATGGTCCGTTCCGGATTGACTACACCTATGCCAACGGCGTCAAAGTCATCTTCGCGGACAGTCGGAAAAACAAGCAGGGCGTTCTTTTCGAGGGAACGGAAGGCTGGGTGTATGCGAGGAGGGGTAGAATTGATGCTCATCCGAAGTCGCTGCTGAAATCAAAGATCCTGCCTGGCGAGCTGCATCTCTATCAGAGCCGCAGCCACAAAGGGAATTTTCTCGAATGCATCAGGTCACGGGCTGAAACGGTCGCGCCCGCAGAGGTTGGCCATCGATCCTGCTCTGCCTGTCTACTTGGCAACATCGCGATGCGGCTGCCGCGGAAGTTGAAGTGGGACCCTGAACGGGAGCAATTTCTCAACGACCCGGAAGCGAACCGCTGGATATCCAAGCCCATGCGCTCCCCGTGGCATTTATGAGGAAAACGTTAATGAACTGCTTTACTGGATTGATCGGAACTCTGAGCGTCATCGGGCTGGCATTGAGCTCATTTGCTCAGGGCGCTCCTGCCCCGGATGCGACGCCGATGTCTCTCACCGCGAAGCTCGAAAAAGAGCAGGTGGTGATCTCTGCCGGCGGGAAACTCTTTACGGTCTACAAGTTCACCGGTTCCCAGAAGTATCCCTACTTCTGGCCGGTGAATGGCCCTGCATCAGGACGTTCGGTCACTGTCGAGACCTCGGAACCGTTCCCCCATCACCGTTCCCTTTTCTTCGGCTGCGATCGGGTCAATCGCGGCAACTACTGGCAGGATACGAACGAGCGCGGACAGATCGTGTCGCAAGGTCCCAAGATTATCGAAGCTCTGGGCGAGCGCGTGGTATTCACCGACGAGTGCCTGTGGAGGCAGCCTGGAAAGGACCCCATCATTCGAGACCTTCGCCGCATCGTTGTCACTGCGCCGAATGAAAAACTGCGGCTCATTGATTTTGAGATCACCCTCGAACCGCTGGTCGACGTGCGGATCGACAAGACGAACCATTCGCTTTTTTCGGCTCGTGTCATGCCAGACCTGAGCGTCATATCGGGGGGCACGCTGATCAACGCAGGGGGAAAAACCGGTGAGAAAGGAACCTGGGGCACCAGTTCCCCCTGGTGCGATTACTTCGGGGAACGCGAAGGTCAGATTGAAGGCATCGCGATCTTCCAGAATCCGGACAATCGCTGGTTTCCATCGAAATGGTTTACACGCGATTACGGCTTCTTCTCACCAACGCCGATGTTCTGGCCCGAGGGCAGCTACACGGCTCTTCCCAAAGGTAAAGCTCTGACGCTGCGCTATCGTGTCGTCGTCCATGCCGGTGATGTGAAGGGCGCGGGCATCGCGAATCTGTATGAGCAGTACGCAGCCAGCGGCGCGGCCGAACGACTGGACCAACTCCTGGGAAAGCTCAAGACTTATGAGTCTGGTCAGAGCCGCGGGCCGCTGCTCTTGATAGGAAAACTGATCCGAGAGTGCCATGGCTCACCTCAGCAGCGAAAAGCTATTGAAGAGCGTCTGAGCGCGGTTCTGCAGACAGATGCAACGCGAGCCTGCAAACACTTCATCTGCCTGCAGCTCTCCGAGATTGGAACCGGGCGGTCTGTGCCCGTCCTGGCCACGCTGCTCAAGGACGAGGAGCTCTCCGACATGGCGCGGTTCGCACTGCAGCGCATCCCTTCGCCCAAAGTTGACCAGGTTTTTCGGGAAGCGCTGAAAGACCTTTCCTCCGATATCAGAATTGGAATCATCAATTCGATCGCGTGGCGCGGGGACCGAAAAGCTGTACCGGAACTGGCCAGATTGGCCGGGCAGGATAACCGATCTCTGTCCGGGGCTGCGATCTCGGCTCTCGGCCATATCGGGGGCAATGGAGCAGCGGAGGCCCTCACTGCCCTGAGCGTTCCTCAGGCCCTCAACACACTGAAGACTGACGCGCTCCTGCAGTGCGCCGACCAACTGCAGGCAGCGGACGAGATTGCTGCTGCCACGGCCATCTATCGGAAGATGGTCGCAAAGGGCAATCCTGCCCACGTCCGCATCGCAGCCTTGAAGGGGATCGTCCGCACCGAGAAAGAGAAGGCCCTGCCGACGGTGCTGTCGTTCCTGGAAGAAGGCGACCTGGCATCGCAACTTGTTGCGGCCAAGCTGGCGAGGGAAGTACCGGGCAAAGCCGCGACCGAGGCCCTGACGGCACAACTGCCGGCACTTTCGCCCAACGCGCAGGTGGTGCTGCTTGCCGCCCTTTCCGCGCGCGGAGACAAAACGGCCGCTCCGGCCGTTACCACGGCCGCCCGGAATGCGAATGAGGATGTTCGTACCGCGGCAGTCCAGGCGCTTGGCATTCTCGGGGATGCGACCAGTGTTGAGCTGTTGGCAAAGGCTGCTGCAGCAGGCGGGAGGATAGGGCAAGTTGCGGCAGACAGTCTTCGCGTGCTTGGGGGAGAAGACGTGGACGCGGCCATGGCAAAGGTCATGCAGAAATCCGAGCCGGGCGAGCGTATCGCGCTGATCCTTTGCCTTGCTGCGAGAAACTACAGCGCGGTGATCCCGCAATTGCTGGATGGGCTGAACGATTTCGGACCCGACACGCACAAGGCCGCGTGCAAGGCTCTGGGTTCTCTGGCCGGGCAGAAAGACCTGGCAAGGATGGTCGCCTCGCAGGTGGGCGCGGGGGATCCCTCGAAACGGATGAACCTTGGAGAGGCCATTGCCCGCGTGGGTTCACGCATCAAAGACACTGACGCCTGCGCCGCGCCTGTGATCGCCGCGCTTGCCAAAGCTGGCGACGAGGCCGTTATCGACCTGCTGCCGGTTCTGAACCGCATCGGGGGCGACAAATCTCTGGCGGCGATTCGTGGACTGCTGGCGAGCGAAAATGCGTCGGTGAAGAAAGCCGCTATCCGTGCCCTCGCCGATTGGCCCGGCCCCGCGCCCATGTCAGACCTGCTCGAGATCGCGAGGAGCGATCCTGATCAGGTCCATCAGATTCTCGCTCTTCGCGGCTACATCAAACAGGCCACCATGCCCGCGGACCGCACCCCCGAGGAGACCGTGAAGATGCTGGAGCAGGCGATGGCCCTGGCAAAGATGCCTGCCGAGAAAAAGGCGATCCTCTCCCTTCTTCCGGGCTATTCCTGTGAGGAAGCGCGAGCTCTGGCAGAGGCATACCTGAATGACGAAGCCGTTGCCGCTGAAGCAAAGCTGGCCGTAGGAAGATTGAGCAGGGAAAGCGGACAGAAGTTCGATTTTCAACTCAAAGGCTCTCCAGTGATGGAAGGCTTTACCGAAGTGAACCAGTCAACCCGGTACAGCGACCGGCTCGGGCATGGGTGGCTGACCGCACCCGATCAGGAAAGAAACCGTAATGCCGGCACGGACTTGACGCGCGACTTCATCTTCGACCGGGCCCCCAGAACTTTCAGAGTAAAAGTTCCGAACGGTTCCTATGTGGTCACAGTGTTTCTGGGGGACATGAGCAATCCTCATGACAACATGGCCGTCCACGCGGAAGGCAAGCCCAAACTGAAGAAGGTCACCAGCGGAGCTGGCGAGGTCAAGGAACTGGCCTTCAACGTAGATGTTGAGGACGGCGCTTTAGACATCGAGTTCAAAGATGCCGGCGGAAGAGACGTCAATTGGACCTGTGCGGGCGTGATCGTGGGAAAGTGATCAGGAGAGTGACGCAGCCGTTGGAGTAACGGCTTTAGCCTGGCTCTTCGCGCTCAGTCTTCGATCGGTTTGCGGAAATGGTGTAGGTGGAGAAGAGGGTGTTGGAGAAACGGCTGCCGGAGTTGGAGTAACGGCTTCAGCCGGGCTCTTCGCAGTACGGCAGACCCGGCAGGACCCGGCTGAATCAGGCTGGCTCTTTGCGCTCAATCTTCGATCGGATTACGGAAATGGTGTAAGTGGAGAAGAGGGTGTTGGAGAAACGGCTGCCGGAGTTGGAGTAACGGCTTTGGAGCGAACTGGGAAGTCGTTGACGGCAAATGGGTTTAGCCGGGCTCTTCGCAGTACGGCAGGACGGCAGGACCCGGCTGAATCAGGCTGGCTCTTTGCGCTCAGTCTTCGATCGGATTGCGGAAATGGTGTAGGTGGAGAAGAGGGTGTTGGAGAAACGGCTGCCGGAGTTGGAGTAACGGCTTTAGCCGGGCTCTTCGCAGTACGGCAGACCCGGCTAAATAAAGCCGTTACTCCAACATCCCCGTGCCGGATGGCCACCCAGGTTTCAGGCCACCCGCTCTCACTCACTCTCCGCAAGATACCGATCGAACGCTTGGGGCACGGACTGTGGCTTGGCTTTGCCGCCATGGATGAAGACGCGGTATTTCAGCTTCAAGGGAATCCCCGGCTTGAGAGTATGTGGTTTACGGCCGGGCCAGGAGACGTTGAGGATGCCTGCATAGCTCGTGCGCAGCAGCCAGGCAGGGGCGTAATCCGGATGCTTCGGGTGGACGAAGATTGCCACGCCACGGGTCTCAGTCGACAGGCTGGCCCACTTGAACGGGCGATTGGTGCTGTCTTTTTTCAGCGGGCCGGTGTCCGTGATCAGAGAGGCGCTCTTCATATCGGGCGAGCCGCGCAAACACAGACCGCCGTAGCCTTTGTTCTTTTGGCCCCGCAGTTCGACTGGCCCGCCAACGGCCTCGAAGCTGAGCTCGACATCAATCGACCGGCCCGCACCGGATGAGGGATACACGCGGATGGTAGCAGTCTCGGATGCGACCTTTTCTTTACCATCGAGCTTCCATTCATTCTCAACGGAGAGCGTTGCCCCCTTCTCGCCTGCCTCGCGCTTGATCCACCGAACGAAGTGCTGACGTAGGGGGCTGGGGTGCCAGGTCTGGACGTTTCTGCCGCGAGCCTTCATCAAGGGCCAGGTCCAGAACACGCCGCGGTGGTGAAAGTGGTCCTTCGGGAAATCGTCTGTTAACGGGCGCCCGCCCAAATCGAAGAGGGGATGGATGTAACAGGACCGGGTGTACTTCTCATGGACGCCTTCCTTGAGCTGCTTGCCATAGTTGTAAGTGAGGACGGGAGTCTCGCCTTCCCGTACCGTGAGTCGGCCCCGCTCGGAGTCATCTGCGAACTGGAGCGGTTCCGCGGAGCAGATAGAAGCGAGACTTACGAACAGTGTTGCGGTGGAAAGTATCATTTGATTGTCCAGATTCTGAATACGATTAAACGAGACGTGTATTTTTTCGCGGCTCTGCGGGGTGAAATGGCGGCCGTGGCGCAAAACAGTAGACATCATTTCTCCAACAGTTTATCTCCTCCGCTTTGCTTCATCAGCTCGATGACCTTCTGCTCGTCCACCTCGATTCCGAGGCCCGGGCCGTCGGGCACGTGGGCTTGGCCATTCTCGATCTGTATCGGATCTTTGAGAACGTCGGCAGTGAGGAATTGCGGGCCGTTAAGCGCGGCCGGCTTCTCAAGATCGTAGGCTCCGTAGAGAGCCAGCGTGGCTGCGAAAGAGATGTCCGGATCGGTCAGGCCGCTGCCCAGCCACATCAGGCCGTGCTTCACGCAGAGCTCGATCTGTCCCTTGTTTGAGAGGAGCCCTCCGCAGCGGGCCGGCTTCATGGCAACGCCGTCGAGCATTCCCAGCTTGAGGAACTCGTCGAGATCAGTGGGACTGGTCACGCCCTCGTCCATCAGAATGGGCAGAGCGCCCTGTTTCTTCAGGGCCTGGTAGCCACTGATATGGTTTGGCCGCAACGGCGCCTCGAGGACGTCCACTCCGGCATCGGCCAGGCGCGGAGCCGCAGCCAGTGCTGAAGCATCTTCATAGCCGCCGTTGGCGTCCGCCCAGAGAAAAGTCTCAGGCGCCAGACGACGGACCTCCTTGGCCAGAGCGACATCGAAGTCGGGATCCGGGGCGACTTTGATGTTGAAGTTGCGATAGCCTCTTTCTCTGCCTTCCGCAATGACGCGCTCCACGTCTGCCAGGTTCTCTACATTGACCGTCCAGCTCAGCTCCAGCGGGCCGCCGCGCTTGCGTCCCCACAGCTCGGAGATTGATCTGCCTGTCTGTTTCCCGGTCAGGTCATGAAGGGCAATATCAATCCCGGCCCGTGCGATAGGCATGCCTGTTGAGAATCCCGGCGCAATGGCTTTGTCCATCGCATCGTGGGCACCGTCAATATCTGCCGGGTCCATTCCGAGCAACACGGGGGCGTAGTAATCGCGCAAGACAATCGAAACGGTTTCCAGCGTCTCGTAGCTCCATCTGGCGATGGGCACCGACTGTCCCCACCCGACCGTACCGTCATTCGCGGTGACTTTCACAGTGACGGCCGCCCTGCCGGCAGAGCCGTGAGACCCGGTAAAGAACTTGAAGTAACCGGTCATGGGATACCGCATGGGAAAGAGCTCGATCCGTTTAATCTTTGTCATGGCACGCTGCTCCGCTTGAGTCGGTCACATGAGTGGACAGGCGAATGGGGACAGACGAGTAAGAACGAAAACAAGATCAACGGTCGCACAGCGAAGCCCAGCTCGCCAATGGTTGCTGTCAGGCATGAGTGGACAGGCGAATGGGGACAGACGAGTAAGAACGAAAACAAGATCAACGGTCGCACAGGGAAGCCTTGTCCGCCAATGACGCTACAGTCATGCGGGGTTATTGACAGAATCCATTTGGTTACTTGTACTACATACGCAAGGTCAGGTTACTGTTACTGGAGACAGAATGATGTTGATCGCAGGAAAGG
>Ga0066834_10000901_pt1 | contig 13997 bp, 7 predicted proteins | sample ETNtaG_30_FD_66729 | JGI IMG/M metagenome (GOLD analysis project Ga0066834, IMG submission 66729) | Marine microbial and viral communities from oxygen minimum zone, Eastern Pacific Ocean - ETNP201306PF43B | ecosystem: Environmental > Aquatic > Marine > Oceanic | place: Pacific Ocean: Eastern... | reverse complement strand
TGCCATCGCTCCACGGCTGCTGCCCGATCCATTGGTGCGTATCATAGCCGTCGTTGGTCTCATCAATATAAGGTCTCCAATTGCCGTCCGATTCATACCTGCCCCGGCAGTCCTGCTGCAGCACTGCGTAGCCTGCCTTTACGAAATCCTGGGCCCAGGCCACGTATCGGGGGTGTTGAGTGCTGTAGGGGCTGCGGATCAGCAGCGTGGGGAACCGGCCTTTTCGTACCGGCCGATACAGCACACCATGAAGGAGAACGCCGTCTCGGGCAGGAGTGAGGATGTCAAGCTGGATATCGACAGGTGTGTCTGGCATGGCTGGTCGAGTCTGCCGCGGGCTGTTTGCGGTGGGAGGCTATTCTACATCTTTTCCTCAGATGAAGAACTTCGCCGGCTCCTGCTTCACCGTCAGGCATGAATCCACGGCCTCGACAGCAACAGACTGAACCAGGACTGGCTGGGGACTGGCCCTGCAGAAAAGAAGTCTCGACTCTGGTCGTTCCTCATTGGGCCGGTTTTCTGTTCCTATCCCGATGAGATTTTCCGACAGTACAAAGAAACGGCCAGGAGCATCTTGCTCCTGACCGTCATCCCGTAGACACCGGAGTGTTGTTTGTCTAGCGGCGGCGGCCGCCAGATGACCTTGAACTCCCTCCGGATTTCTTTGATGTCGATGACCGGCTCTTGGTCGAGCGGTTCTTGGTCGAGCCGCTCTTGGAGCGTGAGCTCGATGACTTACTCTTGCCGGCCGAGCTGCGGCTCGAGCCTGACTTTGAGGCCGAACGGCTGCCTGTGCCGCTGCGTGAGCTCGCGCTCTTCGTCTTGCTCGAGCTGCTGCGGCGTGAAGCTGCTGCAGACTTGCCGGAACTCCCCGTGCCGGAACGGCTCACTGAGCCCTCGACCTTGCGGCCATCTTCCGTGCGGCTCACTGTCTTTTCACGGTCGGTCTGCCGGGAGGCACCCTTCGAGTTCGAGCGGGTCGTGGTACTCTCGCGCTTGCGGCCGTCTTCAGTTTTGGTCACCGTTCCCGATGACTCAGCGGTGCGGGTGCCACCTTTGGGGCCTGTCGTCTCACTTGAGCGGCTCCGTTCGATGCCGTTTTCAGTCTTGGTCACCGTTCCCGATGATTCAGTGGTGCGAGTGCCACCTTTGGGGCCGGTCGTCTCACTTGAGCGGGTCCGTTCGATGCCGTCTTCGGTCTTAGTTACTGTGCCCGAGCTGCTGTGGGTAGTGGTCTGACCATTCTTTCCGGTTCGTTCACCGGTTGTCTCAATGGTCCGGCCGTCTTCGGTTTTGTTGATTGTTGTTTCGGAACTGCGGCTGGTGGTCTCGCCCTGGCCGGTGGTGCGCTCACCTTCACGGCTGATGGTCACCGAGCCGTCGTCATTCTTTGTAATCGTCTTGCTGCTGTCGGTTGAAACGCTGCCTCCTTTGGAGTTTGTGCCCGTGGTCGAGCGCTCCATGGTGACTCCGTCATCCGTCTTCGTGCGAGAGCCAGTGGTTTCGCGTTCGTAGGTCGTTCCATCGCGGCGTGTGCCGGTGGTTGTGCCGGTGGACTCCCGGCCGTCTTCCGTCTTGGTGATCGTGCCGGTGTGATCGCGGTTGGCGGTGTCACCGTTGCCGAATGTCTTGTCGGAGTGGCCTTCGACTGTGGCGGTGCCGTCGCCATTCTTGGTGACCGTCCGTTCTCTGTCGGTATCCACAGAATGGCCTTTGTCGTCTTCCTTGTGAGTCTGGCTGGTCTTGGTGCGGGAGTTGCCGTCTTTGCTGCGCTGCACTTCTGTCGTGCTGGTGCCGGTTCTGTCTTGCATGATTCCCTTGCGTTTCTTCAACCAGTTGCGCCAGCGGTCTCTCAGGCTGGTGTTGTCGGCTTTCTCTGAAACGATGGCTTCGGAATCGTCTGCATTGGATTGAACCGGGATGAAGGTCATCATGCTGCCGATAGCGATGAACAGGCTGAGCTTCTTCATTTGTGTTTCCTCAAACTAAAGGGGATGGATTTCAAGTGGATGGTGTGGAAAGCACTCTTCGTGCCAATGAACCTTCTCAGAGCTAAGCAACTCTACCCAATCATTTTATGATCGCTTGTCGGTCCTGAGCAGGTTCTGAAGAAGACCTGTGTAGGTATCTCACACAGGGCCGTGTGGGATTCAGCCGCGGCTCCGTGGTCCATGTGCTCCGCGACCGCTTGATCCTATCGGGATGCACTCCGCATGAATTCGACCCGGAATACCTGTGCCAGCCGCATCCCTTGTTTCGGCGGCTATGCCTGCTCGTTAATGCGATCTATGAGCGTTCGGAATCGTCCCACGTCCCACGAGTCTGTCTTGAACACCAGCCGTGGCAGATGCCTCAGATCCGAAGCATCCTCCTCTTCAGACAACGCGCCTTCGTGGATTTGAAAACCGCCTTCTGACAGCAAGTCATCAAATTCGAAGGTCAGATCATCCGCGAAAGCCTGCCCCGGATTCGACTTCAACCGCATGACCAGCCGGTCGCCTACGAAACGTTTGGAATGAAAGACCCCATAGAAACGAGAGATCTCATCACAGGCATCTTCAAGATTATCGGTCACGCTGAACAGATTGAGATCGCCTTCGGAAATCAGCCCGTTATCCAGCAATTCCTGTCGCACGAATCGCTCCCAGCGTTGCCAGTAATCTCCGCCCGGCACATCGACAAGCACGATCGGCATCAGGTTGCTCTTGCCCGTCTGCACGAGTGTCAGGCTTTCGAATGCCTCGTCCATCGTCCCGAACCCGCCGGGAAAGCAGGCAAGGGCATTCGTCTCCTTCAGAAAGAGCAGTTTGCGCGTGAAGAAATAACGAAATGTGACCAGCTTCTCGTCACCGACAATGAATTCATTCGCGGTCTGCTCGAAGGGCAGCCGAATATTCAGGCCAAAGCTGCGATCGCGACCGGCTCCCTCATTCCCGGCCTGCATGATCCCCGGGCCCGCGCCGGTAATGACCATAAACCCGCGGTCGGCGATCATCTCGCTGAATTCCTTCGCGTGCTTGTATTCCGCCGATTCAGGTTTCGAGCGCGCCGACCCGAAGACACTCACTTTTCGCAGATGCCGATAACCTGAAAAAATCTTGAACGCATAACGAAATTCTTTGAAGGATTTGTTCAGCAGTTTGAAATCGATCCGAGCCGCATCATCTTTAATGAGACTCAGGCACATCCGGATCATCTCTTCCCCCAGGTCCACATTCTCCGAATCACTGAAATCGAAAAGGAGCTCCTTGATGAGATCGTTGCGTTCACTGTTGGTCATAGAATCCCTCGCAGTTGGTGTTTTCCAGGCCAGGACTGAATATAGGCCGACCTAGGAAGTGAGGCAAAGGGTTGCCTCCAGCCAATAGTTCAGGAAGAGACGAGCGAACCGAATGTCCTCAAACAGAGAAATGATGCACGATCAAGCACCCCCTCTCGAGCTCAGCGATAACGAAGGGCCTTCCATCCACTGCTTCGGCCGCGACGCCATGTCCACGACCTTCGAGATCTTCATCGAAGGCCAGGATGCTGCCTACGCCGAACAGGCTGCCCTTGAAGCCCTGGACGAAATCGCCCGCGTCGAAGAGGAGCTCAGCCGCTTTATACCCTCCAGCGACATCGCTCAGATAAACGCGCTCGAAGTCGGCGAGACCTGGAAGCTCGGTATCGAAGCCTACCAATGCCTCAGACTGGCTAAACAGATGTACGAGGCAACTGCCGGTGTATTCGATGCGGGCGCAGGCTCAGACGCCAGCATCGATAGTCTACAATTAGACGAAGATGCCATGGGCTGCACCGTAGCGTCCAAAGGACTCCGCATCGACCTCGGCGGCATCGGCAAAGGATACGCACTCGACCGCGCTGCAGACATGCTGCGGGACTGGAGCATCGATTCTGCTCTTCTCCACTGCGGACAAAGCACCGCGCTTGCCCTGGATACACCGTCGGGTGAGCCCGGCTGGAACATAAGCATCCGCGATCCCCGCGACCACACACTGCACCTGGCACGTTTGCAGATCTGCAACCAGTCCCTCAGCGGTTCGGGCGTCCTTCTCCATGGCCAACACATCATCGACCCACGGACGCGGGAACCTGCTCAGGCTAAGGAGGGGACGTGGTCGCTTGCGAGCTCGGCCGCTATCGCAGACGCGCTCTCGACCGCTTTGATGGTGATGCAACCAGATGAGATTGAAATCTACTTTGCCGCGCACCAATCACATTCCGGCCTTGTGCTGCCGAGAGATTCAGACACCTTCATGAGATGGGGCCAATGGCAGCTCTCCGATGAAGAGGAGGCAGACGCGGATGAAGAGACCACGGATGAAGAGGGCCACGGATGAAGAGGGCCACGGATGAAGAGGGCCACGGATGAAGAAGGCCGTGGCTGAAAGAGGCCCGCGGTTCTCATTGTCCGCGATTGTTTTCATCCGCGGTTGCTTTTATCCGTGGCCCTTCTTCATCCGTGGCCCTCTTCATCCGTGGTCTCTTCATCCGCGGCTCGCCTCTGCAATCCCTCAAATGAATGGAAACTCCGGGCGCCCGTCTTACGATTCATCGGCGCGGCATACCGACATAACTCCACGATGCTCGAATCATGAAGAATCTCCCCCTTTTCATTGCGGCCGTCACCCTCACAATCTCCGCTTCTCACGCCGAGCGCAGGCTCCGCAAGGACCTCGTCGAGAAAATCCTCGCGGCCGCGCCGACCAAGTCCCGAGTCCAGCCCAGGCAGGCCCGCAAGGTCCTCATTTACACACGTGCCACCGGTTTCGTGCACAGTTCCATTCCCTATGGTGCACGGGCCATCGAGGCCATGGGCAAAAATACCAAAGCCTTCGAGCCGACCATTACTGATGATCCATTCATGTTCGAGGCTGACAAACTCAAGGATTTCGATGCCATCTTCCTCGTGAACACAACCGGCGATCTGTTCAGAGCCAAGAAGCCCGGCGAAAAGATGGACGCGGCCACTTCGGCTCGACTCCGTGAAAACCTGGAGAAATTCATCCTCAACGGCGGAGGACTCGGCGGATGCCACGCGGCCACCGATTGCTTTTACTCGTGGCAGGGCTTTGGTCTCATGCTCGGCGGCTACTTTTCCGGCCATCCCTGGCATGAAAAGGTCGGCATCAAGCTCGACGAGCCCGACCATCCATTAGTCGCCGCGTTCAGTGGACAGGATTTTTTCATCACCGACGAAATCTATCAGTTCCGTGCGCCATGGTCCCGCGGGCGTCTTCGCGTGTTGCTCAGCCTCGATGTCACCAAGACGAATATGAACAAGGGAGGCATCCGGCGAAAAGACGGCGATTTCGGCGTGAGCTGGATTCGCAATCACGGAAAGGGACGCGTCTTTTACAGCTCCCTGGGGCACCGGGAAGAGATCTACTGGAATCCGATGGTCATGAAGTATTACCTCGACGGCATCCAGTTCATGGTGGGCGACCTGGATGTTGATGCCACGCCCAGCGGCGACGTCCGCCCGTTCAAATCACTCTTCAGCGGGTCGGATACATCCGCGTTTGAATTTAAATCCGGGGGCTGGGTCGCTGAAGAAGGCGCGCTCGCGCTCAAGCGAGGAGGCGGCTACGCCTGGACAAAAGAGTCTTACGGCAACTTTGTCCTCGACCTGGATTTCAAGCTGAGCAAAGGCGCCAACAGCGGCATTTTCATCCGCACGGGCAACAAGGGTGACGCGGTGCAGTCCGGCATCGAAGTGCAGGTCTACGATACCTTCGGCAAGGAGAATCCCGGCAAGAACGACAACGGCGCGGTCTACGATGTCATGGCCCCCAGCAGCAATCCGCTCAAAAAGGCTGGCGAATGGAATCACTACACCATCACCTGCTACGACAACAAGATCGAGATCGTCCTCAACGGCGCGCAGATCATAGATATGGATCTCGACAAGTGGGCCGAGGCCGGCAAAAACCCGGACGGCTCGAAAAACAAATTCCGCACCGCGTACAAAGATATGCCTCGCGAGGGCTTCATCGGCTTCCAGGATCACGGCAACGCGGTCTGGTATCGCAACGTGAACGTGCTTCCGCTGAACAAAGAACGCCGCGCCGCAGTGAGCTCCCTCGCCGGCGTCAGCGAAGACCAGCGTCTGCCAAGACTCCTCGAACAACTCGCCGGGGCCAAAACCAACAAGGCCCGCAAAGACACCGAAGCCATCCTGATCTACGCCGCCCGAAGCGTGGCTGATCAGGCCCGCCGAGCCGACCTCATCCTCGACGCGCTTAAAGGCGCCAGCAAAGAGGTCCGCATCTCGCTGCTTCGCATGATGGGCAACATTGGAGGCGAAAAGGTCCTCGGCGTCCTGCGTAATTCGTGCAATGAAACCGATCCCGGGATCCGCGCGGCCGCAGTACAGGGCCTCGCCAACTGGCCGGACACAATCGTCATGGACGAGCTCCTCGAAATCGCCAGGACAGCCAAAGAAGAAAACATCAAATCGATCGCCATCAAAGGCTACGCCTCGAAGCTCAAACAGCCATCTAGCCGAAGCGCAGAGGAAACACTTAATCTCTACAAGAACGCTATCGCCCTCGCACCCACGGCCGAGCGCAAGATGCTCCTCGATGGCGTCGCTGGCATGCAGAGCCTGAATACGCTTAAGGCACTGGAAGGCTGGTTCGGTGATGCCAACCTGCAGACCGATGCGGGCTGGGCCATCGTCAAACTCGCGGGTGCGCTCAGCTCGAAATACAAATCGGAATCCGAAGACATTCTTGTGAAGGTTGCCACCGCAACAAAGGATGGAGGGCTCAAGCGAAGCGCGCAGCAGGCCATTGACAAGATCCATCAATTCGAAGATTTCATCACCACCTGGCTTTTCTCCGGCCCTTATATGGATAAAGACGCGAGAGCGCTTCTGAAGACGCCATTCCCGCCGGAGTTCGGCCTCGCCGATGCTGAAACCGAAGAGATCGACCTCGAAGCAGATGAGACAGAAAACGAAACAGATGTCAGCAAACCAGGTGCGCGCTGGCAATCCGCAACCACCGGCGAAGGCAACAACGCCTGGATGGTCGATTTCAACAAGCTGGCTCGCGGCAGTAATCGCGCCGCCTATTTGCGCACCTGGGTACGTTCGGAAAAGGCCCAGAAGGTGCAGCTTCAGATCGGATCGGACGACGGCGTCAAAGTCTGGCTCAACGGCAAGGTCATCCACACCAAAGATGTCAACCGGGGCATCCAGCCCGGTCAGGACAAGGTCAACGTGGATTTGCAGGCCGGATGGAACGAGATCCTCATGAAGGTACGCCAGGGCGGCGGTGGCTGGTCTGCTTGCGCACGCTTCCGCGCCATCAACGGCAAAAGCGCCGCCGGCCTCCTTCTGCCCGGTGACAAAGGCAGCCTCGAAGCCGCGGTCAACGCCCTCAAAGATCCCAAACAGAATCAGAACGCCGCGGCCGCTCTCATCACCATGTGCCTCGCCGCACCCGACAAAGCAAAAGAAAAACGGAGTGCCCTCAAGGTCGCCATCGATATTACGCAGGACAACGGAATCAAGGATGCGGCCCGGAATCTGGCAAAGTGAGCGTAATAAGTAATGAGTAATAAAGTAAAGAGCAGGAGGTGAATGTTCTGGTCCTCCGCACGCATCCCAACACTCCATCATTCAATTTCTCCAACATTCCATTTCTCCACACTTCACTCTCACACCATGCAATCCAACACTCGCCGCAAATTCCTCAAAGCCGCTGCTGCTACGGCTGCCTCTCCTTACGTCATCACCTCTACCGCTCTCGGCGCTAAAGGGCGTCCGCCGGCCAGTGAACGGATCACCTTCGGATTCATCGGCATCGGCGGCATGGGGAATGGAAACTTGGGGAGCTTCATCGGATTCCCGGAAGTCCAGGGACTTGCGGTTTGCGATGTCGATACAAAGAAACGAAACGCCGCGCAGGCCAAAGTCGAGAAGAAATACTCGCACGAAAAAGAGAGCGGCAACTACAAAGGATGCGATGCATACGTCGACTTCCGTGAGCTGACCGCCCGCAAAGATATCGATGCGGTCATGATCGCCACACCGGATCACTGGCACGCGCTGCCGGCAATCGATGCGGCCAAAAATGGCAAAGACATCTACTCCGAAAAACCGATGTCGCTCACTATCGGCGAAGGCCGCGCCATGGTGAATGCGGTCCGTCGCTATGGGCGCGTCTTCCAGGTAGGCAGCCAGCAGAGGTCATCCAGCAATTTCAGGTTCGCATGCGAGATGGTTCAGAGTGGGCGGATTGGCAAAGTGCACACGGTCTACGTGAGCGTCGGCGGGCCTTCATCCGATTGCTACCTGCCGGCCGAGCCTGTGCCGGAAGGGCTCGACTGGGACCGCTGGATTGGCCCCGCGCCGTGGCGGCCATACAACAAGAGACTTCATCCGTTCAGTTGGCGCTCATTCCGTGATTACTCCGGAGGCGGCATGACCGACTGGGGCGCGCACCACTTCGATATAGCCCAGTGGGGGCTGGGCATGCATCACTCCGGCCCGGTCGAGATCATCCCGCCCGACGGCAAAGACGTGAAGTATCTCACCTACAAATACGCAAACGGCGTCACCATGTATCACCGCGGCGGTTCAAAGGGCGTCAAGTTCTTCGGCACAGACGGCTGGGTAGAGGTCTCAAGAGGCTACCTCAAGACATTCCCCGAAGAGCTCAAGGACACACCGACCCAGCCCGGAGAAGTCCATCTCTACCAAAGCAAGAACCATCGTGGCAACCTGATCGATTGCATCAGATCACGCAGGAAGACTATCTGCGATGTCGAAATCGGCTGCCGCTCTGTCACCGTCTGCCACCTGGGCAACCTCGCCTACTGGCTCAAGCGCCCACTCAAGTGGAATCCGGACAAAGAAGAATTCGTCAACGACCCCGAGGCCAACCGCTGGATCGATCGCCCCAAGCGCGGCGAGTGGAAGCTGGAGGTCTGACCCCACGTGCACCCAGGATTCAAGAACCACAAAGAGCACAGAAAAGAAAAGCAGAAACCGACACAGATTTCTCATGGAGTCTTTTCCTGCGATTCTGAGAAATGCGGATAGCTCTGATTTTTCTCAGTGTTCTCAGTGGTACGTATATTCATATGCGCCAACTCAGAAGCACACGTCGCAGCATCATGACAGCCACCGCTGCCGGAATCGGCGCGATGGCTGGTGCGTACGTTATGCGCTCTCGAGTGAAGAAACGTCCCCCGCCGAGCGAACGCATCACCATGGGCATCATCGGCCTCGGCGAAATGGGAGACATGCACCTCGGTCTGTTCTTTGGATTCAGCGAAGTGCAGATCCTCGCGGTCTGCGATGTCGATCAGTCTTATCGGCTGAGGGATAAAGGCCGCCTGGATCGGCTGTATTCACTGCAGGCCGGGAGGAGAGGCTCCTACAAAGGCACGAGGGCATATCGCGATTATCGCGAGTTGCTGGCACGCGATGACATAGACGCCGTCCTTATCGCCACCCCGGAACACTGGCATGGAATCATGGGAATGGATGCAGCGCGCAGCGGCAAAGATATCTATGGCGAGAAACCGCTCTGCCAGACTGTTCACGAGTCGCGTGAACTGGTAAAAGCGGTCAGGCGGTACGACACCGTGTTTCAGACCGGCAGCCATCAGCGTTCGAACGGCACGTTTCGATTCGCGTGCGAAATGGTCCGGAGCGGTCGAATCGGTCGCGTCCATACCGTCCACGTCGGCTGTGGCGGCCCGCCCGAGGACTGCTACCTGCCGGAAGAGCCCGTACCCGCAGGGCTCGACTGGGACATGTGGGTCGGCCCGGCACCGTATCGTCCATACAACAGCAAACTGCATCCAAAGTCGTGGCGGCCGTTCCGTGATTTTTCCGGCGGAGGCATGACTGACTGGGGTGCGCATATGTTCGACATCGCCCAGTGGGGCCTCGGCATGGATCACACGGGGCCGACTGAGATCCTTCCGCCCGTGAAAGGTCTTCGGCATGTTCTATTCAGGTACGCCAACGGTACGGAGATGATCCACGATCCTGATGCCACCGGCGTCCGATTCGTGGGTGTCGACGGCGAGATCGAAGTCAATCGCGGTTACCTGAAGACCACTCCGGATCATTTAACGAAAGAGTCCACACAGCCAGGGGAAGTCTTCCTCACCCGCAGCGAAAACCACCGCGCCAACTGGCTCGAATGCATCCGCACCCGCAGACGCCCCATCTGCGACGTCGAGATCGGCTGCCGGTCTGTAACCGTCTGCCACCTGGGCAACATCGCCTATTGGCTCAACCGCCCGCTTAAATGGAATCCCGAGACCGAACTATTTGTAGATGATGATGCCGCGAACAGACTTTTGGACCGGCCACGCCGAGCGCCGTGGGACAGGAATGCGTAATACGTAATACGTAATGCGTAATGAGTCATTGCGACATTCAATCCGACTTTTCAGTACATCTTCATTCCAACACTCCAGCATTTCAGCATTCCACCAGTCCAACACTCCAACATTCCACGCATTCATGAAAACAAGCGCCTTCTCACTCACGTTCTTACTCATTACTCATTACTCATTATTGGCTGAAGCCCCCGACGTAAACGCGCTCATCACCGAACTCAAGGGTGATGCGAAGCCGGCCGAACGAAGCCCTGAACAGCAGGCCGCAGCGTACGCGACGGTGATCCAATCTCTCCTGCCCAAGATGGGATCGGAGAACATCGACGAGCGCAACTCTCCGCAACAGACCCTTCAGACGATCTGCTGGCGCGCATCAAGGCCGGGCGCGGAAGCGGAACGACTTGCAGTCTGCAAAGCCATCACCGCTTCACTGGGAGCGAAGATGCCTGTGTCGGCTCGGCATTGGCTGCTCAAACAGCTCGAGCACATCGGCCGAGAAGAATCCGTCGACGTGCTTGTTACGCTTCTCGGTGATGAGGATGCATCCATCCGTGAGAAGGCCCGCCGCGCGCTTCAGAATAACTCTTCTCCGAAGGCGGGAGAAAAAATTCGTGAACAGCTCGGCAAAGCCAAAGACCCGGCCTGGCAGCTTTCGCTCCTGAATTCGCTGGTCTACCGGAAGGAAACAGCCAGCGAATCTGTCTTCCTGCAACACGCAAAAGGCGACAACGAAGCTCTCCGCTCATCAGCCATTCAGGGCCTCGCCCTCATCGGGTCAACGAAAGGCACTGAAGCGATCGCTGCGGCCATGAACAAAGGGTCGGAGCGTGCCCAGGCCATCGCATCCGATGCTTACCTTCGGCTTGCGGACAAGCTGACCGGCTCCGGCAAAAAGGCTGAGGCCCTTGCCATCTACAAAAAACTGCTGGAGACGGCCGGCCATAAAAAATGCGCGGCTGTCATCGGGGTCGGCCGTTCGGGCGGCACGGAAGAACTTCCCCTCATCTTCAAATCGATGCAGGACGCGGATCGCAAAGTGGTCGGCGCAAGCAAGGCTGCGCTTGCACTCCTGCCGGGCAAACAGGTCAGCAGCGCGATTGTGGAGCGCCTCAAGACCGCCGATGCCGATCTCAAGAAGACATTGCTCGAGGCTCTTTCTGAGAGTGCGGACCCCGCTATTCTGCCCGTCTTTCTTGAATCGTTGAAAGACGAAGATCAGGGGGTTCGCATTGCTGCACTGAACGGCATGGGCCGCCTTGCTTCCTCCGAAGCAGTACCCGCTCTCGTGCAGGCCATTGCCGATTCGAAAGAGAAGGAGCTTGAAGCGGCACGCAACGCCGTGGCACTTATCCCTGGCGAAGCGGTAATCGATCAGCTCACTCAGGCGATCGATAAATCAAAACCGGAAAGTCGGGTCCGACTGATTCAGACTCTTGCCACGCGGCCATCTGACAAGGTTGAAATCTACCTGAAGAAAACTGCTGCGGACAAGGATGCCGGCGTGCGTGTCGCTTCGCTCATGATTCTGAAGAAGCTGACCACGGTAGAAGATCTGCCATTCCTGCTCGGCCGCCTGGTCGCAGCGGAATCAGACGATGAACGTGAAGCAGTCCAGGCGGTCGTGTTTGCAGTCTTCGGCCGCGCGGAGAATAAGCAGAAAGTCGTCGACGACATCATGGCGCAATACAAGGCTTCAGCGAAACCTGCCAGGATTGCCATCCTGAAGCTCATCGGCAGGACCGGCATCACAGAATCCCTTGGGGCGCTGCGCACCGCATGGCAATCTGACGACAAAGAGGTCAAGGAAGCCGCGCTGCGGGGCATGACCGAATGGCCGAACACCGGCGCAGCAGAAGACCTGCTCAAGATTATCAAAGAGAGTGATAACCTTGTTCACAGAGTGCTCGCCTTCCGCGGCTACAATCGCATGGTTGGCGCCATCGCGAAAGATGAACCAGGAACGGCCATAGGGATGATGGAGGCTGCCATGGAGGCGGCCCCGCGAAACGAAGAGAAAATTCTGGCAATCGGCACCATTGGCAATACCGGGGATTCAAAGGCGTTCGACGTGCTGCTATCGCATGTAAGTAACGAAGCCCTGCAGAGCGAGTCGGTAGCCGCGGTTTTCAAGGTGGTCGAGTCGCTCGGGCTTGTCAGCTCTGCGGAATCCATTGCCGCGCTCGAAAAACTGAAAACTTCGGTCAAGTCAGACAAAGACAAGACGAAGGCTGACGACTTGATCAAGAAGATTCGGAGTCATGAGAATCATATCCAGACTTGGCTCTACGCCGGCCCATACACACAGAAGGGAAAGCAGGAGAAAGATCTTTATGACTTCGCGTTTCTGCCGGAAACCAAGCCTGATGAATCGAGCTGGAAACGTGTGGAAACCCTCGCAGACGTCAACAATTCCTGGAAACTGGATCTTCATAAATTTGGCAAGGGCAACCATCGCGTCGGTTACCTCCGCACCTGGGTCCGCGTGGAGAAGCCGGTTAAGGCATCGCTCGAGGTGGGCAGTGATGACGGCCTCAAAGCCTGGCTGAACGGCAAGGAGGCGTTGACGTTCAAAGGAAACCGCGCGATCGAGGCCGGTGCGAGCAAGGCCACGGTCAGCCTCAGCGCGGGCTGGAATCTGCTCCAGCTCAAAATAACCAACGCAACCGCTTTGTGGGAGGCCTCAGCCAGGTTTCGCGCGGAGGACGGTACGAAGCTGGGTGGCGCCATCACATTCGACGAAGAGAACTGTGCCGAGCTCATGCTCAAAGACCTGGGAACAGATGAGGTTGTGTCCAATCTCATCGACGCGGCCATCGATGTGGCGTCCGCATCGGCCTCCCTCGACGAGCAGAAGGAGATCGTCATGGCGATTGGAAAGCTGACCGAGGATGAGGCCGTGCTCGATCGGGCCGAGGTCGTGCTGGCGTCTTCAGACGATGACGCGGATTACATTCTCGACTGGCAGATGACCGGCCCGTTCACCAAACCCGCCAAATCGAAAAGCTTGTTCGATACCGCGTTCCCGCCCGAATCTCCGGACGCGAAAGGCATCAAATGGAAGAGAGCAAAGGCCGACGGAAAGATCCTGAATCTCGCTCGTCTGATCGGCGGTAGCAATCGCGTTGCCTACATCCGCGCCTGGATTCGCTCCAAACGAAAACACGAGGCGCGCCTCGAGATCGGCACAGACGACGGCTGCAAAGTCTGGCTGAACGGCAAGCTCGTCCACAAACTCAACAGAAACCGCGGCGTCCGAATCGGAGAAGATAAGGTCAACGTCACGCTGGAGGAGGGTATCAACCCGATCATGCTCTCGGTCTACAATGGCGGCGGCGGCTGGGGCGCGGCCGTTCGCGTGCGAGGAAGGAACGGCAAGCATTTGCCCCGATTGAGGCTTTTGGCCAAAGAACCGAAATGAGTCCCTGAGTCTGAAGGAATCACTGTCCTCTCGTGGTGCGGCGAACTTCTGACTGCAAAAGGAGGACTGCGGATGGAGGGACGATTTTAGTCAAGAGGATGAACAAAGGAGAGCCATGAAGATTCACTTCCGGACGCCCTCTGCCATCGGACTGCTGTCTGCCGTTCTGTTGATTTCTTCGTTGCACATATCCGCGGCGTCTAAGCTCAAA
>Ga0066834_10000899_pt1 | contig 14020 bp, 9 predicted proteins | sample ETNtaG_30_FD_66729 | JGI IMG/M metagenome (GOLD analysis project Ga0066834, IMG submission 66729) | Marine microbial and viral communities from oxygen minimum zone, Eastern Pacific Ocean - ETNP201306PF43B | ecosystem: Environmental > Aquatic > Marine > Oceanic | place: Pacific Ocean: Eastern... | reverse complement strand
ACCCAGCGGCGGATCGGGCCGCCTTTGAGTTGCTCGTCATCGAAAAGGCCAAATTTCTTAAGGTCGTCGAAGCACTCGATGCATTCGCGTGGATCCCAATCGAGCTTGCTCGCATAATCGAGCCAGAAGGGGCAGCCGGTTTCGGGATTAAAATGCCACTGGACGACTTCGCGTGTCCACGCATCGAGGTTGTCTGCAATTGCCTGGGTTCTGGTCTGGAGGTCGGACATGGTTGTGAATCTAAGGCTGTATTCCTACTCCTACTTCGCCACAATCGCATACAGCTTATTCCTGTTCGCGATATACAGCGTGTTGTTCACATACACTGGCGTCGAGTAAACCGCACTGAGCATATTCGTCTCGAAAAGCACTTTCTTCGTCTTCTTGGCTTCGAGGATTTCCAGGTCGCCGTCTTCGTCACCGATGATGACTTTGCCATCGACGACGAGCGGGGAACCCCAGACCGCGGCCAGCAGATCGTGTCGCCAGTTCTGCTTGCCGGTCTTGGCGTCGAGGCAGTAGAGGAAGCCGCTGAGGTCGGTAATGAAAAGGAGTCCGTCTTCGGTAATAGAACAGGTGGACATGGTGCGATTGAACTTCTCGTCACCGAAATGCCAGACTCTGGCAGTCTTTGTAACGTCACCGGTTTTGGTGCCGTCGATACAGAAGAGGTGGCCCGGTCCTTCACCGTGTTCGGGGTCCTGGCCGACGCCGATGTAGACGCGGTCCTTGTGGATGACCGGAGTGGCGATGATGTTGTTGCGGGTGCCGCGGCCACCTAGAAGCCACTTCGAGTCCTTGGGGTTGCAGTCAAACTTCCAGATCTGCTTTCCGGTTTTCGGCTCGTAGGAATATATGATTCCGTTGCCACCTGCGAAGATGACCTGCGGTTTGCCGCCCATGACGCCGTATGCCGGGTTCGACCACTCTCCGTGAAGGATGCCCTCGCTGACCGGGTTGTTTTCCCAGACGACCTTACCGGTCTTCTTATTGACGCAAATAAAATCCGGCGCGCGAGGGGAAGGCACGACGAGGTGCGCTTCGTCCACGCCGTTGCTGGTGACCGCGAACAGCAGGTCGCCGCCATCATCGGCGAGCGAGCAAGTGGCGAGGTTGTGCGGGAACACGGCGAGTTCGTCCATCATGTCGAGTTCCCAGACGATATCGACGTCGATCTTTGAGGTGCCCTTCTCCGATTTGTAGGGCCCGTCGTTTTCGTTGTCGAGAAATCCGTTCACGTCCGCGCAGACGACGCGTGCCTGGTTGCTGACGTAAAAGATCCTGTCGCCATCGATGAGCGGGATGGAGCAAATGCCCTGGTTCGGCCAGTCATTCACGCGGCCGGTGGGGAGCTTCGGATGCGCGGCCTGCCAGAGGAGTTTTCCATTGGCTTCGTTGAGACACATGATGACGCCGCGGTCGCCGACAATCTTGGGATTCTTTTCGGCCTCATTGTTGGTGCCGATGAATAATTTGCCTCCGGCAACGGATACATTGTTATAGGTCTGCGATCCGAGCTCGACGACCCACTTGATGTTTTTGCCGGTTTCGACGTCCCAACTCGTTGGCACATTCTTGCCGGGCGCGACGAGGTTGCGGCCGCCGGTACGTCCCCACATGGGCCAATCGCCAGCCCGTAGCGTTGGGAGGAAAAGAGCGATGAGCATTGATGAAGAAATAAGGGCTCTCATGGACAGTTAACTCCTGTTTCAAATCGTTGGGGAAACCAACGGGGGATAATTAAGAGGCGAATGAATGGATTAATTATTCGGCGCGACGCTCAGGTTATCGTAATAAATGTCAACGTTTGAATACCCGTGGATGCCGGGCGCGCCTTCATTGTTACCACACGCGTCGGTGGCCTCCAGGGTCCAGGCGGCGGGTTCCTGTTCTCCTTTCTTCCAGACCTTTCCGAAGAGCCTGGCGGGGTCGCCTTCCTTCGCAGGGAGCTCGGCGCGGAACTTGATCTTATACCAGACATCCGGATCCCATCGGAAACGTCTATCCACCTGGAATCGCGGCGGGGAACTGCCCGGCCAGGTGCGGAACTGAACCTTCTGATGGTTGCCCATGAGGTCGAAAACGTAACGCCCGTTGATAACCCCCGCGTCCGGCATGCGGCGTTTGTATTCTTTGGCCATGACCTCCAGCTCGACGGTGTAATTCTTCATGCCCGGATCGCCCACATAGGCAAAGGAACGCTTGAGCCCGGGGGCCTTGGGCGATTTGAACAGCAGCGTATTGTTGCCCTGCTTCACCGTTTTGAATTTGCCGGCGCCTATGAAATAAGACGGCGCTTTGCCCGGAGGCGACGCGGTGAAATCTTCTTTGACAGAGCCTGCAGGGACGACTCTCACCCGTGCCATCCCAGTGAGATTGCCGAGCTTGGCGACGAGCATGCCGGCCTGGGGTTTCGAAGGGGTGAACGCACCGTCCGCCAGTTTTCCGGCGAGTCGGCCCGCGACCCAGGTTGGCTTGACCTCACCGATCAGGTTGCCTTTGGCATCGAATGCTCGCGCACTGAATTGCTTTGTCTGGCCGGCAATGATGCGGGCCTCGCCGGGCACGATCTGCAGAAAGGCCGGCGCGCCGCTTCCGATCGTCCGTGCACCCTTCTTCGGACTGAAAGCGGTTGAAATGATGCCCGAGCCCTTCTTGCCGATGCAGTAGACTTTGTCTTCAGTTGTGATGAAAATCCGGCCGTTGGAGATGGCCGGGCTGCCGTAGATTTCTGTCGCCCGCTTGTTGCCGTCAGCGGTGAGCATGAGTTGGACTTCGCTGTGATTCTTTACCCCGCCAGGGCCGTATTCGATGATATGCACTCGGCCATTGACTTCGGTTGCGATGATTTTTCCATCCACCCAGACCGGAGAGCTTTTACCGACCGTGCCCAGACGCTGTGACCACTTCTCTTTGCCGGTAGCCGCATCGAGGCACACGAGCTCACCGTCGTTTTCAATCACGAACAGTTCATTGCCCACGATACATGGGGAAGCGTAACCGACCTCGTGGCCGACGGATTTCCAGACGAGCTTGCCGGTCACGGCATCGAAACAGCCAACCGCTCCCATGCGGGTCTCGCCGTCAAGATTCTCACGGCCGTGGCAGGCGTAGACCTTCCCCTCCGAATAAACGACGGAAGCCTGAAGATCTTTTTCCGTGAAAGGCGTCCCCCAGAGCTTTTCACCCGTGTTGGCTTTGATGGCGTACACGCTGCCGTCTGAGTTGCCGTCGAAAAGCACGCGCATGCCGTTAACGGTGCCGACGACGGGGGTAGAGTAAGTCGAGTTCTTGAACTTCTTCGCGGGCGATGAAATGTAGATGAGCTCGCCGGTGAGTTTGTCGAAGCACCAGTAACGGTGGCTCGGCATGTTGTATGGGCCCCAGCTCGAGCAGGTGAAACCCATCAGGATCGTGTCGCCCTCGACGATGGGCGAATTAGTCCGGCCGCCGTAACCGGAGAGCCTGCCGAATTCTTCGGTCAGCGAATGGGACCAGAGGATCTTGCCGGCCCGGCTGTAGCAGCGGAAGACCCCACCGACGCCATGCGCGTACACGTTGCCCGTTTCGGGATCGACGCAGGCATTCGACCAGCCCACGCGGGATTGCTGGATGTTGGTCAAATAAACATTGAAACGGTCCTGCCAGACAACGCGGCCTGTGTTTGCATCCAGGCAGGTAACGGCTTCCTGGGTGCGAACGCCTTCACCCACACGACCGATAAAGTAGACACGGCCACGATAGACGACAGGGGTCGAACGGCAGGTGTGATTGGCGGCCCAGACCAGGTTTTCCCCTTCGGGAGACCATGTATTGACGATGCCCTTTTCGGGGGAGGCACCAGTCTGTGAAGGTCCGCGCCATGCGGGCCAGTCGAGTCCGGTAGAGGGCATTGCGGTCGAGCTGGTCTTCTGCCCGGTTTGGCAGCCTGTGATGATGAGGAAGGAGAGAGAGAGAGCAGCAAGAGGAATAGACTTCATTTGCATGTTTTTCTTCCAATAAGAGACAAGACAATTCAGTCGCGCCCGCCATCCCCGGGGGCCAGCGTTTCGCCGGCTAAAGGTGAGACCTTCGATTGCAGTGCCGGCGAGACGCCGGAGAACCAGAAGGCGCCTTGAAGCTTTACAAGGCATAAAGCATTACTTTACCAATCGGCGTGCCTTTAATTCAAACCGGGGAAGTGAACCATGCGCCACTAATTCGATTTCCGGGCGGAAATTAAACTGCCCTTTCACTGCATTCATGACCTCCGCAGCCAGCGAATTGGGGTCGTCCACCGACGGTGCCGGCTCAATATCGAGTTTCAGTGAATTCAGACTGCCGTCGCTCACCTGTTGCATCCTGAATTCGGCAACTCCAGAGAAACGCCTTACCACCGCTTCAATCGCTGAAGGGTAAATGTTATTGCCCCGGATAAACATCATGTCGTCTTGCCTTCCCAGGATCCCGCCGAGCATGCGCGGGAAACTGCGGCCGCACTTACATCTCTCATATGTAAGGCGAACGAGATCGCCCGTTCGATAACGGATCAACGGGCTGCCCCATCGACCGAGCACTGTGATCACCAGCTCACCCGATTCACCATCGGGCACGGGCTCACTGGAATCGGGATCAATCACTTCGGGGATGCACTCTGACGCGATTAGATGCGTGTTCCCCTTGCCCTCGACGCATTCGATGCCCAGCGATCCGATCTCGGTCATGCCCGTATGATCAAAACACCGTGCTCCCCATGCGTTTTCGATGCGCTGCTTCATTTCAGGAATGTTGCCGCCCGGCTCGCCCGCGACAATGACCGCTCTGACTTTGCTGGCGGCTATATCCACGCCTTCTTCTTCGGCGACCTCGGCCAATCGCAGCGCATAGGTCGGAGTGCATCCGATCACCGTTGCTTCGTTTTCGATCATGAAATTCAGTCTGGCCGCGCTCGTCATCCCGCCGCCCGGCTGCACCATGTTGCCCAGTCTGGCCGCGCCTTCGAATGCCGCCCAGAAACCGAGAAACGGCCCGAAAGAAAACGGAAGGAAAACGCGGTCGTCATCCTCGAGGCCAATGGCGCGATAGATGATTCCCCAGCACTTCATCACCCATTCCCAGCTCTCCGGCGTATCGAGCCACCGCATCACTCTGCCTCCAGAGGTGCCGGAGGTGCCGTGCAGTCGACAGTATCTATCTATGGGGTACGTCAGATTCGAACCATACGGCGGGTGGTTTTCCTGATCGTCGACCAGCTCGTCTTTGGTCGTGAAGGGCAGATTCCGAAGAGCATCGAGACTGTTGATCGATGCCGGCTTTATGCCCCCGAGTTTTGCCTGATAGAAGGAGTTGGATTTGAGGATTTCACCGAGCAACCGCCGAAGCTTGCTGAGCTGTAACTCCTCGAGTTCGTTCTTCCCGAGTGTTTCTTCATGCTCGTTGAAATACTGAGTCATTGCGTATGCAGTGAAGAGGGTACTCAGATCCTTCTTTATGCCGAAGGCATTGCGCCTTGCAGCCCAGGGTTCGCGAGCCTCATCGAGCAAACCTGGGTTCCGAGGCGGAGCATCTTCTACCCCGAAGGCCGAAGGGGTTGCGCCCATATGATCTGTGAAGGCAGACAGACTGCACGGCCCGTTTTCTTTAAACGAAAGAGGGACAGCCGTCCCACCTGTACATGACTGCCGGGACGGCTGTCCCACGATTCGTTGTCTTTACACCCGTCTGTATTTACCAGGCGTTACCCGAGTAAGGCATCAGCGCGATGAATCTTGCTCGTTTGATTGCCGCCTTTGCCATCCGTTGGCACTTGGCGCAGTTGCCGGAGCGGTTGCGAGAGAAGAGCTTGCCCTGGCGGGTGGTCAGTTTCTGCAGTGACTCGATATCCTTGTAGTCGATATGAGTGATCTTCTCCTTGCAGAAACGGCATGCGCGAAGACGCAGCTCGGGATGCCCTCTACGGCGGCGTTGTTTCTTGACTGCCATGTGTGAGACCTGAAAGATGAAAACTCGTAAACCCAATTCCTAATTGAAGATAGTGCCTGAATTGGGAGCGGGATTTATAGCGAATGCGCTGTGGCACGCAACCGGTGGAGGGATGATGGTCGAGCAGTATCAACCATTCACCAGTGCGGCATCCACCCAGCTCTCTTTTGTACCGATACGCTCGTAGCTCTTTCGATTGAGAAAATTCACCACCCGTTCGTTGGTGCTGGCCATTAACTCGTCCATCGAACCCATTGCGATGATACGCCCCCGGTCAAGCATGACGGCCCGTTGCGCAATGGTGAAAATGCTCTGCAGCTCATGGGTGACGACGACGATGGTCATCCCGAGCAGGTCATTGAGATTCAACAGCAGTTTATCCAGCTCGAGGGACGTGATCGGATCGAGCCCGGCGGAAGGCTCATCGCAAAAGAGGATGGAAGGGTCTAGAGCAATCGCGCGGGCCAGGGCCGCGCGTTTTCTCATACCCCCGCTCAGCTCGGCCGGAAAAAGTTCCGCAGCATGCTGCATCTGAACCAGCGAGAGCTTTATCTGCGCGATCCGCTTGGCCAGTTTGAGCTCCATACCGAGGTGCTCCACCAGCGGCATGGCAACATTCTCTTCAACCGTCATCGAGCCAAACAGTGCACCACCTTGAAAAAGGACCCCGATATCCTGCCGCGATTCCTCCAGTTGCACTTCATCGAGCTCAGACAGGTCCATACCATTCAGAATCACCTTGCCTTTGGTCGGCTTCAGCAAGCCGATCATATGCTTGAGGAGCGTGGTCTTTCCACAGCCGCTGGGTCCAAGAATGGTCAGAATCTCCCCCCGCTCAATGGACATGTTGATGCCTTTGAGAATGACCTGGTTGGCATACTGGGCAGTCAGGTCTTGAACTTGGATCGCGGGAGAGGACATCTGATCAGGATGGATGGTAAGGCCGCCAGGCAAAGACGATATTAAGGTGGCCTCTTTCACGCCGGACTCGCCATGGCCCCATCTCAAGGATCACCGAAAGCGCCAAAACAAAGCTGCCGAATTGCATCTGCTGTGGCAACAAAGAGCGGATGCAGACAGCGCCAATCGTGCAAATGACAATCGACATGGCTTCTGTCTTTTCGAGTCGGCTCATGCACAGATCCTACAGCTCACGGCAGAAATGAACAGGCCAATCCAATCGCTCCACCAAACACACCTCCCCATACGACGAGCCAACCGAGGTGTTCGCGAATCATTTCCTGGATGATCTCTTTGACTTTCTGCGGGGTGAGCTCGTCGAGGCGTTGTGTCACGATGCTCTCTATTTTCTGCATGATGTCCTCGGCCATTTCATCGGGATGTATGCTTGCATCGATCGCTGATGTGACAACGTCTGACTCGAGGATCTCGGCCACGGTAACCCTCATCTTTTCCTCGACTGGCTCTTGCAGAGGCTCGAGCGCTCTTTGACCGCCGATCATCCGGAGCATACCTCCGTACTTTGATTCCAGGATCACTTCTACGATTCGATCAAAAACCTGGTCGTAATCGATGTTGTCAACAATCTGTTCGGTATTGATTGCCGGCTGGCTCTGGAATTCTTCTTCCAGCATGCGCTCGATATTCTCCCGGGTGAAGAACTGCCCCATGATGAGATCGCGAATGCCCGATTTGAAACTTTCGAATCGGTTGGGGATCACACCTGAACCGTAAAGTCCAGGCACTTTTTCAAACAGCATATGCACCGCCAGCCAGTTGGTGATCGCACCGGAAGTGGCGAAAAGCCCGATGGACAGTAGCTGCTCCCTAATGGGCGTATCGATGAAACCGAGCGGTATGAATGCCGCGGAAATGAGAGTCGTTATTAAAGACTTATTCATGCTCGCTGAATGCGTTCGCCACTTTGTTGATGGCCGCGGCGATATCGCGGATGTCGTCTTCCTGCATGTGCTCGTGCAGAGAGGTGGTGATGACGGTGCCGAGCCCTTGAACCGCGTCCGGGACCAGCTCGGGGCCGTAGTGGTACTCGCGGCTGACGTATGACGAATCGAAGGGAAATCCGCTGCCGCCGTATGTGCGTTTGTCGGTGAGGAAGTTTCCCCGCATGTAGATCGGGTCTTTTATGTAGTGCGCGCCCGCGCCGACTCCTTCCTCTCGGAGGGCTTCGCAGAACTTATCGGGGTCGTAGCCGGTGGCGTGGAAGATGTAATTCCACCAGGAGACTTCACGGTCGGCCGGCAGTGTGACAGCGGTGATGCCGGGCGCGTCATCGATGAGCCCGGTCAGCAGGCGCCCAAGCTCCACCCGGCGCTCGACGACTGACCGCAGTTTTTCGAGCTGTGCAACGCCGACCGCGCCCTGCATTTCTGTCATGCGGTAGTTGGGAGCGAGGAAGGCGTGGTCACGGTCGCCCATATATTTGTAATCCCAACCTTTGTCAGAGAAGAGTTTGAGCCGGATGTAAGTGGATTCGTCATTCGTAATGATCATGCCACCGTCACCGGTGGTCATGTGCTTTGATTGCTGGAAGCTGAAGCAGCCCATGTGCCCGAACGTACCGGCATACTTCCCCTTGTACCTGGTGGCGTGGGTCTGGCAGCAGTCTTCGATCAGGGTGACGTTGTGCTTTTCCGAGATGGCGAGGACCTCTTCGATGTTGCATGGATGACCGAACAGATGAACCAGAATGATGGCCCTGGTGCGGTCAGTGATGTTGGCCTCGATCGATTCGGGCGTCATGTTCAGCGTTATGGGGTCGACATCCGCGAACACCGGCACGGCATTCTGAATCAGAATGGGCATGACGCTGCCGGGATCGGTAATGGGCGCCGTAATGATTTCGTCGCCCGGCTCGGGATCGACCACGCCGACAGCGGTATGTATGGCCGCTGTTCCGCTGGTAGATGCCTGGGCGTATCCGATGCCGTAGAAGGCGGCGAATTCCTCCTCCAACTGTTTCACAAAAGTCCCACTCTTGCCGAACAGGGTCTGGCTGCGGACGGCTTCAATGAGCAAATCTTCTTCTTTCTGTCCGAAAGGCTTTCGAGAAGGAAACGGTTCAGTGCGGGTTTTAGGTCCGCCGTTGATGGCCAGGTTTTGCATGGTAGTGGTGTTTGAGAGTGTGAAAGTTGTGATGTGTGGGAATCCTGAGCATGTTGTTTCGTTGTGACCCGCCGGGGTGCATTGCATTCATGCCGGCAGAAGCCGGATGGGTGTAAGAAATTCTGGCAGATTGGACAACCGAATGGGGACAGGTGAAGATCACGCACAGCGAAAAGCGCCCGGACAATTCGGGAGTCGTGAAAATGCTGATGAGCGGAATTCTGATTGTCGATCATATCATCTTTGGTGTGCTCCTGGGCCCATTCAATGTCTGCAGCGCCGAATGGGATATGCCCCTGCAGGGCGGTCAGATTCATGATGTTGCATCAAAGGACGAGACGGCGTACGTGGCGTGGGGCAGGTCCGGCCTGGCTGCCATGCAGTTTCACGGTGGGAAACTCACCATCCGATCGATGGTTCTGACACCCGGGGCAGCTATCCGAGCCTTCCCATCGGGAAAATTCGTCTGGGTGTTTACCGGCCGCAGGATTCTTCAGCCTTATCGCATTGGGAATCAGGGCCTCACCCCTAAAGCTCCCATTTTTTTGGGGGCCTGGGACCTGGTCGACCTGGCCGTGAGCGGCGGCCGACTGTTTTACCTGAGGAAGGAGATTCTCAAGAAGACGATCCGGGATCGAGAGACCACACTCGAACTGTTTTTCATCGGGAGCGGGAGACTCACCAGTCAAGGCATGCGCATCGAAGGAGAGGCAAAGCTCGGTGCCATCCGCCCTCATCAGCTCCTGCCAATCCGAAGTGGTCGCTGGGCAGTCGTCACCCTTGGGACCTCCGGCCTGGCGGTCGTTGATTTCGAGATGCCGTCCCAGCCACGTGTCACCGACTTTGTCAGCAAGGTGGGGGACGTCCGTACTCTTTCATTCGTATCGGACCGAGTCGTCGCCGCGGGCGGTCCGAACCAGGTGGTGACTCTGGATTGGGACACCTACCTGGAAGACAAAGCCAACCCTTCCGAAAAGGGCCTGCCCGATATCGATTTTGAAAAGAAGGAAGAGGATGATGATTTGGATGGAGTTGGAGCAGAAGCCGCCAATCCACTTCGGGCACACCCGGTTAAAGGGATGCCTGTTTCTTTTTACGGAACAGAGGAACGATTCTACGCAGCCCTGGACACTGGCGTCATCGTTTCATTTGTTGTGCCCGAGCTGGGAAGCGATGTAAGCAAGGAAGGAGAAGTCCTGAAGCTCAACTTATCGCGGACAGCCGGGAGCAAGGGAGAGCCCAACTTGTCGCGGAGCGCCAGGACCACCAGGAGGGCGATGCGTCAACTGCCCCGTCTGGCATCTGTTGGAAAGCAACTCCTGACGGCCGGGAGTGATGGTTTCATCCGTCTCTTTAAGCTGGAAGCCGAGCCGAAAGAACTTGCTGCCTATGAATCCGGCCCGGCACCGGAGCAGATGACCGCGGGTGATGGCAAGACCTGCTTTTTCATATCGGGCACGACTCTTTTGCAGGCCAAGGGGGCCACGGTGCAGGTAGTGAAACGCTTCACTGCTCCTCCTCGGATCAGGTTTTCGAAGAACCGCCTCTTCTGTCTGGGCGAGAGGCCCTCGATCTTCGACCCTGCGACGAAGTCGTGGAAATCCGAGGAACATCCTGCCCCGCAGGCAGACATAAAAATGTTGCTGCGCGAGTTTGCCGGCGCGCAGGGAAAAGCGCTCGAAACGCTCGGCCCCGGACGACTGGTCGACTTCGATTGGCAGGAGGGCCGGCTGTTCCTGCTTCAGGAGGATGTTTTTGAAGAGCCTGGGCGCAGACCTGTGACGCGGAGCTCTTTGAGCGTACTGGAACAGAAGGATGGGCGAATCCGGCTTGCAGGGCAATACAGGGCCGAAGGCGGGGCCCGGCGTCACCTGTCAGCCGGTCGCCACCTTGCAGCAGTTACCAGCCGCGGTCACGTCGAACTGATCGACTGGCGAAATGGTAAAGTTGCAGGAACTGTTTTCGTCGGCCCCTTGAACAGCCTGGCGCTGACGGGTCAGAGGCTCATGGTGAGTGGTCCGGGCGGGCTGAGAGTTTACGACATTGCGAATCCAGACCGGCCACTCTATCTGTCCAACTTGCGCCGGCCGGAGATTCTCAGTTTCGGAATAAATGAGGATTCGTTTTTCGGCTTTACTGGAAATCGGCTCTTCGCCGAGGCGCGGCAGCCTGCAAGAAAACCGGAAGCCCTGACGGCCATCCAACTCACTCCGTTCGACGGCCAGATCAATTCAGGCCACGAAATCGCTGAACATTACGGAAGGTCATTCACGATTCTGGATGGCGGAGTAGACGTCTGTTCCGAGAAGTATCAGCAGATGAGAGGCTACCGGCTCCGTCCCGTCCGTGTGAATCTCAGCGATGCATCCGGCTGGCCGGATGTAAGAATCGACCCCGACACAATTGGCATCGATCCCACCAGCGGCCGTGTAAAGTTCTCCGATGGCACTGCAAGCACTTTTGAGCGGCTCTCGGCAGTGGCGACTCCGATGTACAATTCGACGGGATGGGACATTCGAGGCGACCGGATCTATGTGGCCACCGGTGAGAACGCCAACCCGTTCGTGATTTACGATATCGCTGATCCTTCGTTTCCCAAAGAGGTAGCCTGGTGTCCAGGCAGCGTCCGCTTCCCGCACGATATCGCTGTGACGGAAGACAATCGCATCGCTTACCTCCCCGTCGGTGATGGGCTGGACATCACCGACGTAACCGATGTCAGGGGCTCTGCGTACGAAAGAGTGAAGACCCCCGCGAAGCGTGTCTGCACCTGGGCTCCCCCCGCCTCGGGAAAGACTTTCAAGCTGGAGTTGAACTCCGGCGGCGGCCAGCCGGCACGGCGACTCGGCCGATGGCGGCTGCCGGGAGGAGACCGCACAGGTTCGGCGGAGGTATCCGGTGACCTGCTCTACGTGTCCGGCGGCACCTATTTCTACGTACTGGACATAAAAGAACCGGATAAGCCCAGACTCGTGGGGCAGTGCCCCGCCGGGGGAGGCCGGGTCGTCAGCATAAGCGATGGTCTTGTCTATCTTGGCGCCGGTGGGCTCAGCATCGTCGACGTGCGCAATCCGGCTTCGCCAAAAGTGATCGGCAAACTTTCGCATCACAATGGCCGACCGCTGAGTCTTCTGGGCCGGCCTGCCCACGGCTATGCGCCGGCGGCATTCGCAGAAGAAATGCGCAGCCGAAACTTCGCGCTCATCGATGTCCGTCAGCCGTCCAAGCCAAAGGTCGCGGGCATCTACGAAGACGAATCCATCCTGAGCTCGTCGGGCGGGGCGATTCTCTCTGACGGACGGGCCCTGGTGCTGGACGCAGGCAGTTGGGGCAGGGACTACAACGTCGTTTACGGCCAGCATGGCAGACTGATCCTGCTGGACATCAGCAAGCCTGACAGGATTCGAAAACTGGCGACCTTCCACTTTCCTGATGAAGGCGACCCGCGAGGGATTCGGGTCGATAGCGATGAGAAGCGCGCCTGGATTGGCGACCGCAGCTTCGGGGTCTGGTGTTTCGATATTTCTGATCCGGCGAAGCCCAATCTGATTGGTGGAGTGCCGGTGTCTGGTGAATCAGATTACGGCTACTTTAAGGATGGAGTTCTCTTCGCGGATTCGACCGCAGGTGGCGGGTTCTGGGCCATCGATGTATCCGACCCTGATTCGCCGACAAAAATCGGATATTACTGGGATGGCATCTGGACCCCTCGGTCGCATCACCAGGGCAAAGCAAACGCACTCTATGTCCACATGTGGCAATACGGTCTGAAAGTACTGGACATCTCCAGACCTTCCGCCATTCGACTGGCAACGGAGCTCCGGCTGAACCTGGTGAACGCGGCTTTTAAGGTCAGGGGAGATTCACTCTTCGCCGTTTCATTTGAAAAGGGGGCCTATCACCTGGTGGCCTATGATCTGAAGAACCCACTTTCTCCAAAGCTCGGGTCTCGAACACCTCTGCCTGTTCCTGGCATCCCCATCAAATTCAGTTTCGCTGGGGATGACCTCGTCACGGTTGCATTGCCCGCGGGACGGGAGCTCCTCCAGGTCTTCGAGATCGGCGAGGCCGGGCAGACCGAGATCGGCAAGTTGGATCTGTCGTCCGTCGTGCGCAAGCCTTCCGGCTGGAACAATTGGAATGTCCAGGTAGTCGGAGACCGAGTCTATTTCTATGGCGACGGTTTGGAGCCATCCGTCGTGGTCATCGACATCTCCAATCGTAAAGCTCCACGGGCTCTTTGGGCCAGCCCGCTCGACACTGGCGGACGCATGATGGACGCGAGGGTGGTTGGAGATTATCTCTACGCCAATTGGTATTACCCCGGCATCCAGGTTTACGATTTCAGCGATCCGATGCACCCGCTCAAGCTGGCGCGAGAGCCCTATGGCTGGGCGGGCGAGTTTTCGACGGATGCCTGGAGCATGGGTGTCGTTTCCGGCCCTTACCTTTACTCACCGAAACTGTCGTTTGCTTCAGTGTTTCGCGTCCCTCGTTCATCCCAACGCCCGCTTGGGAAAGTGACGCTTCGCATTATCGAGTAGCTCCAATGAAACGAATGAGATTTCTAATCCTGTTGGCTTTTGGTTTTTGCTTTCCTACGAATGGTGAAACGATCATTCTGGACGCGGAAGCCTTCACTGAAATTCATGCTGAACGGCGCAGCTTCGGTGGGGTGGGCGGCGTTTTCTTTAACGACAAGAAGGGGTTCATCCAGACGCGATTCGAGACTGATAAAGGCCGTTTTGAAGTCTGGGCTCGCGTATATTTTCCCTGGCACGGCCAGGACAACATGATGCTCAAGATCGGCGATTCCGAGCTTCCGGTTTCTGCACGAAACGAAAACAATGGGGGACGGTGGGACATCGGCAATTTTCAGGTCTGGCACTGGGTGAAGGCCGGGACGGTCGAGCTGAAAGCAGCGCAGCATACCATCAAGGTGGAGCCGGCCGGTAAGAGCGGTCACCGGATCGAC
>Ga0066834_10000888_pt1 | contig 14124 bp, 8 predicted proteins | sample ETNtaG_30_FD_66729 | JGI IMG/M metagenome (GOLD analysis project Ga0066834, IMG submission 66729) | Marine microbial and viral communities from oxygen minimum zone, Eastern Pacific Ocean - ETNP201306PF43B | ecosystem: Environmental > Aquatic > Marine > Oceanic | place: Pacific Ocean: Eastern... | reverse complement strand
TCTGTCCCCCCGGATAAGCGATCAAACGGGTGTCTGGGTTTTTGAGTAAAACCGAAGTGTGAACAGGTATCAGAAGGTTTGGATCCTTAGCTGAATCAGGCCCTGCAAATATCTTCACCACTTTCATGCCGATGTCCTCAAAGGCTTTGACAGTTCCTAGTTCACGTAAAGCCCGATTCCTCTCGTTCCAAGGCCCAAAAACAATGGCTTTATCACCGAATTCCAGGCCGAATCGCTTAATGGCCTCCGCCCCCAAGGCATAGCCTTGTGGGCTAAGATCGGCACCGACATATCCCCCCCCATGATTGGCACGAACAATCGGTACATCCACATTAAGGTAAGTCATCAGAATACCCGCTTTTTTTGCTTGTATAGCCAATGGTATTATAGCATCGTCAGCCGGATGGCCCATCATAGCAATTCCATCTGGTTTAGTCGCAATCGACTCCCGTAACTGCTGAATCATCGTCTCCATGGACCAATTTGAGAACAGATATTCAACATTAGCACCAGTGTCTTCTGCCGCCTGCAACGCTCCAGTATAGACAATGGAACCAAACCCATCCCCCTCTGCTCCACCGGTAAAGAAACGGATGCGAACGTCAGAGGCCCATTTTTTCTGTATTCCCTGTCCCCAACTGGCAGGCAAAACGAGATGGAGACATACAGCCATTGTCAACCAGACAACTAGGAACTTGATTCTAATCTTCATCTTTATTTTCCTGACACACAATCTAATTAACTGAATTCCACTATGAGTACATAAAATGCAGATGGACAACCTGATACATCTGCCTAACCCGCGTCATTTTAACAGATATGCCAGAAAAATGAAGTATTAAACAGCATACTGATACTGTTTCTTGTACCCATAAGACAAAAAATCCAAACTTAACGTTTAATCTCAGACACTAAAGTGTTAAGCAATTCGTAAAGCGTTAGATTGTTCATTCCAACCATATCCAGAGCTAAACTACATGTCAACAGGAAGTAAAACTCAAATAAGACTTAGTCAAAGCACACATTGATACCCTTGTACATAGATAGCTCGTGACGGGGTATAGGAAACGCCAACTCCCTAGTTGCCTACCTTTGTCTTCCTTCTCAATTGTTCTTGTAACATGTTCTCAGTGTGATACTTTCTTCACCATCGTTTCCCGAGATTCATATACTAGTCTAAGTTTTATAACATAATAATGTAGTTCTGTTATAGAACCGCAAATAAAAAAAATAGTTAGAAAAGCTTACAGAACTTTCGCCGATGGGGCAATCGTGATACAATGCCAAAGCAAGTACAGAAACTTGAAACTCATAGGACAGCTGATATGTTCGATGTTTTCATCTCTCAAACTCCCTATTTGCACAACCAGAGGTTGAGGGAAGCCGAAATTGATACCTTTACTATGCCTATGAACATATTGGCATGTAACTGAACTGAGACGTTTTCGATTATCAAATAAGGGAGGCAAAGCGATGGATCGAAAACTTGAAATAGCCCGACAGAACATTCAGATCTTTAAGGAAAAGGTATGTGGCTTACAGATTCTTGAAGAACCTGCTTATCAAGGCCAAACCAACCGGGTTCTGTTTGGTTCTTATAATGATGAACTGGTTGCCATAAAATATTATTGTGATCCATCACGCAGAGAACAAGAAGTAAAGGCGCTGATGTTAATGAGAAGCACCACAGTAGTGCCTGAATTGGTTCCGCTTGAAGATCCGCATATTATGGTTACCAAAAGAATAGAGGGTGAAGCCCTCGCATTAGTATATGACAGTCTCTCTCAAAGAGAACTGGACAACATTTATCTGGGTATGGGTGCTGCATTGGCTTCGATAGAACAGCATTCGTTACATCCGACGCGGAACCAGCAATGGGAAAGGTATTGCAAAACTGGAGTGGTTGACCTGAATTATTATCGGCACTCAGCTTGGCCTGATTTTGTCAATGAAATAATTGAGCGATGCCAGCGTGCCATGTATACACACGATTTAAGAGATTCTGAATTAATTTACTCGCTAGAGGCCATTTCCGATTATCGTGATGCTTTTGTGGAGTTTGAGATATTTTTTATGGGCTCTGATTTCGGCAGCAATAACATGATCGTGAGCCAAGGACATTTTCAACGCTTCGTCGACCTAGAGATGAGCCGTTACGCCAATGCCATATATTTAGTAGGCACCGGCATGTTCATGGTTTGGCGACAAAGTCCTCATCATCTGGATTCGCTAGTTAACGGTTACCTCGATGCTTCAGGACGAACGAATGCGGATTCTTTTCTGCGATTATGCCGAGTCTACGCACCATTTTCTTACTGGGTAAATTTTGCTTGGTATTTCAATATGGACAAGTTGCCTCCATGGGTCGTAGCAACTAATCATAAGCAAAAAATACTGAACCTGATTACCTCGACGGTTAGTTATGCTCGGGTAATAGAAATGTAAGATCCATCCAAACCATGCGCATACAACGCATACGCCCAAACATCGTCATCATCCTCATCAATGACCTTGGTTATGGCGATCGATCTGTCATGCCAAGGTCACTCGCTTATTCGTACCCCCAACCGAGATCGGATTGCAGCCGAAGGACAGCGCTGGACGACATTCTATGCCTCTAGTCCTCTGAGAAACCCCGCCGTACCGCTCTTATGACTGGACGGTTGCCCATTTGGATTCACGGATGAGGTCTCAACAAATGGGCTGACTTGCTACAATCTGAGATCGCCATTGTAGACATTCTTAAGGAGGAAGGCTACGCTTCTTGCTATGTTGGAGAGTGGGAGCTTTGCCGTAGTTTTGAAGAAGGCAACATGCATCCCATGGTGGTGGCTTCGACCGTTTCTTCGGCTTTGTTGGCAGTAATGACGCTCCTCTACGCTCGAGGGGAAGCGTACTTACGACAACATCATTTCCTGTTCACCATATAGTTGCACAATTCTTGTGCGACAAAATAGGGCATAAATTTTGAATCCTCTGCTATCTTAAGAATGCTATAATTTCAATATTCCTCAATCAATCTAATAAGGAAAATAATTTTATGATACCCGCCTTTTTTGTTTCTCTCAGCTTGATCATTCAAACCGACGAGACGTATGACGAGGAAAAGCGTAATCCGAAAAACGACACCAAAAAGAAAACAAAATTTAATTCTGCGGCCGAGCGAGCAAAACCATTATTGAATGCAGAGTTCGTATTTCAACCTAGTGTTTTTCCTCCAAGTGGTAAGGACATAGAATTTGATGAATTTCCAAAATGCGACTTCCTAAATCCAAAAGAGGCCCAACGGTTGCTTGGTGACTACAAAATCGATGTTACTTTTTACACTAAGGAATATGAGATCGTTGAAAAGCCAACCGACTCGGGACGCTATGGTGCGGTGGTGAAAATCACAGCTGAAGATGGACATGAGTACGTTCGCTTTCGAACACTCTACAAAACCAAACATCGTATGACACTTTCTTTCAACAACCCGCTTGATGGTGAACTCATGTTTCCTTCTACCATAGGAGTAGAAGAATTGATATGGCACAATCAGCGACAAAGTGTAAACGACTACGTTGGATTGGCTATTGAACGCGATATTCAAAGGTCTCACGATTTTGCAATCCTGCTGGCAGGTGTAAGCGAAATGAGTCCACGGCAGGAAGCCGTGTCACAATTAGAAAATGCTATCACCAAGGACAGACAATGGTGGTTAAAGCTAAAACGAAAACTCAATGGTAATGCAAAGCGATTTGCTAAACTTACTCCAGCCCCATTATCTATTAATGGGTTGAATGCCCCCGTTTTACGAGAAGGGACTGAGGAAGAGGCGGGTATGAAACCTAGAACCGTGAAAAAAATCAATGGCATTCTTGAGGAATGGGCAAACGATTCAGATCAGCCATTCAACGTCTGCATTGCGAGGCGCAGTATTGTTTTTTTAAACCAAGGCTATGGCTTCAGAAATGGCCACCCAATCACAGCAGATACAAAACATCTCGTCTTTTCGATTACCAAGGCATTATCAGGTTGTCTGTTGATGATGTTCATAGACCGGGGGATCATCAGTCTGAATGATCCCGTGGGGAAAATACTACCCGAGTTTGATGACAAAGGTATTGAAACACCTGTCACTTTTCATCATCTCTTTACACACACTGCTGATATGGATGGTCATTTTACCGATATGTGGAACGATCTTGAACACACATACGGTGAGGCTTATCCATATTTAAGCATTGGGAAACAACACCGATACAATGGCACAAGTATTGGCATCGGATTGAAAGCACTAGAACAATTGACAGGTTTGACACTTCCTCACTTATACCAGAAATGTCTGTTCGGTCCGTTAGGCTGCGAATCGATTGAATCGATTGATGGCTCTGCCATGACGTGGTCAAACGCCTTCGATCTGGCACACGTTGGACAAATGCTGGCTAATCATGGAGCTTACGGAGATCTCCGCTTCTTTAGCCAAGATACATTCCAGCAGATGCTACCACAAAAATTGGACAAGCTTCTCGAACCAGATACAGATGTCACATGGGGGATCGGTTTAACAAAGTTTGAAGAAAACGGTCTTAGTACACAAACAATCGGTCATGGATCCGCATCTTCGTGTACGTTAAGAGTCGATTTGGAGAAGGATCTGGTGATTACAATGACGCGTCTAACAGCAGGAAAGGACTTTCAGGAATACCATCCTAAGTTCATTGCTGCTATTACAAATAGTTTGGCAAACTGAAGCCTTTTTTCTATTCTGGCAAAATACAAAGAATCATTCCTTTAAATTGCGATTTCAAGACATCTATTTGTCCCTAAATTAGTTAATTACCTTAATAACGGTACATACGTAACGGATAATTTTCCAGAGCAAAAGATCAGTTACTAAAACAGCATAGCACTACATCCCTTCTAGTGAGAGCCCCCAAAGCCACACAACCATCTATGCTAATCTGAACTAGCTTTCAAGCCGGTGTAGGCGGGTTTGTTTCCCCTGCATTATAGGCGTACCCCCCAGTCAAACAACTGAGGCCTTGAAACACTGCACAATCCAAACTTTGTCACATTTAGACTAAAGTATTTAGATGATCCTGCCGACAGATAGTTAGATCGTATTATACCATCTATATCTATTTACTGATGTCCATATGAATACTTCAGAATCGATAGAAATCTAGCATCAGTACATTTGGTGGCTTCCTGTTTTAATTCCGGATAGAAATGATAGATGAGTAATCAAGATACAAAGATAACAACTGAGCAACACGTAGATGCCCACCAGAAACCGATTGCCAGTTTTGGCCAAGGAGAGAAAGCTTTCTTGATCCAGAAAGACTCAGTGGATCCTTCTTGCGTTCTGACCTTCCCTCAATTACTACAGGCCAAATGTTAAAATGACATACCACCCCAAGTTGTATTTTCAGCAATCAACCCACCAAGCTCTATCGCATTGGCAGAAATTGAAAGGCAAAAGATAAAGCCAATCACAACAATAGTAAAAAACTTTTGGCAGTAAAATGTGAATCCTATGGTGGAGTCCTTACTGACTCTTGAACTATCTCTCACAATCAAATCTCCAAAATTCCTACTTTTGCGATTTGGTCAATTTCATCTCGTTTTCCCTAAGGCGTCCAAAGGCCCCACTTACCTGTCTTTGGCCATTTTGTTTGACAGCTTTTACACGAACACATATACCGCATCATCCACCGAGGAGTATTTCCCACATTTGCTGTGCCAATATGACCGAAACAATAGGTAAAAAATAGCACATCTCCTCGACGTGGTGTTAACTCGACCGCCTCTCCTAAGTCCAAGGTAGGAAGATCTCGATTTAACGAGATAATATATTCGTATTTCTCAACATCAGATTTCGCAAGTTCCATAATCTTACGATGAGATCCTGGAAACACCGCTGTTCCACCACCTTTGTGATCGATGTCGTTGAGAAAAACCAGACTTGCAATACGATATGGCCCCGGAAACGTCCTATGCATATGTTCTTTGGGCAAGCCGTCGATATGTGCTTTCGGCAAAGACCACTGAGTCTCAATCGGCACTTTGTTTTGCATATGGGCGGATTCTGGTGGATGCACAGACTCTTCACCCAGCAGATCAGCCGTCGCTTTCAAATACTCAGGCGTCACACAGGACATAATATCGGGATCTTGAATACCATTTAAAACAGACAACCCGCTCATAGGCTGAAATTGAGCAGCAAGATCAGGTTTATGTTCCCAAGTCACAGGATCATTTGGATCCATCCCCATAAGTCGCCACATCGCTTTTTCTGCTCGCTCTGAAATATCATCAGGAATCAACCCTAAGGCTAGTAAGTAGCCCTCCGTTTCAAACTGCAAATGCTGTTCTTGTGTCAAGACACCCATTGCAAACTACTCCTCGCTCTTCCTTGCTTACTGCAACCCTCTGATAACACACACCATAGGCCCCCATAAAAAGCTTCATCTGGAGTACCATTGGCCTCTACCTAAGCCTTTGCTAAAGCCCGCAGCTTACGCAAATCACACGCCTGAAATGACTGAACAGTGTGAAAGGCATAGATAGTACAAATGCGCAGGCCTCCTTTTTTTCGAGTGGGAGACGACACCTCCAAAAGCCTCAGGTTTGATTGTGGAGTTAGCAATAATAGCCTTCTTCGCAACATCAAATACCGCTTGAGCCGGGGTTATCTTCATCTATTCTTTGCTCTGGATAGACTACCCCGCCAGGAATAGTTTCGCTTTTTTTATCCACATTTTTCTGCCTTTTCCAATCTGCAACTAAATAAGGTGAACTGACTTATAACTATTCCTGATCTCTATCAAGATACTAGGTCTTCTCCCTTGACAGTGATATGTGAATAGAAGGTGGAGCTGGCATTAGTTTTTGTCTCTCTGACAACTCTTCGTAATCATCGAGGTTATAGTATTCCCCGGAGTAAGCAGAGTGTCTCGAACTGTATTTATAGAGTAAAGAACATCGCTCGACTTCGGATGTCCACGTCATCGTACTATATATCAGTGCCTCGGTAAAGAACACAACGTCCCCAGCTTCAACTTCCGACTGAACCACATAATGAACTTGGCGCGAATTCGACTCTCAAGGGACTAGCTTAGACATTCTATCACGATTGCCGTATCGGGGTAAAGTGGAGGCTCGCTGTGTCAATCAGATTTTTAGTGGAAGACTCCACCTTAAGAACCCCAAGATATTCTGCGATATAGCTGAGACTTGGGACAGCATAGCTGTAGCCGATTGGGCCAAGACCTGGTTCTTAGCTAGATCCGCTGCTTCAGCGGCAAAGTCGACATCCTTTATGCTTGACCGCGACGATTCGATATTCTGAATGTTGCTGGTCAAATTGGACATGGTGAACTGCAGCGTGTTATGCACTGATTCCAAATAGCTACGTTCTTGGTTAACCTCGTCGCGTGATCAGTCCCTATATATTATCTCATTCTCGACTATGCCATCACGGTTTTGACGCACCCAGCACAATTCAGCATTCAACCGTTTCCCCCACTCTTGCTGGACAGCAATCGAATCCGCTGCCAACGACGGGGTCAGCCCCAATGGGTTCTCCACATCTAGGGAAAGAAAGAGATCTCTGCGTCCATCGATCAATTGAACCTCAACAGCCACATTTCCATCAGGATAAGGAATACCAATTTCCGTCTCCAGTGACAATCGTCGAATACCGACTACTTTTGATTCAACTTGGTAGGGTGTGATAACAGCCACAAAAGTCGATGCCAGTGGAGACTTCACAGACCGTCTTCGGATCATCAAGCGGGGGATCCAAGCACTGTCGTTTGATACACCGCTCAACGAAACCCATCCCTCTGCGGTAAAGACCTCCGACTTACAGTTAGCATTCCCAATAGTCAAATCGGTATATCGGAGATGTAAGTCAGGGGCGAGTGGCAGAAGCCCCAAGCGGTCATCAATTTTCCAGTCTACAGACCAGTAGGAAGGAGGGGCAGGATCCACCTGGAAATTTCGCATCTGTGTCCCATTACCATCATCGTATGTCGGTGTGAGATTAAGCCCTTGGGTGGTTGTTTGACCGAAGTGGCTATGAAAGAATTTATCGTGTTGACGGCCACCCACAACACGAAACAGATCGATGACATAAACATCACCATCAGAGATATCGATTAATGCAACGGTTCGCTCAAACTGGACTCCGTCAATTAGCCCCTTGCCCGATGCACGGACTGCCCGAAACCCTCCCTCTGAATTACAGTCAGAATCTACCCACAACGTGGTAACACCGTCAGCCACAGAGTGATCTTTCCCATCAACTATCACGGTATTGTGTGCACAAGACATCGTATACCACCTAGCTTTGGCCGATCCCCAACCTCCATACTGTACGGGTGGGTAGCCGAAATCCGGCATCAGATCCAACCCCTCAGCAAAGAGTCCGAGATTCATCCCGTCTCGATGACCATGTCGGCCACCAGCTGCATAGTGGAGCCAGAGTGCCGAGCGTCTGTCTTGGAATTCCGTCGGAGATGTTGAACGAAGGATAGCTAGATGCCAATCAGTTTTGTTAACACTACCGACTGGAATCTCTGTGCTGACCTGGTTAATCACGTGCTTGACATTATGCTGAAAGGCTATCGCGTCATCGATAAACAGATCATGAGGTAATTCTTCAATCGAACTACCATTGGCTTGATACATCACCTGCACATAAGCGGGGTCATCGGTGATTTGGTATAGCCGCCAGAAAAAAGTGTACATCGAAAAATGAAGTTCCGGAATATTGGAAAACGGGACGCCCACATATTGGCGGGTTGGGAGAGCAAAACCACCACAATCACCGACCGTTGGATAGTACTGTCCCATACACCAAGTATCGATGTGGAAACGGAAGGTCTGCTTAAGTTGCGGGTAACGTTGAAACATCTCGGGTAATAAGTCAAAATCAATCTGGCTAAACAGATTCAGCACTTCAGCTATCCCTCTAGGGCCAATGGTCGAGTAGCCGGTTAGCCCCTTCTCGCCGGTTACTCCATCGACGACCACTGCTTCAGCGATAAGGTCGTCTAGCAGAGCGAAGATGCGCTCGCGCTCTATGTCCCAATTAAGGATGGTTTCGCAGATTAATTTGGTCATTTCTTGACGGGGATAGTTAGAGTGGATCTTTCGATGACCGCCCAGCGCATCGCGCAGAATCCGATTTTCGATGTTCGTCTGGATATCAGCCACGGAAGCTTTCGGGTTTTCCAATTGATAGGTAGATGCTTTTTGGGATAGAAACACAACTAAGTCTTTGTCTTCCAACAAGGCATCGATAATTTGGTCGTAGGCCAACGCCAACTGGCGCGTCTCTTCACATGCATCATGCCAGGTGGAAACATAACCAGAGTCCCCTTTAACTTCATAGACAATTCCTTGCTGACCAAAATCAAAGGTTGGATAGAGGTCGGCAACACGGTCCAGAAGTATCGCAGCTTTGTGCGCATAGATTTGGTCAGCGCTGAGGATATAAGCATGGGCCAGTCGGCTAATACCACCGACAATCAGTTGCTTCCATTGCCCATAAATCAGATATGCACCGATGAATCGCCACCGATTTTGGCCGTCGAAGTAGCCTGTTCCATCATCAACGCCAAAATTGTGTAGTGGATGGGCGGCGTCCGGATATGCTAAATTGAAAAGTAGCGATCGGTTGGCCTGTTGGGGATCAAAAACACCCAAATTATCAAGGCCAGACATATAAAACGCCTCAAAATCATTGGTAGGAAAAAACGTTTCGCAGTGAGGGCAATGCACCTTCCAACGGTGTTTTATAGCATCGACTTGCCAGTTGTACATCATCACCGGCTGCCTGCAGGATGGACAGTGACCATTTGACCATACCATCCACGAACGACTGATCGTGGGACCAAACACCATTTTCCATAACTCATCGTCGGAAAATAACAACCATGGTTGCGCTTGCAAGATAAGGCGTTTTTTAATTTCAGCTGCCCATTCAAATTGACGCGCATTCTGGTGCACTTTCTGGACTAGGTGTTGTGGATAGAATACACTTTTCGACTTAACCATCTTCCTTCCTCATGCTCAATCTGTGCGGACACGCTGGCTTGATTCTACTCGGAAGTCAAAATCGGAGATGAATACATCCGACATATCAGTGCCATTTGAGGCTCAAGTTTTGGATTAGCTTGGGCATTCTATCACGATTGCCGCATCTGGGTAAAGCGGTGGGATCTAGTACTTGGGAACGACGATTTGGCTACCGTTGTTATATCATCTGAGTGTAAAAACTTGAGCTTTAAGACTCCGATATGGCCTTTAGTTGTTCTGGCACACCAACCTCGGGGCCAAAATTGGACCGCATCCGATGGCCTAAAAATCCAGATAGTCCGGATTCTGCTGAGGCCATCTGGCATCCCTCTGCCTTAACTCTGAGAACAGCTGGCATTCCAAATGGCTGCTGGTCTTGGATTCTTGACGGGCCAGATCATTGCTTTCCGCGGTGTCTGACTCCAGCCGATATAGTTCAGAGCGTTGATCTTCGAAAAAATGTATCAATTTCCAACCCTGACTGCGAATAGCCGCGCAGGGAGTTGTCCCCTGGTAACCCATCTTTGGATGGTAATAGGGGAAATGCCAAAACAGAGGAACTGATCGCCCAATTTGGTCCCCTGCTGTCAGAAATGGAGCCAGTGTTGTTCCGCAGGTTTCCGGTTGATCGATGAGGGCTAAATCACAAAGGGTCGGCATCAGATCGATGCCTCCAACAGGTTGATCACATACTTGGTTAGGCTTCAATACCTGTGGCCATCTGATGATAAAGGGCACCCGAATCCCTCCTTCATATAGTGTCCATTTGCAACCTCGGTAGGGACCAGTTATATCATGTCTGGGATCGCCACCGTGATCGCTAGTAAAAATGACCAGTGTTTCTGAGGCTAAACTTTGTTGCTCCAATTCCTGAAGGATATGACCAATATAATGATCCATGCTTTCCACCATGGCGGCATAGGTAATTTGCTGCTTGGTGAGGGAAGGATTCTTATGTCGATATTTTTCTAGTAACCATCGACAAGGGGTATACAAGGGAACATGTGGAAAGTAGCTAGCAAAATGAAGATAGAAAGGCTGATGGCAATTATCACGGATAAATTGAACTGCGGCTTGGGAACTGCCATCAGGGGGAAATGATCCTGATCCATAGCCTTTCAAAGTACGGTCGCTGTAGGCATATGGATGGGCGCCAAATTGGCCCCGGGTCCATGAAAAGCCTCTCTGCTCTGGACCATTGGTATCTCCATAAGCCAAGTAGGAAACACCACTTTGAGTCAAATGCCATTTACCCACAAATCCGGTAATATAGCCGGCCTGAGCCAGACGATCACCCAAAGTGGGAATTGAGGATGGAAGTTCCTGGGTATAAGGAGGCTGAAGTAGCTTGGTATGAGTGGGAAACGGGGCTTGACTGGGTTTGGTGACAAACTCCAATCTCAGTTTAGCCGGCGACAGGCCAGTTAGCAGACCGGCTCGGGAGGCGGAGCAAATAGGTGCGGCGCTGTAAGCTTGGGAAAAGCGCCATCCCTTTTGGGCCAACGCATCCAGGTGAGGGGTTTCATAGAATCCACTCTGATTCTGACATCCAAGTTGATGCCAAGCCAGATCATCAACTTGGATGACCACGATATTGTGTGGGCGATGGTCCAACAGTTGCTCTGATTTTAGTCTCATCACCTGCTCAGTTCTCGCGACCGCTTACCAAGGCTTATTTGATCATAGGATACCTGAACCAAATCAAACCGTTTCATATACCTAATCCTCGCGCCTTTATCAGCTCCCTTGATTTGACCGTTTACCTTCGCTAAAAAAACGGGGGTACCCTAGGCCCTTCTACAGATGAGATGTTGAGCGAACTCTACATCTTTAGCCTGAATTCGATTCTCGAGGGACTAGTTGAGGCATTCTATCACGACTATTGTCTTGAGGTAAAGCGGTGGGGCTGTTGGTAGGAATTGGGATTGGCGAATCGGGCGCATAGCACCCAAAAAGGTGAGGGCTTGTCGTATCAGCTAGATTCTTAGTAGAAGGCTTATCTCAAGAGCGACAGGATATTCTGCGAGATAGCTGATTGCGCCAGTATTTGGTTCTTAGCCAGATCGGCGGCATCAGCGGCGAAATCGGTGTCTTGGATGCTGGAACGCGAGGCTTCCATATTCTGCGTTTGGCTAGTCAGATTGGTCATAGTGAAAGCTAAGCGATTCTGCATCGAACCCAAGTAGCTTCGTTCCTGATTTATCATGTCAATGACCAGGTTATATGGCCCAGTATTTCCAGAGATCTTCTGGTACTTCATATCGAAATTCAGGTGACTGTCTTTGATAATGATGAGGCCAACGCGCAAAAAGCGCAATACGTGGAGAATCATTGACATTGATTGAGCCATCGTGAGTCAGATAGGAATGCCAAAGTACCACATCACCAGCACGAGCCACAAATTCTTTGCCTCCAGTCTTGAGGTTATCACAGAGGTTATCGCAGAAGGTATCCCAAGAAAATCCCTCTTCTCTCAGAAAGCTACCATCCACATGCGCAGGGTTTTGTCGAAAGTAACGATGGGCCGTATGATGGCTACCAGGCCAAAATGTGAAGGCCCCTCCACTTGGTTCCACATCATACAAATAAGTAGTAGCTCCAACCATAAAAGGTAGCCATCCACTAGCACCGTAGGCGTCAATGTGTCCCGATTTAGGCATCTTCCAAGATTTCTCTGGTTCAGGCCAACGAATGGTGGGAACACCACCACCCGCAACAAAGGCACCGCCACCTAATTGTTGGATGATCGAGGTCAGGGCTGGATGATAAACCAAAGCCGATTCAGGTGGATCATATTGGTAACCATCTAATCCACTACGAATTTTGGGCCAACTTTCGGGTTGGTCTAGACTGGCTTCCAGTTCACGCCAGATTTGCTGGCACCAGTGATCCAGTGAGGATTGGTCGAGCAGATTCTCTAAAATCAGAAAGCCGTAAGTTTTAAAATGTTGGACTTGCTGCGGGGAAAGCGGTGTGGATGAAGTCATAAATTCTCCCTCAAATGAGATAAATGTTGTTCAAATTAGCTTTGGTGATTTGGTGGGAATAGATTTCCCCATTTTACTGATTAACCATCGCCCTAGAAAAGTGGACGAACTTTCCAATTTAGGTAATGAAGGCTTTTGAAGTCAGATGCAGGCTAAAGACAGAAATAGTGACGGAATAGTGACAGCTCCACCACAGAATCTATGGCAGAAAACTTACTTAACCTTGTACTTAAGTTTTAACTTAAGTACAACCTAACAAAACTCAGCAACCTAGTGATGAACAAACTGTTGTACCATGGCGCATCATTATAATAATGGCTTCGCGATACTGGTCGATCATCGGAAGTAGATTCCCGTCAGCTTTTTCTGCCATGATTCGCACTCCCTGATTATTCGATTGATGCATTGTTCTGTTATTTCACTTCATTAGACAAATTAGGTTAACGTTTGAGGTGAGGTTTGTTAGTGCTAACGTTTTGGGCACCAGGATCAGGGGTCGGCCCCAATCCTAGTGATAAGCTAGTATAATTCTGTAGTTTTTTACATTAGTTTTTGGCCAAGAACACAAACTATGGTTTTTCTTCCATTGATTCTACGTGATATTGGATAGCGGTTACGTTTTATTTTTAACATGTTGTTTCTCCTTTCGTATTTAATGTTTTCATTCCATTAGACAAGGAGAGTTGGTTTTTGTTCGGAAAAATCGTATTAGTTTTCAATTATCCCCACGGACCGCTTGCGGTGCGTTGACGAGCAAACCATGCGCTTAAAACTGCTGCCGCTGATGGGGTGATGCTCTTACGGTCAAAGATGTCGGCTTCTTCAAAGGAGAGTATTCCGAATAGGAGTTTCATCAAAGTCCCCTGGTCAGTTTGCATGTGAAAAGCTTCGTCGCCGACACATACGCTTGCGGTGATATTTCCATTACTGACTCGCAATCCAACACACTGGCTCTTAAATCCGATTTCAATCTCGCCGCGCCAGTCTGCAACACTGGTAGAACGCAACCGCGATTCCAATTCGGGGGTTATTTTATTCAACAGCGATGCGAGATTGACGATTTGAATCA
>Ga0066834_10000884_pt1 | contig 14162 bp, 7 predicted proteins | sample ETNtaG_30_FD_66729 | JGI IMG/M metagenome (GOLD analysis project Ga0066834, IMG submission 66729) | Marine microbial and viral communities from oxygen minimum zone, Eastern Pacific Ocean - ETNP201306PF43B | ecosystem: Environmental > Aquatic > Marine > Oceanic | place: Pacific Ocean: Eastern... | reverse complement strand
GTATTGCCTTGGAACACCTGCGCGCCAGGAGTGATGGCACCGCCCAGTTGGCGTGGGTCCTCGCCGTTGATCGTGTAGTAGATGGTGCCCGGTCCGCCTTCGATCAGCAGTTGCCGGGTGCTGGCAATGGATCCGCCGTGCTGGCTGTAACCGGGAGGATCCAGATCCGGATACCAGCCGACCGAGCGTAGCTGGTCGATCATGGTGGGTACCCGGCCGGTGATGAAATTGCGCACCCCCTGCACGGCGTTCAACCAGCTGACGTGGCTGCGGCTGGTGTTGCCCCAGCGCGCCGAGTGCGCGAAGATCGCCTGGTCGATGTAGTCGGCGCGTCGGTTGACCCGCGCGATGCCGACCTCGTCGGTGAGCAGTCCGTCATTGTAGCAGTACCTGGCGACACGATCGGCGAAGGTCATGCGGTATTCGAGGTTCTGGCTGGCCAGGCGCTCATGGAGGGTGTGGGGGTTGAAATCGTTGAGGGAGGAGCTGCGGGTGAAGGGGGACACCATGTTGTTCTCTCCAGTCCCGAGTGAGTGCTCGCTGTCGTGCTCGAAGAACTTGTAGCCGTCGGGAGTGAGTCGGTTATAGACACCGAAGTAGTTGTTCGGTCGCGGCTGGGTGTAGCGTGATCCAGGCCCGTCGCGGTCGCCGGTGTAGTAGGTGATGATCATGTAATCGATCAGGTTTTCCACATCCACCAGTTTCTCGATTGCCGGATTTAGGCTGCCATTGGAGTTCCTGCCCTGGATGTTGAAATAGGCGGCGTTGCTCGAGAACCCGGACTGCCATTTTCCCCACAGCCGCTGGTAGGAGGCACGGTTGCCATCGGTGACACCACCGAAGGATTTCACGACGTCATAGTCGAGCTGGTCACCGCCGAAATAGATCTCGCCGTAGTTGGCTTCGGCGCGCTCGTCGGTCTCACACATTCCCCAGTAGATGCCGTTGAGGTAGAGGTGATACCAGCGGCCTCGCTTGTAGGGATGCCCCATCTCGCCCTGCAGGTCGCGCGACCACGTGTCGCGGATGAAGCTGTTGCTACTCGTTCCACCCTGCGCCCACGAGTAGTTCTGCGGTCCGCGCAGATCGATCTTGTCAAACTCTCCGGCACCCTCGTCTCCGAACAGTTTGTAATTGAGTCGTCCGTTCCCGTATTCGCTGCGGAAAAAGAGCCGGAAGGAGTGCTTGGGGTTTTGCGTCCGGCGGGAGTAGCCCCCACGAATGCGAAGTCCGCATCCCGTCTGGAATCCATCGGCATTTCCGTCCGGGTCGATCCAGCCCGGGGGGTGGATGAGTTCTAGTGAGGCCTCTCGCTCCCAGGAGGAACCACTGCTGTTCGGGTTTGAGTAGATTCCGGTGCTGGAACTGGTCAGGTTTTCCTGGTCAAGGACGATCGAGAGAGTGGGTATCGAGAGCAGCGCGTCCTTAACCTGCTGGACGCCTCCAATCGCCGGATCGGAGTTGTTGACCACCCCGGTATTCATCCCGTATCGGTAGACCTGCCCGTTGACCGAACTGCTCGGCCACCCGGGAGGGGCGGACGATGTCTGCGTGATGATGTCGTTGACGAAGAGATAGGTCTGGGTGTCGACGTTGGTGGGGTCCAGGCCAGGCTTGAATGCCACAGCGCGCAAGGTGGTGGTGCCTCTGATCGAGATCGGACCGACATAAAGCGAGCCGCGGGTTGCCGTCGGCGTAGATCCATCGGTGGTGTAGCGAATGGAGGCACCCGGCGTTGCGCTCGTAATCGTGATCCGGAACGGCCTGCTGTAAAAACCGCGATCCGGAGCGAACTTGGTGTCCGCGACTTTGCCTTCGGGGGAGGGGTCTGAGTTGGCGCTCCCGGGAGTGGGTTCGTCGAAATAGAACGGGTCTCCCTGCTGCAGGTCGCCGTCGAAGGCCAGACCATAGGTGCGGTCTGGATCCTGGCCGGGGAACTCGGGAGCGTATTGATGCGTTACGGTGGCGCCATCTGGCTCCACAAGAGCGAGATACTCGCCCCCGGAGCTCAGCTGAAAGTTGGTGTGTAGTTCTGATCCCGGGACGCTCCGGTCTTTCCCGGAGGCGAACACGACGAGAAATTCTCCCGGTTGGAGGGTCATCGAGGGAAACGGCCATTTGCTGAGATTGTCCGCGTTGTCGGTCAACCCCCATCCGGCCAGGTCGACGGGCGTGGTATCCGGGTTGTGTATTTCGATCCAGTCGGAGAACTCACCATCCTCATCCTCGAGAGTGGTTTCGTTGTCCGCCATGAACTCGGTAATCAGTGGCCCGGCCAGGAGGACCGGAGCGGCCGCAGACAACAGGGACAGCAGAACCGTGGAGGCCTTTCGGAGGTGCAAGAGGGGGGTGGATGACATGGGAGCGAGGAGGTGAAAATGGAGCAGGGAGAGGACTACTGTAGGCTGAACCAGAAGAAGGCGGTATCGTCGAGAGATGCCAACTCCAGGCGGATCTTGCCATCGATTACCGATACGGATTGCAGATTCATGGCGCGGGGCGCGGAGGTCAAGAGGTCGTTGAACCCGAAGGAGTAGATCTGTATTTGCACGGCTCCAGCAGCATCCGGTGCCATGGCGTAATCCGCTGACAGGGCGCGGATCCGGCCTTCCGTGAAGCGGGCCTCTGGTTCGCCGATGGTAATGGCCATGGGGTCTGCCTCGCTGAGGTTGGCGTTCGCTTCAATGGTGCAGGTCTGGCCGTTGAAAGTAATGGTTTCCGTCCGCAATCCGGTTTCCGGGATCTCAGCTGAATCGCCCAAGGCAGGGAGGATGGGACAGGCAGGGGGCGCGAGAAGGGCAGGGGCGATTTCATGATGCTCTAGCCTTACCACATAGATGAAGGCAGGGAAAGCGGCACCGGGGTTCCGCATCCCCCGCATAGATCATCGGTGGGATCGGTGCATTGTTTCGTGCCTCCTGGTATCAAGGTAGCAGGGTGCAGCATGGGGGATCGGAGGACAACCCCGGAGATCGTCCAGTTCTGCGTCGATTCGCGACAGGTGTCATGGGCAGAGCTCCTGTCACGCATCGAGCATCAGTCGATACCGTTAAAGATCAAAAGCCGTAAATATCTAACGAGGAAAGGGAACCCTGCGAGCAAATCGGTTCCTGAAACGTCGAATCTCAAGAGCACCCCACGGGAACCGGCCGGGTCTGGCGAGACCGCTTTCGAATAATATCTCAAAAAACGGCTTGGCAGGTTCTTAGGCGCTATCTATTTTCTGGCGCCGGGGCCACGCCCCGAATGGCATTCTACCGAATCACCATGAAATCCACCCTTGCTACCCTCACTGCCTTCGCTGCTTTCCTTTGCTCTTCTCAAGCCGCCATTGTCTGGACTGGAGCGACAAGCACGGATCCCTTCGACGACAGCAACTGGGATTTCAGTGGTTCGGGGGTCAGTGCGGTCGATGCCAATGTCAGCGTTGCTGACGACCTGTTGATTGCCAATGGAACCATAGAGATCCCCAATCTGGCTGGGCAACAGAGGGTGCAGATCGGGAACGGTTTCGCGATGACTCTGGATAACTCGACCCTCGGACTGGTCGCAGGCGGAAACGATGGCACTGGTGGTCAGCCCGGCAGTGCAGGGGTGAACATCAACCTTACCAATGGCAGCCAGTTCAATCCGTTCTTTATCGTGAACGCTGTCTCGCTTGACATCGACAGTACCAGTTCGGCGACCTTTGGGGGCGGCGGCAACCCGGTGAACATTTCGACAATCAATCTAACATTCGGATCAACCTTGGCCTTCCGGGCAGAGACACCGGCTGCTTTTACAGCCGAGCACCTTGGCAAGATCACTGTCAATGGAGCGCCCGCCGTCGATGGGGTGAACATCCAGATCGCTCCCTTCAACGGCGCGTCTGGCTCTGTGATCACAGCGATTCCCGAGCCCTCCTCTGCCGTCCTCCTTGGTTTTGCCGGACTCGCACTTGTGCTCAGGCGCCGAAAGTAGCCGAAATCGGAATATTTCGTTCTGCTTGGAGGCGGAACCGCGAAAGCGGTTCGGCAGGTAGCTGGTTCGTAGGAAGCTCCCAAAGATGCGCTCCCAAAGCTCGCCTCCCAGCTCTCTCATATTCATAATCATCTGCTTGGGTGCCTGTTCGTTGCTGGCAGGCGGAGGCGAGGTCATCCTCAGCGAGTTCATGGCGGTCAACACCAGCGGTCTTGCCGATGAGGATGGTGATGATTCGGACTGGATCGAGTTGTCGAATATTTCCGGGACCGCAGTGGATCTGACTGGCTGGCACCTTACCGACGGTGCCCTCACACTCGACAAGTGGACTTTCCCCGGCGTAACTCTCAATTCCGGGGCAAGGCTCGTCGTGTTTGCTTCGGGCAAAGACCGGGCGGTGGCCGGAGAGGAGCTGCACGCCAACTTTAAACTTGCCAGTGGTGGCGAGTATCTCGCCCTGGTGCGTCCGGATGGAGTCACCGTAGAGTCTGAATTCGCCCCGTCCTACCCGCCGCAGTATCCGGACATATCCTACGGCGCCGGAGATGCAGATGGTTCGACCGTGCAACTGGTGGGTCCAGGGAATGATGTCCGATTCAAAGTGCCCGGTGACGCATCCGAAGACGTCGGCGGGGTGAGACCTTTCAACGCAACGATTTTTGACGACAGTGCCTGGGCTTTGGGGGCACTGGGAATCGGGTATGCTACGCAGGCCGGCGATCCATATGACGAGTTCATCGGTCCGGGTGGCGACGTTGAGGGCCCTCTCTACCAGACGAACACGACGATCTACCTGCGTATCCCGTTCAATATCGACGATTCGGATGAGGTGACTTCGCTCACCCTGAGAGCGCGTTACGACGACGGATTCGCGATCTATATCAACGGCAGCGCAGTGCTCGCCTCCGCCAATCCGCCTTCCGATGGCGTGTTCGACCACGAGGCGGAAGCGGGCTCGGACCACAGCGACATCGCGGCGACTGCGCTCGAGCCCTTCGCAGTCAATCTCGACGACGCCGATCTGGTGTCCGGAACGAACATTCTCGCGGTTCATGGGATGAACCGGGGCGTGTCCGGATCCAACATGCTGTTCGATTGCGAACTCGATGCCCAGTTCACTCCCGCATCAGGCCGCTCCCATCTGGTCTACATGACAACAGCAACCCCGGGGAGTGAGAACGCCGGCGGCCTGTCCGATCTCGGACCCGTCATCCGCAACGTCACCGAGAATCCTGAACGGCCGGATATCACGACCCAGAACGAACTCCTTATCACCGCCGGGGTGAGGCCGTCGAAAGATCCAGTGGCCACCGTGACCCTGATCCATCGGCAGGGCTTCGGGGTCGAGAGGGCCGTTGAGATGGCAGACAACGGACTGGCCCCGGACATCACCGCCGGGGACGGAGTGTTCAGCGCGATTCTGCCGCTCACCGAGCTCGCTGCGGGCGAGATGGTGCGCTGGCGTATCGAGTCAGCTGACAACGGCGGCACAATCTCACGCAATCCTTTCTTCGGGGATCCGCTCAATTCGCCGGAATACTTCGGAACCGCCGCACTCAACCCCGGCGTGGCATCCGACTTGCCCGTGCTGGAATGGTTCATTCAGAACCCGGGGGCCGCCAACAACCGCACCGGGACGCGTGCGTCGTGTCTCTACCTCGGCGAATTCTACGATAACATCTTCTGTCGCGTGCGCGGAGGTTCGTCCACCAGCCTTTCGAAGAAGAGCTACAAGTTCGACTTCAATACCGGCCACCACTTCCGTTTCGACGCCGATCCGGAATCGGTGCGCGCCGAGGAATTCAATCTCAATACCACATGGACGGACAAGGCCTACGTGCGTCAACCGCTCAGCTACGAGTTCTATGACCTCGCGGGCTCTCCGGGCTCCGTGTGTTTTCTGACCCGCGTGCAGCAGAATGGCGCCTTCTTCAGCGTGGCCGCCTACACCGAGCAGGTCGACAAGCGTTTACTGCGCCGCGAGGAACGGATTGATGATGAGGGGGCACTCTATAAGATGTTCAACGCAGGGAGCAGCAGTTCAAGTGGTGTCGAAAAGAAGAACCGCACGCACGAGAACAATTCCGATCTCGCCGACTTCCTGGCTGGCATCAACACCAGTGGCCCCACCCTGGAGAATTTCATTTTCGATAACATCGACCTGCCACGCCAACTCAATTACCTCGCTGCCACCGTGTTGACACAGAACAATGACAACATGCGCAAGAATTACTACCTTTACCGCGACAGCGAGGGAACGGGGGAGTGGATGCAACTGCCGTGGGACCTCGACCTCACCTGGGGAAGTCACTATATGACCGGAGATAACATCTCCCACGACGGCATTTGGGCGACAGCCGACTACGTTCTGGGAGGTCGGAATTCCAACTCGCCCATTTCGCCTTCGCACCCTTTCGTCGGCATCCAGGAACTTCCGGGAAACCGGAGCTGGAACAGGATCATCGACAAGCTGTTGGAGAACCGCCGTTTCAAGGCCATGTTTCAGCGACGCCTGCGCACCCTCGTTGACGAGTTGCTGATTTCCTCGGTCGCCGACGACAGGATTGAGGAGAGAGCCCTGGCGCTTGGTAATGACGCCGTGCTCGACAGGAACAAGTGGGGACAGTTCGGTCAGTCACAGTCGCTGGCACAGGCGCTCAGAGCCCTGAAGAGCGATTATCTAGCGCCCCGCCGCACTCACCTGTCGGTCACTCATCAGGCCAGCAATGCCCGCCGTTACCGGCCACCGGCCGGAGCCCCCGCTGCAGTAACCTCGGCGCGCCTGCCGGAACCACAAACGGCGAATCCCCAGGTCACCTTCGGCAGCTTCCAGAACAATCCGCCCTCGGGCAACCAGGACGAGGAATACATCGAACTGCGAAATGCGGAATCCTTCGCGATCGATATCAGCGGATGGCGGCTCACGGGCGGGGTTGCGTTCACCTTCCTACCCGGCACCATCATCGAAGCGCGCCACAGCCTGTATGTCTCGCCGAAGGTCGCCACCTTCCGTGCACGCGCGGACAGCCCCAAGGGCGGGGAAGGGGTGAACGTTGAAGGAAATTACGACGGACAAATCTCCACCCGGGGCGAAACGATCGAGTTGCTCGATGCGAGTTCAGCGGCGATTGACTCGCTGATAACACCGAGTGCGCCCTCGGCGCAGCAGGATTCACTGCGCATTACCGAACTGCACTACGCCCCCCAGGGCGGAAGACCATTCGAGTTTATTGAATTGACGAACATCGGTGACGTTCCGATCGATCTTGCCGGTGTGCACTTCAGCAACGGTGTGACTTTCAGCTTCACGGGCGGAGAACTGGCGCCCGGCTCCTATGGGATCCTGGTCACAGAACCGGCCAACTTCGCCGGCTTGAACGTGCTCGGCTCCTACGAAGGCTCGCTCAACAATGGAGGAGAGCAACTCGTCCTGCGCGACTCCGCCGGGGAGAACATCCTGTCCTTCGAATTTGACGGCGACTGGCTCCCCCGGGCGCGGGGAGGCGGCTACAGTATCAATATTCTTGACGAAGACGGCGATTGGAGCACGTGGGATCTTCCGTCCAGCTGGGCGCTTAGTAGCGAACCCAACGGATCGCCGGGCGAGGCAAACCCAGAACCACCCGGCAATACCTACCGCTCGTGGAGCGCCCGGTTTTTCTCTCCGGCAGAACTGGCCGACCCCCTGGTCAGTGCCGCGGAGGCAGACGCCAGTGGTGATGGCGTTCCCAACCTTGTCAAGTATGCCCTCGGGATCGATCCCGCCATCCGAACCCGGGCGGGATTGCCTGCCGTCGGAACCGAGGGCGGCTTCCTCACCTTCAGTTTCCAGAAGCTCGGGAATACCACCGACCTCAGCCTGGTGGTCGAGATTTCGATCGACTTGATCTCGTGGAGCGCCCTCACTACCGAGGCCACCGTCATCGACAACGGCGACGGCACCGAGAACCTCACTCTTCGTTCAGACACGCCGCTCTCCAATGAGCCGCGGCAGTTCATCCGTCTGAAGGTCATTCAAAACTAAACTCTCCACCCTCTCACTGCATCCCATCCACACCGGCACTCCGATGAAAAACAGAACCCTGGGCATCATCGCCCTCGCACTTGTTGCGGCCCCCGTGGCCCTGGCCGACTACCCTGCGGTTGTCCTCGCCGATTCCCCTCTTGCATACTACCGATTTGAAGAGGTGCCGGGAGCCGGCACGATCGCAGATTCCAGCGGAAACGGACTCGATGCCGATTACAGTGCACCCATCGGCACAACCATTCTGGGTGAGCCCGGAGTGGTCGGCCTGGCCGCCCTCTTCAATGGGGACGGTGGCATCCTGACACCTCTGATGTTTGACCCTTCCGTGAGCGACTTCACCATTGAGATCGTCTTCAACCCGACTATCATCCCCGGCGACGCGGGCATTATCGTCTCTAACCAGAACGGCAACGGTATAGGCCGTAGCAACCTGTTCGTCCATAGTAGCGCGAACATCCGGTCGTATATTGGCGGAGGCGCCACAAATGCCGGACCGCTTTTCGAAGCGGAAGCCTGGTATCACATCATCCTCACGTATGACCACAGCGCGGTTGCAGGTGGCGTCGATCCGACGATCCGCTTCTACGTCGACGGTGTCGAGCAAAGTGGCAGCCAGAGAGTGACCGAGTCCGCCAGCGGTGGCTGGGTGCTCGGTTCGCACAAACTTCTCGACAGGCAGTTCTTCACTGGTTTGCTCGATGAGGTTGCCATCTACGACTTTCGACTCGACGATCCGGACGGTGATGGCGACACCGCCGACTCGCGCGTGACGCCTCACTACGATGCCTACCAGAAATCGAGCGTGATCAAACCGCCGATCCTTGCTTTGGCCGTCACCAGGAACGGTTCCGATCTCGTGTTTGAGTGGGAGAGCCGGGCCGGAATGATCTACAATCTCACGAGCAGCACCGACCTCGCTGCTGATCCCCTCACCTGGGAATTGGTGGAAGGGAATATCCCAGCGGATCCGCCGACCAACACCAAGGTCATTCTCCGACCGGGTGACCCGACACGTTTCTATCGTATCGAGGAGTTTCCCCCGCCTCCATTGACATTGTTCTCGGAGAACTTTGACGGCGGCCCGGAGCTTCCAGCGGGTTGGGAGACCGGGGCCAATACTCCCTCCGACACCGGGACGACCCGGTGGGAACCGGGGGATCCGACCGGCGGTTCCCTGACGGGCCCGCAAGGTGCCAACAGCGCCCCCAATTGTGTGGGGACAAATATCGCGACCGATTATGGCACCGATACCGACATCTGGCTGCGGTCACCGGGCACGATCGATCTCACCACCGCGAACGCTGCCACTCTCGTCTTCCAGCAGTTTCGTGATATCGAGGCCCTGTTCGATCTTGGCTTGATTCGCGTCCTCAAGGCCAGCGATGGCAGTCAACTCGGTCCAGACCTCCGCAATCCCACTGATGGCACCGGCGGGTGGGAGAAAATCACGGCAGACCTGCCCTCCGAAGCGCTGGGGGAAATCATCAAACTCGAATTCAGCTTCCAGGCCGACAATTTTGGGAACCAGGCCGGCTGGTACATCGACGATGTGACCGTAACGATTCCGGCTCCCTGAGCTTAGAAGGAGCTGCGATTGTGCCGCCGAGGCAGCAATCGTGGGTGCGATTGATTCGCCCGGCACAGGGAGATGCAATGAGCGCCTCTGAATCGGCTTGGAATCCGCTGCAGAGATTTATACCCATCGAACCATGAAAACAGGCCTTCCCCTTCTTGTTCTCTTCGCGCTATCAGTGGTTGATCTGGGCGCTGGGCCCGCGCCGCGTCCAAACATCCTTTACTTATACGTCGATGACATGGGATGGGGATCGATTGGTCCGAACGGCCAGGAGGGCCGCCGCCTAAACGGCGCCCCCCGGGTCCTGACTCCTCACATCGACCGGATGGCCGCGCGGGGAGTCAACTTCACGCGTGGATACGGATGTACGGTTTGCTCTCCGGCCCGCTCATCGCAGCAGTCGGGATTTCATCAGGGGCACACGTATGCGGATCGCAACAACACAAACAATGCGAAGAAGGCGATGCGTGCTGACGACGTCCTGATGGGCGACGTCCTTTCCGCGGCCGGATACGCCACTGGATACTGGGGGAAGTGGGGATATGGTGCCTCACAGAGCCAGAACAACCCAGCTATCCAGAACGTCCAGACTCTTCCCAGTTCGCACGGCTACCAGCACGTCCTCGCCGAACTCCATCACGTCCGGGCTCACACCTTCTTTCAGCCGACTCTCTGGTCATTCGGACCCGGCGATACGGATATGAACCTGGTTCCGAATTCGATGAGGGCCTATGCCAACAATTCGAGCTATTCCGAGTATCCCGCGTCGCAGAGCGATCGAACCTATCCGGCGACGGCCTACTGCGACGATTCCTATGCCTTTGCAGCGCTCGACTTCGTGCGCTCCCAGGCACTGTCCTATCATCAAACCGGTCGACCCTTTTTCGGTCTTCTTGCGGTCCAGGTTCCGCACTCACCCTACGACGATATCGCAGAACTGCCGAAATGGGACGGCGCCTACAGTGGGAATGCACTCTTCAGGGCCCTGACGCCGCAGGCAAAGCAATGGGCGGCGATGGTCACACGGGTCGATGCGCACTTCGGCAACATCCTCGCAGCACTCGAAGACCCGGACGGTGATGGTGACCGGTCCGACTCGGTGGCGGACAACACTCTCGTGATTTTTCAGTCCGACAACGGGGGCCCCCGAAACAACGCTCGATCCGAACTGGACACCAACGGTGGCCTGCGGGGAAACAAAGGCAGCATCTGGGAAGGAGGGATCCGGGTGCCTCTCGTGGTACGCTGGCCGGCCATGATTACGGCCAGTTCGACGCTGCGAGCCGGGACCAGCAGCGAACTCGTGGTCGATGTCACCGACTTTCTTCCCACATTCTGCGAACTTGCCGGCGTCGACGTCCCCGTGGGAATCGACGGGGTGTCGCTTGCACCGACTCTCACCGGGACGGGACACCAGCGGCAACGCGAATTCCTGATTCACGAGGCCGGTTCCAGCCATTCGATCATCCGGGGCAGGCACAAGCTCGTGGGCCCGGCCAATCTCCTTTATGACCTCAAGACTGACCCCGGCGAGTCGAACGATATTTCGGCAGATCACCCGGAACTCGTGGCGGAACTGGAAACCCTGATGCTGGGCGAGAGGGTCACCGAACCCCAGTGGTTCGCCAACACTTACCACCGGTGGACCGGGGCCGACGGAGGCGGCACGTCCGATCCCGGGAATTGGTCCGACTACATTTACGCCAACGGCGGTATGACCTACCAGACCGACAGCGGCGCACCCCGGATTTCGTGGAGTGCCACCATGGAGAACACCGGGCTCGCACCGGCCACCGCGCGTGCCGATGGGGATCTCGCGTTTCTGGGCCTCAGGATCAGCGGAGCCTCGGCGGCGGCGACGCAGACGCTCGATCTCAATTCGCAGACCCTCACCGGCCGCAACGAAGTTCGGCTTGCGGCCCATTCCGCCGTGCTCCTCGATGGCGGCATTATCGAATCGCTGCGCTGGATCGATGTGAGGGAGGACGCTACGCTCACCGGTGCGGGCACGGTTGATGCCGCCCTCTACAACCGGGGGATGATTGGCGTGACCCAATCCTCCGTCCCGACGCATCGAACGCTCAGAATCCAGGGCGATTACCATGCGTTCGCCGGTGCAATCCTCAACATCACCGTGGCCGGAGCAGGCACTCCGGGTGAGGACTTTGGGCAGCTCCTGGTGACCGGAGAGGCAACTCTGGCGGGTTCGTTGGCGGTCACGGTCGAGGCTGGAGCGGAACTCGCCCGTGATGAGACGTTCACGGTTCTGACTGCCGGAGGCCTCCATGGCACGTTCGCGAATGCCGACCGCGTCGTGGTCGGCAGTGATGGGACACGCTTTCAGATCGGCTACTCGGCCAACTCGGTGACCCTCACCGTCGATGGGACCACCTCTCGCGGCACTCCCTGCTCGTGGATTGAGTTTCACAACCTTGATGGAGCCGACCCCGAAGCTGTCGATCTCCTCGATCACGACGGCGATGGCATGCTGGCCTGGGAAGAATACCTGGCCGGAACCGACCCCCGTGATCCGCATTCGCTGCTCTCGGTGAAGGTGGAGTCCGCTGCAGGGGGCGCGGATGGCTTCACCCTTCGCTGGTCCAGCACGGCGGGAAGGATCTACCGGGTCCTGAGCAGCACGGACCTCCGCATTCTCACTCCCCACGCGGGTCCAATTGCCGCCACCCCGCCCGAAAATTTCATGCCGATCTCCGAGAGCGGCATGCCCCGGCAGTTCTTCCTTGTTTCGGTAGAGATACCTTGACCGGGGGCATTTCCGAAGAACGCCTTGCAGATCCGCAGGCGGAGTCAGGGCTCCCTGACGGGCAGGTTGCAGCGCACACGGAAGAACCGGTGACCTGGCAGCGCTGACACGGTCCGGATCGTGCGATAAGTCACGAATTCTGTTCCCGTTCCGTCGTAGGGGTTGACCCTGCTCACCTCGACCATCGCGTCAGGTCCACTCGACCACGTGCCAAGCGCTTCGCTCATTTCGACGACACTGCGCAAGCCGCCCGCATTTCCGAGCCGGCGGCGGAAGGTGATTGAGAAATGCTGATCGCCACGATCCTCCAGGAGGGCTGTCGTGAAATGCGGTTGACTGCCTCGTTCCCCGGAGTGCGCGCCCAGTGCGTATTCGATCATCTCGACAGATGAGTCACCGTCCGTGTCATCGAGAGGGCCGGGGGAATAGTCCCCACCGAACATTTCATCTTCCCAGAAATCGCTTAAGCTGTCGCCATCGGCATCTTCGAGCTCTGCAATCGAGAGGAGGAGAGCCTTGAGTTGAGTCCTGTTGACCTCGAGTGCAAGATTGTAGGTGGTCAGGTTGAATGCCGCGATCGGACGTTCGTTGGCAGGGTTCAGGATGATCACGTCTCGAAACACGGGGCTCCAGGATTCGCGGACATTCGATTCAACCGTGTCCTGTAACCATGGGAGGTCGTTGTCGGCTGAGACCAGGTTGTTGGCGCTTGTGTCGCTGAGGTTCCAATTGATGCCAAGGATTTCTATCTTGTAATCGGGAGTCGCTTCGGCGGCCAACTCGGTGGCGATCTGTTGCAGGAAACCAAACTGGCTCCGGCAGTATCCTCATGTTGCTGATCCGAAGTAATAGGCCGACACCTGATGACGGTAATCACGTGGAGACACTGAATTGCCGAAACGGGGCGAGCTTGGGTTCTGATCCACAAGCGAGAAATCCGGAATCGGTTCGGCGGGAAGCACGGAGGCCGTGACCCATAGTCCCAACACGATGGAAAAGGAGGAGAAGAACGAACTCTGTATCATGGCAGGGGATGAATGCTGCAGTGAGAGGAAAGGGCGGTCTGGTGAAGAATCCCGGGCGATCAGAGGGTGCCCGGTGGCGCGCGAAGGGCGCGTTTCTATTGCCGTAAGAATAGAAGCCAGCCCCTTCTCGCCAAGGTTTTATTAGTCGCCTTGGGTCGTGCCGGGCTTCACCTCCTTGAAAGTCGATTGATCCGGGTTAGGGCGCGGCTGCTTCCACCTTCACATTGTCGATGGCGAGTCCACTGAAGGCATCCGCGCTGCTGTCGCTCACGAAGGTGAACTCAATGTGAAGATTCTCACCAATGGCCTCGGCCGGGACCTGGACACTGATGCTGGTGTAGTCGGTATCGAAGGCTGTCATGTCCAGGGCTACGGACACCCCGAGCTGCACCTGGTCAGCCGCCCGCAGGAAGCGCACCTCGGCGGTGTCGGCGAATCCATCCGCATCCCGGAAGGCCTCAAAGCTCAGGATCGCTCCGGGCACGCCGGTCAGATCAATGGCAGGCGAGCGGAGGGAGATGTCGGAGTCGGTTCCGTAATCGCCCAGGTTGGTGCACCAGGCGGTGGCGGAACCATCGGCCCCGGTCAGGGGACCAGTGCTACCATTGGGACTACCCCGCTCCCAGTTGGTGTTGCCGTTGGCGTCGTTGACAATGGCAGTCCACCCCGTATCGCTCTCCAGGTCGTCCTCGAAGAGGGCCGGAAGCCCTTCTTCACGCACGACCAGGTATCCGGTCTCCGGGAAGGGCGCTGCCACCACCGTGGTGGTGATTCCCGAGCCGTCACCCTGGATGTCCTGGGCACCCGCCA
>Ga0066834_10000881_pt1 | contig 14200 bp, 9 predicted proteins | sample ETNtaG_30_FD_66729 | JGI IMG/M metagenome (GOLD analysis project Ga0066834, IMG submission 66729) | Marine microbial and viral communities from oxygen minimum zone, Eastern Pacific Ocean - ETNP201306PF43B | ecosystem: Environmental > Aquatic > Marine > Oceanic | place: Pacific Ocean: Eastern... | reverse complement strand
GGCAGCTAATCAACATGTTTCTTTATTTACTCTGACAGGACGCATTATGTTAATTTTGAATGGGGTTTTAGACTTTATTATAGAGAAGCGAGTGTTAAGGAAATGTCCACTGATAGTGATTTTTTTCCTCCTGCCAACGATATTAATCGCAGGATTATTGGAATTAGATAGGGCACCAATTAATTACAAAACAGCACCTGTCCATGATCGAATACATCTGTTACAACAACAACTTGAGGCTGGAACAGCCAAGCTCGAATGGGATGAACAACGTGGATGGTTACCTTCCATTCTTAAACACCTTGATGTTTCTAGATGGACTCAAACGCTTGTCTTTTCAAAAACGAGCTTACAAATCAGCCGTATTTCACCCGCAACGCCTAGAGCACTTTATTTCAATGATGATACTTACGTAGGATGGGTTAAACATGGAGATGTAATTGAACTCTCGGCAGTTGACCCAGAACAAGGGGCAATTTTCTATACTTTGTCACAGAGAAAAAATGATCGGCCCAAGATTATTCGCGATCAAGGCGATTGCCTATCTTGTCATTCTTCTTCCAAAACTAAGGGAGTTCCAGGTTATCTTATTCGGTCGGTCTTTGCAGACAGCAACGGACAACCGCATTTTGGATTTGGAACTACTACCACGGATCACACCACCCCTTTCAACAAGCGTTTCGGAGGTTGGTATGTTTCCGGAGTGCATGGTCGGATGCGGCACCGGGGAAATGTCATTGCTCGTGATGATCGCTCTAATCCCATTGATCCAAACAAAGGAGCGAATTTAACTGACTTAAGCGGAAAGTTTCGTACAGATTATTATCTGGAACCAAGTAGCGACATTGTAGCATTGATGATTTTGGAACATCAGTCACAAATGCACAATTTGATTACCCATGCTTCCTATGAGTGCCGTCATGCCCTCCACTACCAACAGATTATGAACCAAGCCCTAAAAAGGCCAATGAATTATGAGGCTGAAAGTACTAGGAGCCGCATTGCTTCCGCAGGGGATAAATTACTTCGTTATATGCTATTTTGCAACGAGTATAAGCTGAAAGCACCCGTTAAAGGCTTATCTGAGTTTTCTAGATATTTTTCCTCACTTGGACCAAAGGATAGGAAAGGACGTTCATTACGGGATCTGGATCTTGAGCGAAGGATGTTTCATTATCCATGCAGTTTTCTGGTTTATTCAAAGTCGTTTGACAATCTTCCTCCCCCTATGCTTGCTTATGTCGAGGAGCGGTTGATCCAAGTGCTGCGAGGAAAAGACAACAATAAGGCATATGCGCACTTGTCTTCAAAAGATCGTAAAGCTATTCTTGAAATTCTCATGGAAACTAAGATGGGTTTTCGAACCAAGGTAAATGCCTCGATTCAGAATTATAGGAACATGAAATGAATATGTTTTAATCATATATTTAGTTGCCGATAACATTTATGGGCAGGCGAATTGTATATGACCTTTTAGTTCGGCGGCATAAGCACAATTTATATGACATAGTATCTGCGTTGCCGGTGGCAGGCACTTAACGCTCATTCCTCTGATACCCTCCGCCCACTGAATCCTTCTGCAGGTAGACTCAATCCTCTCCGTTTTGCATCCAGTACACCCCATTGCCATAGTCGTCAAGGTTAACGAAGTGTGCATCGATCTCAAGCCCTACATCATTCGCAAGAACAAAAGAGGCTGGAGGTTTGCCTTTCTGGACTAAGAACCCCTTCATCTGTCAAGCAATTCGACTAGCGAAGAGGATATCATCTTGGGTTTCACCCTTCTTAGGTTCATTCCGTTGCAACTCTTATTTAGTCCTGTTGGTTTTGGTGCTAATATTAGTTGGCTTTCAAAACGGAGAAACTCTATTAGATGAGCACTTAAGCAAATCGTGCGGGAGTAAAGGCCGTAATAACGTCTGAAGTTTGCCCAGTTATAATCAGGGAGCATATCTCTCTCGAAGTAACAGCAACTAGTAGAATTCCTTTACGGAAATGTCCCGTCGCCAGAATCAAGTTTTCAACCTCTGTTGTACCGAGGATTGGTGCATTGTCTCGACTTCCAGGTCGAAGACCAACCCACGTTTCGACAATTGGAAAATCATAGATTCCTGGCAACGTTTCCCATGCTCCACGTAAGAGATCGAAAATCCCACCAGCGGTAATTTGCAGATCGAACCCTTGTTCCTCAGATGTCGCACCAATTAGGAGGCGACCATCACCCTTTGGAACGAGATAGGCATCTGGAGCATGGATCACTTTTCGAATAATTGGTGGGTCCTCCATCTTAAGCGCTAGCATCTGCCCCTTGACCGGACGCACGGGAAGCATATCTGGTATCCCATTAATTAATGGTGACCAACATCCAGCTGAAACTACAATTCGATCTGCCTTAACCATTTCATCACCAATCCAGATACCAATAGCCTTTCCATTTTGAATCTCAATTTTATCAACGCTAATATTTTCGTACAGATCCCCTCCAAATTTTTGGAAGGCATATCGAAGTGCCTCAACCATTAAGCGATTGTCAACCTGCAAATCTGAGTCACAAGAGATCGCTGAAACAATTCGTGGAGATAAAGAAGGCTCAATGTTTTTAGCTTCACTTCCATTTAACCATTCAACAGGTAAACCAAACGATTTCTGCAGCTTAAAATGATGGCGGAGTTCTTCAGTGTCATCATAATCAAGAGCAACAATTAATGTTCCTTCGTTTTGAAAGCCGACTGATATTCCACTGTCCGTTTCAAGTTCTTCTACCCACTTTGGATACAATTTGGTGCTCATCAGTCCAAGTTGAAGTAGATCTTTCTCTTGCATGTTTACTTCGGCAAGTGCCGATAACATACCAGCGGCGGCCCAACTCGCTCCTCGTCCAGCTAAACCCTTATCATAAATTTTGACGTCAACCTTGTTCTTGGCAAGTTGCCACCCAATACCAAGGCCAATTATACCTCCTCCAATGATTATCACTTTCTTCGAGGTCATTAGTTCTCTCCACTCTTCACTAAATATTTAGACTTAATGTTGCCGAACAAAAAAGCAGGGGAGATTTGAACATTGTTTCTTTAATTTGAAATCAATCAGGGGTTTCATCTCCTGCCTTCCAGTCATTTTGGGATTTTCATCTCTCAAACACACCTGATTTTTGGTTTTCTCTTCCACCGATGGAATTGATTACTCTCAAGTTATCAATATCCATACCAACATTAGTTCCTTAATAAAAAACGCTCGAATTAATTTGGGAATATAGCTGATAAGTTGCTGATATTATTGCAACTTGTCCTACTCACATAGATTTCGCATAGTTGCAAATCTATTCCATGTAGTAGTAGCAATAATCGGTTTGCCTGACATATTGTCAGTCCGTATAGCGAAATTCTATCCAAAATAACAAACTGTTAGGAATATCAACGGTGAGAGAGGTAATCATGTTGTTATTCTTAGGCCCGAAGGTCTTTAAATACTATTGAATTTTCCTCACTTCCTTAAGTCATTTGAATCATTGCTCCCTGTAAACATTTGAACCTTAAGTGACATGGCATGCCATTTGCTCAGTTTATCATTCAGAAATCTTCTAGCGAGCAATAACAGTATATGATTGCTACTGCTTGGTTCAACTGTCAATTAACAACTTAACTTTAGTTGAAACCTATAAGCGATTCTTAACACGGAGGTTCTAAAATGTGCATTACAGAAGAACAGTGGCAACACTTTGACAAAGAGGGCTATGTTCGAATTGGGCAAGTGGCAACGGATAAACAACTCGCAACCATGCAACAGCACATCGACAATATTATGCAGGGAAAAGCACCAGTGAATTACGACCGAATCATGATGCAACTGGACAGAGAACCCAACACCAGCAAACCTGGTCCACAGAGTTTAGGTCATAAAGGCGCAACCTTATCGTATCGTAAGATCCAACAGTTAGAGTTTGACCCTGTTTTTTTGGAATATATGCAGAACCCTGTTTTTCATGGGGTCTGCGCACGAATTTATGGTCAAGAAACACCAATTGATTGTTTTCGCGCTATGTTTATGAATAAACCTGCATATGAAGGCACCTATTTAGTCTGGCATCAGGATCGATGGACCAATTTAGATAGGGATCCGCAGATCACCATTTATACTGCCTTGGATCCAGCGACAGTTGCAAATGGTTGCGTACATTTAATCCCAAGGACTCACCGCAAACTGGTTAATCCATCACATGGATCTGGATTTCTCACTAAAGAGCAGATAGAGAGTATTGTCATTGGTTCGGAACAAGTACCGATTGAATTAGAGGTTGGAGAGGTTTTCTTATTACATAATTGGACTTTGCATAGTTCGGGAACAAATGAGACAGATATTCCACGCCGCGCCTTTAGTATTTGTTACATGAATGGTGCCACCAAGTCAAATAATAGTGTTGCCTATACACGTATTTTTGGGGATGGGGCTTTAGATCTTGCACAACTTCGATCTATCTAAAATTCTTAAATAGAAAAAAGTACAATTGTGTTGGATGTATGCACGAGTACATTTATCCTTTTGTTTTTTTTAGCACTGATTGTTTTATATGCAGATAATATATGATTCGGAATTTGAGTTAATATTTGTTTAATCTCTGGTGAATTTTGGCGGAGTGCCGTTTTTCAAACAGTGTTAATAAGGTTTCCCATTGATAGCTGCGATGACAAACTTCTCTGCAGGTTAAGATTAATTCAATCATATGTCAATTTCAGGTTAATTGGGGGTTTGGAAGATAGAAAGAAAACACTGGATGTCTCAATCATCCAGACTTTAAAGAAAAGGAATACTTTCATGAAAAAACAGTTGTCAAGTCAACAGATTGAATTTTACCAGAAGAACGGTTTTCTGATAATCCCTGATTTCTTAAACAGTAAGGAACTTGCTGAATGGAGAAAATGCACAGATGAAGCGGTTTCGGCTCGATTGGGAGGTGCCCTTGACTTACTGACCAATCAAATGGATCCGAATGCTTTCTATGCTCAGGTTTTTACACAGTGTCTGCGATTAGCAGACACGCATGATGGCATGCGCAAGTTAATTCGCGATCCAGACTTAGGTAATATGGCGACAACTCTCGCAGGGGTAGAAGGCATTCGAATTTGGCATGATCAAGCATTGATTAAACCATCACATGGAAATCCGACCGCGTGGCACTTGGATGTACCATACTGGTCATTTGACTCCCGACATGCCCTTTCCTTTTGGATTGCACTTGATGACGCAACTATAGCTAACGGATGCCTATGGTACATTGCAGGATCCCACAAACAGGCGCGTTTTGACAACGTTGGGATTGGGCAGAATGTTGGCGAACTGTTCAAAGTTTACCCAGAATGGAAACAGATTCAGCCCCAGGCTGGACCTTGCCCAGCAGGATCCATTGTTTGGCATAATGGGCTTACTGCTCATGGTGCTGGGGCAAACATGACAATCCATCCAAGAAGGGCAATGACTTGTGCTTTCATGCCAGATGGTTGTACTTTCAACGGCAAACGTAACATCTTACCCGAAGATTATTTCAATTCTCTAGAAGTTGGTGATTTGCTCGATGACGAAGCACAAAACACTTTAGTCTGGCACAAAAGCTGGTCGAGATGAGGTAATGATATGGCGATAACAAGCAAAGAAATTGATGTGTATCATAGACAGGGATTTGTACTTGTAGAAGGGGCTTTAGATCCTAGCGATACAAAACCAGTGATTGATGAGTTGGAAACTTTTATCGATCAAAGAGCTAAAGAGTTGTTAGATGAAGAAAAAATAACCAATCTTCATTCAAAGGTATCCTTTGACCAACGATACGGTTTACTACTTAAACAGTCATCAGAAGTTGGGTATGGTATGGACATTATGCACATGCGAAAGCCCGCGATGTTTGCTTTTTTGGGGAACTCAAACCTACTAGATACTATTGAGCCACTAATTGGACCGGAGATTGTCTGTAGCCCAATTCAGCATGTGCGTGCTAAACCACCTTCTAGTCATGGTAATAGCAGTTGGTCGCACGGTGTACCTTGGCACCAGGATGCAGCCGTAATGATGAAAGAGGCTGAAGGCACTAACGCCGTTACTTGTTGGATACCGTTGAGTCAAAGTACGGTTGAGAACGGGTGTTTGCAAATCATTCCCAACAGTGGAAAATTAGGTTACCTACGCCATCAAAAAGAGGGAGGGACGACAGTCGTACCAGAACTCATGCCGAAAGAGGCCTCTATTTCCCTAGAATGCCGCCGCGGCGACATTATCTTGCTCAATCGCTTTATTATTCATTCTTCTTTGCCTAACCAATCTGACCGATGCCGTTGGTCTTTGGACTTGCGCTATCAACCTATAGGCCAGCATACGGGACGAACCGCCCACCCCAATTTTGTGGTTAGGAGCCAGAGACATCCAGATCATATACTGACCAACTACGACCAGTGGTGCCATATGTGGACCGACGCTTTTGAGCATCCGCGAGGTCACGCTGGGCATAGAACCGACTGAAAAACAATAAGTATAAAAAATTGCCACCTATTAAGAAATCAGGAGCAAATCCACACATTTTAGAATTACATTTAGGTCTTACATTCAAGTTAAAGATTCCATTTTGAGCCTAAAAGAGGAAATATGTTGAATCAAGCCCAGATCCAAGATTTCCAAGAAAATGGTTTTTTATCTGGAGACCAGATTTTGAACAATGCCCAAGTTGAGGAGCTCAGAACAGAATTAGATCGAATCGTGAACGATGCACGCAAGACTACTCGACGACAACCTGTACGGATTATTAAGGAGATTAATATGAGACTTTGAGTTGGTATCATCGGTTATGGCCGCATGCGATATCGCAGAAAACAAACTGAACGCATCTATGGAGCGGTCGTTCCGCGAGGTTATACTGATTTCCGCCAGTTGATCGACTAAGAAAACCCAGACATCGTCAGTATTACGACACGTCGAGAACAACATGCAGAAGCCATGATCTGTAGCGAGGGAAATCCAAGAGGAATAGAGTATTGTGATTTCAGCTGATAAGTTTGCAAAAAGTGGAAAAGTTACTATTACAACATCCAAACAAGCAGTCAGACAATACAATAAAATGGCAGTAGCATTTGATGTGCTTGGAAAAGAAGGAAGAGACAGATGCATATACTTTTTAATAAATTTGGCCGATTGAAACAAGTTGGCCTCTTGCCGTTAGTGATCATAGTTCTTTTCCGGACAATCGATGGTGAAGGACAAAATAAACTTCTATCAAATCTATCCACCCAGATCCGCTTCAGTAATGTTCAGCAACAAGTTGGTATTGATTTTGTTCATTATGCTCCTCGCCCCCGTTGGTGTGAAATTGGTCCCACTGTGCAAGGAGCAGCAACCAACGAAGGATTAAAACGGGTTTTTCTTGAAGAAAGGGAATTTTGGCAATCGGGAAATAATCTGCTTACTTTGGAGGAATTTGCCCATATTCATTTGATTAAAATGAATGGTTCAGGAGCAGCTTGGCTGGATTATGATTGTGATGGTGACTGGGACCTTTACTTGGTCAACTGTCAAGGAGAGGTTAACAGCATCAATACTTTGTATGAAAATTTGGGAGATGGAACTTTCTACAAAAACGAACGGTGTGGAGCAGAAAATCTCGGGGAAGGAATGGCGGCCTCAGTTGCTGATTATAATAATGATGGCTATCCTGATCTCTTTGTTACCAATTTTGGCAATTTCTGCTTGTACAAAAACAACAGAGATAAAACCTTTACCGATGTGACGAAGGTTGCTTTTCCCGAAGATCAGAAAGACTGGTGGTATGGGGGAGCCACTTGGGGGGATTACGACCGTGACGGAGATCTAGATCTGTACGTCGCTGCTTACGTGGATTTTTCGTCTCGTCCAGAGAATACCAGCCTTCGCTTCCCAATGGATTTTGGAGGGCTGCCGAATATTCTTTTCCAGAACAACGGTGACGGAACTTTTGCAGATGTTACCAAAACTGCAGGTGTCGGTGACGCAACTCGGAAGTCAATGAATGCGACCTTTTGCGACTTCAACCAAGATGCTTGGCCGGATATCTTCGTGACCAATGATACCGATGCCAATGGTCTTTATCTTAACAAGGGAAACGGAACCTTTAAACCTTTCTCTGGTCCTAGTGGCCTCAGTACAACCGACGGAAGCATGGGAATTGCTGTTGGAGATGTCAATAGAGACGGCCGATTCGACATCGTTTACACCAACTATGCCGCTGAAGTGAATGTCGTTGCCCAGCTTATAGACAACCAGAGTTCTAACGACGGCCAACTGAGAAATGCCGTTTTCGTTCACGATTTCGATTCCTCACTGGTGCATAAACTAAGTTGGCCAATGGTAAGCTGGGGAACTGGTCTTTACGACTTAGACAATGATGGAGATCTAGACCTTTTCTTTGCCAATGGGCATCTTAATGCAGTAAGTGGAGATAATCGCCAACTGAACTTGCTTTTTGAAAATGATGGCGATGGTCGTTTCTTTGACATCTCTGAAGTTTCGGGTATCTGGGACAGTGGAAAGCGTATCCACCGGTCAGCCATTTTCGCAGACTATGACAACGATGGCCTCGTTGATATCTATGTTTCTAACAATGGCCAGCAAGTTGAAGATGGTAAAGGAAATACCATAGCTGATAGTGTTCAAGGGGTAGGAGTACTTTACCACAATGAATCGAAGACGGACAATAGGTGGCTTAAGGTGAGGCTGGAAGGAACCAAATCTAACCGAGATGCCTACGGTGCCGAAGTCAAGGTCATCACGGGAGATCTGATGCTAATACAACCACTAATCTCTGGAACCAGTTATTTCTCGGCCAATGCCAAGGAGCTGTATTTCGGTCTTAGAATGTCGGACAGGATTGACCGACTAGAAATTAAATGGCCCAGTGGAATGATTCAGACTTTTGATAACATCAAAAACAATCAGACTCTCTTGGTTATTGAAGGGAAAACGGATTTTCAAGTTCTTTAGGTTATTAGGTTGGTTTTTAGGCAAAACGGATTTTCAAGAGTTTAGTGGAAGTGAACCAGATTTATCGTGATAAATCGCAGGAGAGGGAAAAACAATCAAAAGTGAGGTCCGATTTTACTCCAGAAATCGGCTGGTTGGAGACGTGATCCAAGTTGATCTCTTTCTATCGCAAAATCTGGTCATGTAAGCGCGGCTTTGATACTCAGCGACTACGCTTTAAATTGAATTGAGAAAAAAGAGAAACCCAATGAGATTAGCAGGAAAGGTGGCAATTGTTGCGGGGGCGGCTTGGGGAGGAATTGGTGCTGCTACTGCCTATCGCTTTGCTTGTGAAGGTGCTAAAGTTGTGGTGAACACCCGTCGAAGAATGGAAAAACTAGAAGAAACCGTTGATCGAATTAAGGAAGCGGGTGGAGAAGCCCTTTCGATAGAGGGAGATGTCTCTGATAAAGAAACTTGGATAGCTTTGGTTAACATGGCGTTAGACCACTTTGGAACAGTGACTACACTAGTACATAATGCTGCTCACTCATATATCAAACCAGCAATCGAATTTACGCAAGAAGAATGGAATGAGGGGTTAGCTGTCACTTTAGGAGGACCTTGGCTGGGTGCAAAATACTGTATCCCTGAGATGATCCATGCAGGAGGCGGATCGATTGTCTATATTTCTACCGTTAACGCCACCGTTACCAATCCCCATTTTGGCCTCTACGGAGCGGCGAAGGGCGGGTTAAATGCCCTAACGCGTAGTATTGCACTTGATTATGGAAGATCGGGCATTCGTGCTAATGCAGTTGCTCCCGGACAAATCGTTGGGGAAAGAGAAAGAACAACACTTGAAGATAATCCTCTTGAAGATCAAGCTTGTCGAGATTGTTACCCAATTGGTTGTTACGGAAGTCCAGAGGAGATTGCCAATGTAGCCTTGTTTCTAGCCTCAGATGAAGCATCATTCGTAACTGGTATTGTGCTAACGGCGGACGGTGGATTGACACTTCAATCTCCTGAGTCTCTTGTACGGCCATCGTTTCGTCGACGTTGGCGGGATGATATTCTCGCCCCAGTTGACGACCTACAGTAAACATGCTATTTTGGGATTACCCAGCGGAATGATGAAATCTGGTGGGATTTGGGACCGCTCCCATCAAATGGTTTGTCAAACTGATAAATGAAGAAAAGGAAGAGTATAATGGGATTGCAATCACTTCAACACTACACGGTACGCGTCAACGACCTTGATAAATCCATTAAGTTTTATGAAGAGATTCTAGACCTAAAGAACGGTCCACGCCCAAATTTTGGTTTCCCCGGGGCTTGGCTCTATTTGCAGGAGATACCAATTGTACACCTGATGGCGGGGGGAACAGAGAGCGAAACGACGAGGAAGGGACCTTTTGACCATATCGCCTTTGGGAGCACAGGAATCGAGGAAACAATCACGCACCTTGAACAGAAAGGTGTTGAGTTTCACCGAAATGAAATAGAAGATTTTGGCCTGACCCAAATCTTCATTTCCGATCCAGATGGTGTCAAGATCGAACTGAACTTTCGTCAAGGAAATTGAATTCTGGCTGGCTACAGTATAATTCTGTCGCCAATCAAAGCCCTTGTTAAGAACCATGTTGACCAATTAAGCCAATTTCAGTTGATAGATACGGGGACAACGGCTGGTTATGTTGAATCTGCTGGACTTAACATGACAAAAGTATTGTCTGGTCCCTCGGGAGGTAATGCCCAAATAGCAGCCGAGGTTGCTTGTTAGAAAATCAAGGCTGTCTTTTTCTTCGTGATCTGTTAGGCAAACATCCATACGATTCCGACATTTCAATGCTAATGCAGTATGATGTTCATAATGTTCCATTAGCAACCAATGTGGTCACTATCGAGTTGATTCTGACAGAAATTTTGGGTGGAAACACGTAGAAATAGTAATTTCAAACCTCTGGAATTGAGTTTGCTTAAAGACAGTACGTCATTACGTGTATTATAGTGTAGAATGCAGAATGGCATAGACTGATATAGGTGGGTTAGACATCTAGTCAACTTTGTCTATTATTATTGAGTGTCTACTCCTTTCGTCGGTATTTCTGATTAGATTTCCATGTCCATGACCGACGAGCCAATTGTTTGTCTAGACCTTCTTTCCTGATGTAAGTCACCAGTTTTTTCTCTGGCAACTCCAGTTTCTTGGCTATACGATCGACACTTGTACCATGACGCATCATTATAATGATGGTTTCATGATACTGGATGATCACCGGATGTAGATTACCTTCAGCTTTCTTTGCCATGGTACACATTTTCAATTTCTTGATTGTCCGATTGGTGTACCGTTCTATTTATGGATTATTATTTCACTTCATACTTTGATTTCATTAGACAAATCAGGTTAATCATTGTTCGGAAGTTTGGAAAAATTGCAATCTAAAAACTGAAAGCTTCCGATAGTATCAGAAGCTTTTTCTTATCTCTGTACTAACTTTATAAATCCTACTAAAACTGATACTATCGCTACAAAACCTAAAAAAAACATTATTTCCACAATATTCTCCTTTCCTTAATAAGGTTGAAGGTAATTGTCTTTGATCTATAGGTTCTGTTCTTCATTGTGTATTTCTTCCCTGATTGTAGTCATAAATTCTATAAAAAAATGACCGTGGGAGGTATTTTCTGTTTAACTTTAGTTAAGAAATAACGCTGTGTCACGATGCTGAAAGCTATTTGAGCTCAATCAGCCTTATGTTAACTCTGTTAAGAGATGATACCTCCCACGGTCATATAATGCACAATCATATAATCAACTCCTTTCTAAAAGGTTTCATGGTCTACTTGAGATTATAATCATTATTTATGCCAATCTTAGCTCCTTCCCTCTGAATTTCAGGTTTTATCTGATTACGGTATCCAACCGTGTGGTCTGAAACCTTGTTACTAACTAAGCTTTGCTTAGCAGACAGCATCGTCTTGAGAACAAATTTTGCCTCTTCTAATTCCACATAATAACAACAGAAAAAGGAGAAATACGAGGGCTTGAATGGAAGGTATTGACATTATGTCATTTAGTTCAGTTTGAACATTGACAATGTGTCAATACGTATTGTTGTGTTGTATCTGGTTTACTTGAGTTCTTACGCTCAATCAAACTATCTGTAGGTCATCAGAATATGGAAAAATCTTTAGGCTTTTTTGAAAAAAATTAACGAAAACGATAAAGCAACAGGATTATCTTGAGAAGAAATATATGAGAAAGGTTGTTGAGAAAAGCTAAATCAAGCTGAATACGTTCGGCAACAGAAAATCCGGATTAGATAAGCGGCACAGTCGAGCAGTGCCATTCGCCAAAAATTACTTGCTCTCATCGGTTTTCTGATCCCATTTTTCATCGCGCCAATCCCGGTGCTACGTGTCAGTTTCCATAACGTAAAAGGCGAACTAGCCGAGGTCAAGGCTGAAGTTCCGCCACCCATCTATGCCAAACTGACCGCCACGGAACGAAAACTGGGTGAATATGAGACAGTGACTGGGCCTTGTTCTACTTCAAAATAATCATCTTCTGTGTGAATGTAGATGTATCTGCTTTCAGGGTATAGAAATAAGTACCACTAGCTACCCTTTCACCTGAATCAGCCTTACCATCCCAGTAGATTGCACGTGACCGGCTGACATACCTACCCGCTTTCAAATAACCCATGCTAATGCTTCTAACTGCTGTTCCTACCACATTGTAAATGGTTACTGACACTGCACTACCTCGGCTAAGCTCAAAGGGAATCCAAGTTTCTGGGTTGAAAGGGTTGGGATAGTTGGGTAGGATTTGCGTCTGTTCCGATAATCTCTTAGGTAGGATAGTTTTTAACAGATTGAATACCAATTCTTCTATTTCTGAACGAACTAACATATCTTCCAATTCCACTATGGCTGATTGAATACTCTGCTTTTGCTGGGTGGTGAAGGTCAGCTTATTAGTTAGCATAGTAGGTGCTGCTATATTACTCTTACCAAAGTTACCTGCCACCATTATCAAATCAAAGATGTTAACTAAATTATCATCATTGACATCTCCTGATAAGCTTACACCACTCTTGTTAAATTGTCCTGCTATTATAACCAGGTCAAAGATATTGACAATTCCATCATCATTTACATCTGCTAACAACGGTGGTTGGACCTCTTTAACTGTTACTGCTTGTGTCTGGTCCAATTCTATTTCGCCTGAAACGACTGCAATCTTTTTCACCCCTTTGCTATTGGCAGTGAACTTTAATTCAGCTTCACCCTTTTTGTCTGTTCGGACCATCTCACTTTCTATCTTGATCTCTTTTGCTGGGCTGACTTTTAGCTTGACCTCTTTGTTACTTAAAGCAATTTCTTCTTTATTAATCAACTTAACTATTACCACAATTAGTTCCTCTGTTTTGAAAGAGGATTTACTGTTAACAGTAAATGTCGAGTTCTTAGCTGAGACAATTGTGTCTACCAGCTTCAGCTTAATTGTGCCTACCACCCCATTTTCAGTTACAGCTATGATTTCAGCTCCACCCACTGTGTCTATAGCGGTATAAACAGCTGTGTAAGTTCCATCACCTTGATTATCAGCCACTTTTTGGATGCTTCCCTTATCTACGGCTAGAGTGACAATTTCTCGTTTCACCAAGCGATCACTGGCATCTTTAACAGTAATAGTTAGGGTTTTTGTGGCAGCCTGACTGGCTGCAATCTCGGGTTTATCAACTGATAATTCAACTAGGTTAGCTTCAGAAGCACCTAAATTGACCTTGATACCTGAAGTTTCCAAAGCGGGAATTTGAGTGACCACTGCTTCTCGGCTGAGAGGATTGTCAGCTAGATTAATTGCTTTTAATTCGGGCAAAGCTTTTAGAGCCTCTACATCGATGTTAACCACTCCAGTGTTTGCCATATTCAAATCAACAATACCTGCGGTATTAGTTTTGCTAATTATCACTGTTGGATATAGGTTTAGTTTCTGGCGTAGAGAAGCTTCAAATGTAGAATCCGAAATTTTGATGATGTCTACAGGAACTTCATCATACTCAACTTTAAGCCATCTTTCAATTAAGGCAAGGATGTGCGAAGTCAGGGAAGTGTTGTTGAGTGGGTTGTTTTTGAGTTTGATTTCGCCTGATATTCCTTCATTCTCGACAATAGGAGAGATATCGCTAATCTGGTTGTCATTGAGATCCAG